>Ga0181612_155915_pt1 | contig 27585 bp, 22 predicted proteins | sample HoacroProtozoa21_FD_119630 | JGI IMG/M metagenome (GOLD analysis project Ga0181612, IMG submission 119630) | Hoatzin crop microbial communities from Cojedes, Venezuel. Combined Assembly of Gp0051906, Gp0051904, Gp0051908
ACCCGGCTGCGGAATTTACTTCATGCTTGTTGCAGGAAAATCTCTTTTCACCTTCTGGTGTTGCTGACCAACACATCAGAGGTCTCAGTCAGGGACCGTCTCAATCGACTGGATGAGGTAAGCAAACACATTTTGGATGATGTTGCTGTTCTGGAGCAACTTATGCTCTGAGACCAATAGGGTACAGATGACAATTTTTCTAGGTGCATTTTCCAGCTTTCTTCTGCTCCAGAGGCCTGGCCCATAGCCATGGGATCATGGAAAGCTTCCACAGAGAAAATGCATCACAGGGAAACTGCACTCCTCCTATGCACTTGGGAGGAAGGGTGGCTGATGCGGGCTGTATTCAAAATCAGCATTGCTCTGTGCTCTGGTTTAACCCTCACTGACATTTATTCCCCTCTCAGGAAGTCCCACCTCTCCTCTCAACTTTCGTTTTACAGGATTAAACAAGGCAGAATTCCAGGCTTCTTTCTAAAGCCTTTCTAATCCCCTGTCTATTGTAGAAGCCCTTTAATTCTTGATTGATTCATATGAATCTTTCTTGAGCATCATGTACCAATCCATACATGGGCGCAGATGCCACCTCACCCGTGCCTTCCCATTGCATTAGCACATTCTGCACTCCATGGACTGTGCCTCAGCTGACAGATCTTCACTCACATTTCTCCATTTCACGATTGCATCTCATTATGCATCAACACCATTCGGTTTCAGTAATTTATCCAGGTCTTCGCAGTGCTCTGCTGTTCCCATCACCTGGCAGCAAATGTCCCCATTTGGCCCGCAGTAGAAGACTTCGTGCTCTGCCCTATTACATTTTGTTTATCAGAATACCAGTGGAAAGATCTACTACATTCTTCTTTCTTTGTAATTAGCTTTCAAACCTGTTTTACACCATTTTCCACTTTCCTTCAAGTCTTTCATTATTTCCCCTTCAAAATGTGTTCCACAGCCCTGCAACACACTTAGTTCAGATTAGTAAGTCTCTGATTGCTTGAATTGCTTGTTACCTCCTTTTCAAATACAAGCACTACTTTTGGACTGGGTTTTGGGGGGGGGGGTTTCCGTCCTGCTACCTTTCCTGATTTGACAGATTCTCACAAAATCCTTACTGACTGATCTGCAGTTTCACGTGTCAGCTCTCAACAGCATTTTTGAACAGGGGATATTCTGGCCCCTGACTCCCATTGCTTTAATGCCATTCTGTATTCATCCGTGGATGTACTCACATTTCCATTCAAACATTTCTTGTTATCCAAGGAAAATGTAATTCCATATTGAGGATCATCTTCAATGAAAATGAAGGAGACTATTTGCCTAATCTTTATCATACAGGTATAGATAGATTATCTTTGACCCTAAAACTGTCAAAAACCTCATCCCTGACCCATTTGAAGCCGATTCCACATTTTATTTTTTATTCTTCTTTCTTCTATAGTCAATGAGTTATTTATTATTGTTTCAGTTTCCTCTTCATGATCTAATCCTCTTTTACACTGGAAATCCTCATTCATTTAATTTTCTGACCTTTACACTGTAGCATTGCTTTAGCACAATCCTTTCTCCCATTCCCTCTAAGCTCTCTTCTTGCTGCTAATACTTTTTTTTGAGACAATTATTTATCTGTTTAGATTTCAATCTCTATAGTTGAGATAGAGGCCCCAACTTTTTTTGCACTTTGATTATGTCATTTTGATCTAAAACCACTAGGAGGAAGCATTCAACAAGTTTCATTGTCCTGTTGCAGATCCCAGTATTGACTTTATGAAATTCGGAGAATTTCAAGCAGGAACCAAGGGGTCTGCTGGGTGACACATCCCCTGGAAAGTGCAGTGGCACATAATCCTTTGAAGAAATACATAACTATTCAACTTATGGTTAGGCTGGTTCCTCTGCTCCTGCTGCAAAGCAGATTCACGACTCCATCCCCTGAAGAATCTCATCTCCAGGGTAATTTTTTCCTGACTATTCTATCTGTCTTTTGAATGTTTTTCTCCCTTGCTCATATTTTCACACCTGCTTTGTTTACTGAGAGTTATGACGTGTCGTCTCAGCTGTTATTTCTAGGCTGAGCAAACTAAACTTGATTCTCTTTTCATAACACAGATTGTTATTCATTCTAGTATTGCTTCTCTGCACTTAACCCAGTTTTAATTCTCAACTGTTGAATTGCAAATGTATCTCACAAATCGGAGGAAAAACATCTCTTTGCTCAAAAGGGTAACAGGAGTTTCCTGCCTTGCAGGTCCGTTGATTCACTCAAGAGCTAAGAAATACTGAAATAAATTATCAGCATGGTCCTGTTAATAATGATAGTCTCAATGGAAAAGTCAGTCTAGCTTATGCTATAGGTCCCAATTTTTGCTGAAGAAAACAGTTATTGGTTAGTTCCACATAGTTTTTGTTTTTTTTCTCTTTAAATCTTTTAACCAGGGTGTAAACAATCAAGGCCTTTTCATTACTTTGATTTCCTCTGAAAAATGTATGTTCTTTAGGTAGTGAAATCAAGCCCATTACAGAGAGGTACAGTTGTTCTGGTACTCTGATGCCCTTCATTGGTGCATTTATTGTGGTGTATCTTTATCAAAGGAACAAACAGAAACACCTTATTACTGAGCTGGTGTTTTTCATGGGCTGTCAAAGTGGAAAGCACTCAGCCCTCATGTTTTTGTTGTCTCTATCAATAACCTCTTAAAAATGTAATAATTCGGGGTAAAATTTGTAAGTGATGCACAGATCATGAACTGTTGATGAGACCAGTCTGTTAAGGCAATGCTCAGAGTAGTGCCTAAAAGGGGGCTAGGACATCAAACATTGTGCAGTATGGCCAAAAAGGATGGCAATCCATTTGGAAATAAGACTGTATGCCAAGCAGCCATCACGAGGAACTAGCATTTTTGTGTGGACATCGGTAGGATCCAAAATTCAGAGGCAAATTTCAGAGGAAAAACAGAAGGATTAAAGCACATGCCAAGAGGCTTACCTTCCCCAAAACGATATCACCTTTACACAAAAGGGTTTCTGCAGAAGGTGGAGTTCACCCTAGGGGGTACTTGTCATTTCTTGCACCAATAAACCATTCACTTAGGGCACCAAATGATCTTTTGCATTCAGTCTACACTGGTGGATATCCGACTCAGCTGCAGAGGTGGCCTTCCCAGAGAGATGAACTTCAATGAGGTTTGTAGGTAGCTGATTATAATATTAGTTATTAATTAGTATTAATAATATGATAATTAATTGTTATCAGTTGTTATTAATAATAATATAAACTATTCTTACGATCATAAATACCCCATCCTGGCACACAAACTGGTAAAGACAAGTTGCCTTACATCTGGGTATGGACATACATAAACTCCCAAGAGGATGCGATGTCAGGGCTCAAGTTGCCAGTTGAGGTTTCGACTGGATATTAGGAAAAACTTCTTCACTGGAAGGGTTATCAAGCTCTGGAACAGGCTACCCAGAGAAGCAGTTGAGTCACCATCCCTGGAGGTATTTAAAAGACTTGTGGATGTGGTGCTTAGGGACATGGTGTGGTGGTGGGCTTGACGGTGTTCGGGTTATGGTTGGACTCGGTGGTCTTAAGGGTCATTTCCAACCTAAATGATTCTGTGATTATATGACTGTTCAGTGCACACCCAAATCAATAAGAACAGTGCCTGTGGCTCGTTACTGCTTCTCAGTAGGCTCTGCACATCATGGGAAGCAGACATTGGACAGTCTGGAGCTGGGAAACAGCATCTCACAAGTGAGATGTAGTCAGCTCCTAAACTGCGGTGGACAACAAACTGTGCAAGTGGTTTAAAAATTATTTTAGCCAACTAAAAATATTTTAATTATATTAATTCTTTTGTAGTTATTAGTTTTATTCTATAGTGTGAAGGAATAGAGTCCCCTGGGTTCCAGTGGCACAGAGCTGTTGACTTCTCTGGTACAAAGCAGATTCAGTGTGCATTTGTCTTAAAATCTGAGGGAGTATTAGTCAAAACTAATTATAGATGCTGTGATGGCTAGGGGAAGCTAAGGAAATACCACAGAGGAAATGAAAATTAAAAGGTATTATTAATACTGTTTATTTGCAATCAGTGTTCAGACAGTATTAACTGAAAACAGTCTCATTATTAAGGTGTAATTTATGGTTCACAGTAAAAGAGAATTTCTGTCCAAAGAGCTCACAGTCTGAAGAGGTGAAAAAGACAGGAAACAAGGAAAGCAACACAAGACAGGACATATAACTGCCACAGTAGAGAAGGGGTTTTGAAGAGATTAGGAAACTTCTTGCAGGTTGCAAGCAGAGGGTACAGCAAGTCCCACTCAGTCACAACAGCTGGTTTCCTTTCTAACTGAAATCAGTACAGAGAGGAAATCTCACCTGAGCCTTGCCGGAATCTGCCAACACCAACAATGACCACACAACTACTACCTTGCAACTTCGAAGAATAAAAAGTATCTTACATTGACTTGCATGTAACGTGTCTGAATTTTAAATAAGAAATTAAAATGTCAAGAGTACTTTATGACTACGTCTAGTGCATGACAAAGGATAACACAACAGGCATTAGACAGCCAAGTGTATCAGCTGAAAATATCTCCAAAGTGCATGTACAAAAGACAAAAGACTGAGTATTTTTTGGGTGTGTGGTTTTATGAAAAAAGCCCAAGTGAGTAAAGACATGAAGAAATATAAAGACTTTTATAAGGAAAATGTGGTGAGGATTTTGAGAGACCATGTGCACATGTAGTTTCATGAGAAATAGAGTTTATATCCTTAGTCTTAAATTAACTCCAGACCAAAAGGCTTCAACACAGATTTCCTGATTGTCCAGATTACTAGTACTTTGATTTCTTCTAATCTTTGCAGGAGAAAAAAAAAAATAGTACTCCCACCAGAAAAGCTCAGGCAGAAGGGAGAAAGGCTCCTACCAATAACGGGACACATCTACCTTAGGCCAAGGCCTTACTCCATGGCCATGGATGATGCTCAGCACCATGACCAAGGGCAGCTCTGATGGGGCCCATGTGGTGCTCCCCAGTCTGGGCTTCTGATGTCTAAGGGAATGGTTGAAGTGATACTGTCGCTTTCCCCCCAAGTGGAAATGCTTATTTGTGTCTCTCCACCACATTGGCAGGAATGAACTTGAGCATGAAACTTCACCATTCTGTGAAGTTTGAGGAAAGTGTGTAATGAACACAATTTGTTATGGAGTGACTGATGGACATACAGCACAGCTGCCTTCTCCTTGCTGCCAGCCGAAACCGGGTTAAATAAAATAATCCTCACAGGCAAAATATAAAGCAAGGTTTTACCCAGATCAATACAACTTCTGTAATACTAACAGTTGTATTTATTATGTCATTAAGCTGCAGCAGCACAACTACAATACCATACATTCCATGAATTATTCTGTAAATTGATTGTGTTGGAAGAAGTCCACTACATTGTGGCATATCTGTGGATCATGCAGTGACTATGTTTGTGGTATATCAGTCCCCAAACATAGGAAAAAAAAAAATTCAGCAGCCATTTGCTTAAGAAGTTTATAATAAGAACATCAATCACAAATGGACTAAGGATAAGTTTTAGCTCCTTTGAGTTTGGCAATTTATCTTAACACTGACATTCTTATCCCGTTCTCCAGTAGGTCTTTTGTTGCTTGGGCTTTTCTCTGCTTCTTGCACCAGGGGTAATCATAGAATCATAGAATTGTTTGGGTTGGAAGGGACCATTCAAGGCCATCTAGTCCAACCCCCATGCAATGAGCAGGGACGTCTTCTGCTGGATCAGGTTGCTCAGAGCCCCGTCCATCCTGACCTTGAGAGCAATGTCTGTCAGCAGCCATCACCTCTTGCTGCTGTGAATACACCGCAACACTCGGGTACCACGGGACCTGCTTTGTAGTGGGTGCCCATGATCAGACAGATCCAGAATTTTTCACAGCTTTTATCTCTGCCCATGTAAAAATTGAACAGAACTGAACATAGCAGGGTCAAAGGCTGCATTTTAGCAGCTATCACAGTTAAGTGATTATATCTAACTATGTTTAACTGATCATGATCAACAGACTTTGTTTAATAGGGAGGTTGCCTCAGCTGATGTGTATTTACACTATAAGCTTCTGTGAACATTTTAAAATATTCTTAACAACATTGTCACTGATGACCTATTTAATGTCTGGGGATTGTTGATTACCTATAATTTCTCCATTCTCGACCATAAGATTGCCACTACTGGCTCTTGTGACACTGTCATATGATGGAGGAAAGGATGCTGAGGACAAAGTTTCAGACTTGTCAGGACTCCTACCGTAGTTTTCACCCATCATAGATGCAATAAGTCCGTCTTTTTCTGGAACAGCACCTCCAAGAGTGTTACCACTGCAAGTTCTGTGATGGTACAGGTAAGAGGCCTGCTTTACGGAGCGCAGGAGCAAGTGACTCCTGTAGGCACGCTGGATGACAGTGGCAGAAGCTTCCTCTTGTCTGTGTCTGAGAGTGGTGGAGATTGGCTCGTAGGATTTTTTGGATGGATTGGCAGCCATGAACTTCTCCTCCATTTGCACTTTAAGAGTATCGAGCTCTCCAGAATCTCCTAACACTCTTTTGGTAAAAGCAAACAAGATATCCAAGCAGTGGATTCTATCTCCACTGACCATAGGCAGGTCCATTGCTACGAGTTCAACTTTGTTTGGTTTTGGTACACGTAAAGGTTCAGCCAGAGCATCTGCAAAGTCTGAAAGTGCAGAGAAAGTTATAAACTGAGTTGCCTCAGGATCAAACTTCTCCCAGATTTCATAAAAGATGTCAAAGTCATCTTCCCCTAAAGGCTCTGTGCTTTCCTCAGTAGCAGCATTGAAGTTCTCCAGAATAACAGCTATGTACATGTTTACAACAATGAGAAATGATACAATGATGTAACTTACAAAATAAATAATACCTATGGCAGGTTTACCACATTCACCTATAGTACCATTTATGTTTGGATCACAGTGCGGTGGCCCAGTGTTTAAAATAGGACTGAGAAGACCATCCCAGCCAGCTGACGTGGTGATTTGGAAGAGACAGAGCATGCTGTTACCAAAGGTTTGGAAGTTGAACATGTCATCAATGCCATCTTCCATCTTCACATAGGCAAAATTAGCCATGCCAAAAATAGCATAAATGAACATGACCAGAAAAAGCAAGAGGCCAATGTTAAATAGAGCAGGCAAGGACATCATTAACGCAAAAAGCAGAGTTCGAATTCCTCTGGCAGCCCTGATGAGTCTCAGTATTCGTCCAATCCGAGCCAAGCGAATGACCCTGAAGAGTGTAGTTGGTACGAAACGTGCAAATGCTTTACCGATGCCAGAAAGCAGTAAGACTAAAATGGAAAGGATAATAACTGGTTAGAATGTCCCATTTATGCTTAACTAGTAGTAGGATGAAATTATAATATCTGTACAGTTGAAAAAATATCTGATGTGTGTATGTTAAGACCCTACCAGAACAACCTTTCACAGAAGTTAGAGTTGAAAAAAGGGCTGTAGAAGTCAGCTACTACAGCTGTAGTAGTGAACTACTACATCTTTCAGCCACCGGAAGATAGTACCCGTTCCAGTAAGGATGGCAAGCACCTTTCTATGCACATCTTCAAAATACCCACATCAGTTCACTCTTGGTGACTCGTGGTTTTCTTTGTTGCTGGTTTCATGAATACTTCAGCAGGTGCAGTTTATATATTTATCTTCTAAATTTGGCTTTAAATACTCATACTACAAGCTAAACTAAGAAAATAAGTTGTAATAACTATGTCGTAGTCATCATTTAGATAGTATAGTCAAGATATATATAAGCAAAACCAGTGATGAACGCAGAAGTTGTGCATGCCACTCTACAATGGCTTTTAGTTTATCCAGGGGCAGAGCTACACATAGATGTTATTTTATCTTTAGTTTGCATTAAAAAAAAATTACAGATCTTATAGCACTAGAAGAGATTTGGCTTTTATAGATTTAGATGTTTTGGACAGATTTTTCTGGATTTCCACTCCAGGAACTTAACTTCTCAAGGAAGAGCTATATTCTTATTGTCATCCAAAATATAACTCATGTTACAGAGACAAAATACTTTTCTTCCCCTAAATGCCTTCTGCTATTTTGACAGTACTAGCCCTAGGAATAGTTAAACTGGCAGGATATCTCTTTACCCCCCTCTCCCTTTGCAATCCCTTCAAATAAATGCTAATACATTTGTGTAGCTCTTTTCTATTCTGTTACACGCTTATTTTCAATCAGTTATGCCTGAATTTCCAGAAACTGAATTCTGTAGTCTATAATCCCAGTCTTCACATTCTTATGATGGGTGCACTCCACACCTTGACCAGACCGGTGGTGGTTTGGTGCAGGCTCCAAAGGAGGTAAAGGCCTGAGCTATAGCCAGGCCAAGAACTCTTCTAGTTTCAACTTGAAACCCGCAACAGAGTGGCACAGTGAGCATCCACACATATGAGCCTGGAACACCAATCATGTGATAACTCATGAACAGCAGGTGGCTTTTTCAAGACCCATTTTTCAAGGAACAATGGAAGTTCTGGTTACTAGGAGTCTCCTGCAAACCCTTCCCATGGCAAGTAACTTGTCTACAAGCCAACCACTTTATCCCATAAATATGACAGCCTAAGTGAGCCTTCTTGGAGCTCTCCCTACTAGGCAGCATGGCTGTATGGCGATGATCTCGTCTTGAGCTGGGATACCCCTCAAGTTTCCTCCTCGAGGCAGAGAGATCTTTCACAGACAGCAAACCTTTGGAAAGTGACCGGTACTGCACCTAACCCTGTAGTATGATAGCTTTGATCTTGCCTTGGTAACTTTGATTGAATGCTGGATTTTATGCTGAATTAATGCTAATGAAACATTCATGTATAGTCATTTAGAAGTAAACTGTTGATCAAGTCTGGAGCTAAGTCTGGATCCAGCCACATCTAGATTCCTCTCTGAGAGGGAGTTTAGAAAGCAAGGGTGTCCATTCCAAACCTCGTGACTCAACTGGAGGGTCTTCCTTACCCTTTTTGTCTCTGGTCTCTCTGTGAATCATTCTAACTTGAGTGTAACTCCATTTTCCTTTGCATGTTTCTTGCATGTAGTAATTAACAGGGGGAACCTTGCCACCAAACTTTGTTAAGTCACACATTTACAACATCATAGTAAAATCACTTTGGTAATACCTTTGTCAGTGATTCTTTAAGAGAGCCTAAATCACCTATTTGTGACAATTTTCTATATATTTCATTTCTCTGTTAGAAACACAGACGACAAAACCCAGCAATTTTTATTTGATCAAAGATTTCTTAGTTGGTACTAAATCTGTAACAATGGAAATTATCACATAATGATGTACTGGTATGCTGGGTTAATTCTGTCTTTCAGACTAGGCAAAAACAATTGAAAGAACCACCGTGAAAGACTTTATATAACACAGACTTCATTTAAAAAAAAATCAAAAGGAAATTGTAAAAGTTTTTAAAAATCTTAGTTTATAGTATTTTAATATAATCATGGTGGATTTTTTAGGTGAGAGTTCTTTTTCCTCAATATCTAACAGTATAATTAATTTCATTTCAACATCCATTTGCAGTTGACAAATTTTAACTATTTTTTGTGAAAATCATAATAATTGTAAAGAATTACAATGTAATGTAATTAATGTAATTGTAATTACAAGAATGTAATTGTAAAGAAGCAAAGAATTTGCCAAACCAATTTTACTTACCAATAAGTGACATGGTCACAACCACTATATCAAATATGTTCCAGGCATTTGAGAAATAGTACTGCCTCAGAGCCACCAATTTCAGCACACATTCTGCGGTAAAGACAGCAACGAAGAGTATATTGATTTTCTCAAGGATGTTAGTCTTCATTTCACTTTGCCCGTGGGTTTCCACCATCATGGCAATCATGTTAAGGCATATGAGAATCATGATGACAACATCAAAGGCCTGGCATGTTACAATGTCAAAAAGGAACCCTTGGTATCTGTTCTAGAGGAAAAAAAAATACACGTGGCATCAGTTATGGAAGGAGCAGGTACATGTTTGTACATGTTTCCGACAGCTCCAATTTTTATGTTGCAAAGTCACTCAACTATTGTGAAGTCAGAGAAATTTAAGAAAGGCTGAGTATAAAAATGATGTAAAAAATCTCTTCCCATCCTGAATTTTAATCAGTTGTAAGGTGAATGTAAAACCCAAAAATATTTATGCAGAGAACTTAATAAATATTTAACCTGTGACATCTTTCAGTGCAACTTTTTTGTATGGAACTCTCTTTAGAGCACTGTTTGAGTATCATTGTAAAGACAGTATAAATAATTTGTATAAATATTTTATATGCACTTTATAAACATATGCACTTTTCAGTGAATTATACTGCAATTTTGTAATGCGTTTTCCCTTTCAAGAATTCAGACAGTCTTACCCGCGGTCTTGGAATGGGTTTTTGAGGTTTCTTGGATCCCAACTTTTTCATTGCATTGTAATATTTTTTCTGTTCTTCCGTCATGAAGATATCTTCCCCACCTAAGTATTTAATGAAATGTCACTGTTACTTGGTGAGAAAGCAGCGCTATTGTAGTTACGATCTAAAATACTGGAAACCAACATTCCTTCCTTTTTCACATCTTGCTGGTACTAGCCCTTTTCATAATGCATAACTGTGTCCAAAAAAAACAGCGTGGCACAAACCATACATTCACAGAGCAGAAGTCCTGGGGTGAAACCCAGCTAGCACAGAGAGCGTGAAAACAAGGGACCTACTGAAAGCCTGAACAGGAACAAATCTTTCCCTAGCTTCCCTCTTCCTGGTCTCAATAAATAACCAAAATACTCACCAGAGCATCTGTACCAGAGAACTTTTTAAATGATGATTCTCCTGCCTTGCTCTGTTCTCAAAAAGGAGCAAAATTGTAAAGGGCTGCAGAGAAGATGCCATTGCCTTCGATATGTGGGGAAAGAGCAGGGTGTCCAGGTTACAGGGGAAAAGAACAGAGGAAGAAACTCACCATGGGTGTTACTTCTGCTAACTTAATTACTAATGCTCTTGCAAATGCCAATAGAAGTTTTAGATTCTGTGTGTAGCAAGGACCTTGTTCTCTAAATATAGCATTGCTCGAGATATAGTAGGTGCCTGGGAGCACAACCAATATACTTATCTTTTTCTTTTGCTGGTTGAAGTTGTCAATAATAACACCAACAAAGAGATTCAGGGTAAAGAAAGATCCAAAGATGATGAAATTCACAAAGTAGAGATACATAAATAGACTGTGTTCCATTTGCGGCTGCTCATTTTTCTGCAAGAATGAGAATCAACAGGAAAAATGACCAATAACAACATGAATCCAATGCAGAATAATCTTCATATTGCAGATCCTCTCATAAACTAATTCCAGGAGGAGCTAAGATTTACAGCCCTACTGCTAATTCTGACAAAACTGGTACAGTTGAAAACTACCAATAGTGCACAGAACAAAATATTAGATGTATATACTTTTGAAGGGGAACAAAGAGGTGGACGAAAGTAACATTCATACCGTGACTGCTTGATGCACCAGAATTCTACTTTCTCATGGGGACATTATTGCTCTGATGCTGACTACTACCCCTTTTGAAATTAAACACAAACCTTACAAAGTGGTATACCAAGCACAACACCTGAGAGATAACCAAAAAATATGGCTCAAAGTAATAATAATACAAAGTGTTTATACTATGACAACTTATTAATTTGATTTCTTTTACAATGGTTATGTAGATTCTAACTAAATCATTACAGAACAGAATAATGTAATTAATATTTTTATTTAATATATTTGCTCTGAGAAACTTGTAGAGCAAAACTAAGACTATGACTAATAGTGAATGAATTTTAGTATTATTTTAAATGTCTTTTTTTCTTCATAAAAGCTGATTGTTGTGGGGTTTTGTAATTTTCAAACGTGACTTAAAATCTTACAATTTTCAGTTGATTGATGCCCTACTAAAGCCAATAGAAACCATTACTGTTAATTGAGTTGCATGATTTTCACAAGCATTTCAGAAGCATAAGCTTAGCTTCATCCAATAAGAATAGAAGCTGTAAATTGCTCATTACTTGAAAAATCAAACAAACTATTTAGAAGTCTAATTCCAAGCTCTTGCATTAAAAATCTTGGCCTAGATATTTTCCTTCTTAGCAAAAAACCTCTTCTATAGCTATTACAGACAAAAATCAAAACCAGGACAAGAAAAATAGTTATTCAAATATAAATAACCATTTTCATATATGGTTACTTATAAAATCATATGATTCCTTTGAAGTTATGATCAAATTAATATAGCCTCCTCATTTCAAATGCTTTGCCTCCAAAGACATACCACTTTGCTCTGTATAACATCAGATGACATTTCTTATAAGACAGTGAACTCCTGGCAATATAAAGAGCAAGCAAAATAATACTAGTGATGCCTAACAATGTATTTAAAATGGTTGCTTATCCACAATAGCTCAATTCTTGATGAAATCTGGTTTTATTTTTGATGTGTGCTATAAATTTACAGTACATTTACATATTACTGTAAATCATTAAGATTTCCTCCAACCTTGAGTTTCATAAAAGAAGATGTGTGAAGGTAGGTGCCTCCATGCGAGTGGGGACTCAGAACTCCCCTGCTAGCTGACGGACATTCAGTTATTAGTAGAGTCAATATAGTATGAAGAGGTGCTCAGCTGACCAATATATATGCTCAGGGTGAGCTGAAATGCTCCCTAGATCCCTCTGAGCATATTGACTAGATCTTCATTAACCATGGAGGGCACCTGGAGACAAACTCACCCGGAGACCCTACACTATGGGTAACTGCATCCAGGTAGGTGGATCTGGAGTTGAATCCCACTCTCCATTATAATGGATTAGCTTTAGGATACTATCAGTCATTTGCAGATGAAATATTTACTGGAAATATTTAGCACAGACAAACAGCAGATATTAAAGTGTAAAAATCCTAACGTTTTTGCAGAAAGCAGTAGCACTAACAAAAAAGAAAGTTTTAATACAGTGACTGACCTCTCGTGAATCTACTGCCGCATACATGATGTCCATCCAACCTTTAAATGTTGCCTAGAATAAGAAATTAAGGAAAATGCATTGAACTTTCAGGGTATAAGTCTTCACATCATTTGCAATATCTGAATGACACTGAGAAAGAGCCTGACTTTTAGGAAAATGACTTTAGGGAAACTTTCCCCTGATGTATGTGTGGCATTTTCAGCCTTATCAGGATGAGAAAGCATGCTAGGGTGATACAGAACATGATGTCCTAGAACAGGGCAAACCTTCACTAGCATGGTCTGCTAAAGGCTTTACAACCCTCACGGCTGAACAAATCCACATTGTGGCAGACTAGGTCAGTATTTGCCCCAGATATCCTCTGCAGATTGACTCCGGCTCTTAGGCTCATGAACCTGCTGGAGGCTGAAACAGCACTTGTCCACCGCATGCTTACATTATCACCTGGAAAATCACAGCGGGGTCTATTTTGTCCCCCTTTTTCCCTTTGCATGCACGAACAGCACTGGTGTTTGAACTGCCAGATACAAAGGAAGAACAGGCTGTATGATACCACGCTTTTTCATCACCCCCAGAGATGAGTTGGGAGTTGACAGCAGGTCAAGCCCATCTGACATGGTGCCGGCTTGTGAAGACAAGAAGCACTTACCACCTGAAGAAGAGCCAGGTAGCCAGAGCCAACATTATCAAAGTTGACTTTAACATTGACCCAGAATATTTTTCCTGTGGTGTTATGCATTTTACAGTCTGTTAGGTCATTGATTGAACTGTTTAATTCTGAATCTTCTTCTGTCATGTTGACACATTTCCCAAACTTCCCAGCAAAGAGGTTCACTCCCATGATGCTAAAGATGAGCCAGAAGATGAGGCAGACAAGCAGAACATTCATGATAGAAGGGATGGCTCCCACGAGGGCATTGACCACCACCTTGGGTGAAATGGGAGAGGGAAAACAAAATTAATGTCAGCACTTAGACAGACACCTTGCTAACAGGCTGTTGTGCACCCTTGATTAACCAGTCTGAACCAGTCTAATATTTGTTAATATTTGGAAAAAAGTTCTGCCTAGTCTAGTTTTAGTTTCCATGGCACTTAGGATTGATCACTCAAGTGAAGTCTATAAGGAGCAGCCAAGTACAGAGGAGCGCAGCAAAGGGGCCTTTTAGAAATTCGTTTTATAGGTCCTCAGCTGAACTTGGGGTAGACATGAACTTCATAAAGGCACAGCCATGAGTTACAAACCTGTTACATGCTTATTAGTACTGACAGGCTTTAATCTGTATTCAGTCTTACCCTCATTCCCTCAAATCGTGACAATGCTCTTAATGGTCTCAGAGCTCGGAGAGTCCTAAGAGATTTCATGGGACCGAATGAACTGCCTAAGAGGTTTATTAAAGACACCTGAATAAGAAGACAAAGGAAAGTATTAGCAATGTCGTCGTGTCTATTTCCTTTAATCCTGTTTTTGAAAAAAAAAAAAAAGACAAATGTCCCCATATTTTCAGGTCCCAGAGCATAATATTCTGAAACCATCATTAAAGGAGGAAAGAGTACTGTCTCACCTTCACATCCAGAAAACACTCAGTGATTCTGCTACAACATCCTACATCAGGACCCACATAGAAAAGCCAAACGTAGAACTTACGTCTACAATGAAGAAGTCCAGCCAGCACCAGGCATTGGTGAAATACTTCTTGAAGCCGTAAGCCACCCATTTCAGAAGCATCTCCAGAACAAAGATGAAAGTGAACAGTTTATCAAGGAATGCCAACATAGCTTTAATGCTTTTTCTCTCATTTATATGGATGTCTTCAAACGCCTGAAATCATAATATATAGATAAATGGCAAAAGTCAGCGGTGAGCTTTATAAAATGAGAGTCTACCACCACTAAGAACATTTTGACATTCAGTATGCATTTCATGCAGATCTGAATGCCATCTTTTATGCAAATCTATGTCAGCTGATAAATGTGTAATTCTCCTTGTCCTTTCTCTTTCTCTATATAGTACAGCCCTGTGGACACTCACATCATGCACACTGGAATCCTAGGAGGAAAGTATATATTTTTAGAAATTTATTTCAAGAAATTTATACATTGAAGAGAAATAAGTACTATTTTTTTTCCAATATTAAGAGTCATTTATTTGTTTTAATGACATAAAAACTCCTTTGTATTTCACAACTGTGAAATAACTTCCTGAGAAAAATCCAGTATACAGCCAGAATAGAAACAGCTTCTGGGTTTTATATATTTTAGCTTTGCTTATGCTCTCTCATAATTTTTAATAATACAAATAATAGATTTGCAATAATTACAACAGTGAATAAAGGACTGTTATGTGAAGCCTCCTCTGTTTTCTCCTGATGAGTTCAAAGATATTTGTTGTGTTTTCTGCTAAATACAACTGCTCTGGGTGCAAATTAAATCTAAAAATACTTCTAAATAAATACATGAGACCGTGCTACACCAACCAGGGCTCCGCTGCTCAGAAGAATCATGAATATGATAAAGGATTCAAACCAGGAGTGTTCAACAATCTGGTAGCAGGTTAATCTCAGACTCCACCACGTTTGTCCTCCAAAATTTATGGCACTACCCGAATAACAACGAAAGTATCGAACACAACCTGAAAGTTAGAGACAGCAATGAATGCACGGAACAAATGTACATGCATATGAAGAGTCGCACAAGCAGCTTCCTGCAGCAGAGGAAAGCGCATGGTCACATTAACTGCATCATTGTTGGGTTTTTTCCATGTTTTCCCATGAGGGGGGAAGAAAAAAAGGAAATATCTAATTTTATTTGCCTTGTAACTCCTATTTATATACATATAAAGTAGGTGGAGTCCCTTTGGACAACTTTCCATTGTTTCAGGATATTTCTGAGACACTGGACATGCTTGCACTGACCTGCTCTTTGGGCACACAAAACTACAGGGCCATGGGAAGAGCCTTGATGCTGCAAAAGCCTTCCTCTGCACACTGTTTGGAAAGCAGAGATGAGATACCAGGTACCCCAGAACAAAAAGGCTTGGAGGCAGAGAAGGTGAACACTTATTTTCAATACTGCAGCATTATGCCCTGCCTTGAAAGGTCTATGAAATTATTTCTTTGGTTCTGAATGTATGGAGTGACTTTATACCATACAACTTGCAAGAATATGTCATATGACATCTCCTTTCAAGCTCACCAGATTGCTTCTTATAACAGGCAATGACACCAGGGACACCTAACATTTCCTTACAACCCCATTACAGAATCCTGAATTTGATTACTTATCAGTTTTGCCAAGAACTAACTCATTTTGCCTAACATTTTCCTTGCTGTATGCTCTAGGCTCATTCATGGTTTCATTATCATGAAAAATGTCAGTTAGAAGGCTTCTGCCATTTCCAAGCATGAAAAAAAAATAAAGTATGTCATATATGTATGATATCTCACACATATGTATGATACTATATAATATGTAACTCATCTATATGAGAAGATAAAATATACGTAAAAAAATTTCTGATCATCTTTCTTTCAATAATCCCAGTTTTCCCAGTAATGTGGATCTAGGATTTAAGATGATGCAGGGAATGGCACTTGCACAAGATAAGGATTTTTTTTTCTGTGCAGAAATCTGTGTTAGGTACAGATTTGTTACACCTTCAGCTGAGTTTTCCAAGGGTTTGGCCACAGCAGGCACACTTCAGCCTGGGACTACAGAGCACAAAACGAGACATTTCACATTTCTTCCCTGGAGCAGGGGAAGAAAAAAAAACCCCACAACTTTATTTCTTTTGTTCTAACGGGCGTACTGGCAAAATTCCACCAATAGGGTAGATTTGAAAAAAAACCCTGTAGTTCAGATCTAACAGATGTATTATAAATACACTCTTTGTGATTTTTTTCTGGAGAAAGCAAATCACAGTGTAGGTATAGTGGATCTCTCTCCGGATTTATGGTATATAACATAACAGTAAAGTACATATATTATTGCTACACAAAGAATACTTTGCATTCAGGCGCAACACCTGTCTAGCTTTGAATAATTTCTACATGCTTCATTGTCATTGATTCAGTCCTAAAACTACAGATTCAAAGTTTCATTGACCCAAAAAGGGCACAGGAAAAAACCAAACAAAACAAGCCAACCCTGCAGAACAGGGCAACGAGGGGCTAGGGGATGGGAGTAGTTACAGCCAGAGTTGATCTATCCTTGTTCTCATCAGATAAAATATCCAGGAAGCAGTGCTTGAATGGGAAAGCGGTGATGAGAGAAAGGCTCTGTTTTTGGGAGCGGAGGAGGAAAACAAACTGAGAGAGCTGTGGACCTGCCACTGGGCTCCACGCATGTACAAGGAAGTTTGAATGGGCGGAAAACAACTGAATGAAGGAAAACTTGGGCAATGGGTGGAAATAGTGGTGGTCAGCCAGGCTGGCTGGGAGGGAAAAGAGCAAGCTGGAGCCCAAGGAAGGATTTTGCCACAATTATAATTCATTTAGTATAACACAATTCAAAGACATGAGCCTATAAACTGACTTAATGTAGTTTGCTCTCTCACAACTAATGCTGAGAGTACAGTGATTACCCCAGGCTGCCAGTAGCAACACTTATTTGAGAAAAATCTCGAGAGCTATTTCTTTGCATCTTATGAAAACCACGTGTTGTTACCTACACGTTAACTACATGTTACCTTCCTACATGTTAAGGTAGGAAGAATTCATAAAAGTACTACATAAATCCCATAACAACTTGTAAAGCTAGATGTTGTACAATGATTTGAGAAGGGGTTCCTAGATTATCACCCTATAGAAATTCAGCTGCATCCTAGCAGCTTTTCTTTGCTTATTTCTTTCCTTTGCTTGTTACAGAGATTGTTCGTGAAATGTTATTTGAGAAATAAACATTTATATTGTTGCAAAGTATTAACAAATCTGATGTGCCAAGTGCCTTGTTCCAGTGGCCATTGTCAGGCGAGATCTCATCACATACACATCTCTTATGTTGAACTCCGAGAGTGACTTGGATGCTGTCCACTAGAGTGAAATTCATCTCTCTTCACTATAATAATCTCATTTTTCAGGACTGGGTCTGTGCCATTGCCCAGGTCCCAGTTAGAAACAACTGGTTTTAAAGGAAAGGGGTTTTATTTTCAGGTGCCACAGTCTGTCTGTTGACTAGAGAGGGACAATGATTTGGACTATTTATCCAATTTCCAGATAACTAACATTAACTGAAAATAATCTCACTCTATTGGCTCAACATCACTAGAGAAAGAAGTCGGTTTTGACTCTTTTCACTGGCCAGTGCTGAAACCATGAGAACCTTACCTTCTGGAAAACAGTTTTCTGGAGTCTTGCAGTCTTCAGCAAACTCTGGAATCTGCCTCAAAAGATCTTCAGGGTTTGTCAGATCCACTGTGCTGCCTTCAGAAGAGCTGACACTGTCAAACTACCGAGCAAAATAAGATCAGATATTGATTCTTTCTACATTCAGCTCAAATGAAAAAGCTCATCCGTGAACAAATTATATTCAAAATTAAAACTTGGCTATGTACTGGTATTTTAAGTAGTGTTGGTAATGGAATGAACTTCGTGATTTTAAAAGTATATGAGCTTAGAAGTACCAACCGGTGCATTTAAACAGAGGCCAAATCTATCTAACTACAATACCCATCTACATGAACCAGATTTAGCTGCCTAATAAGCTGGTAAATTGAAGAGCTTTTAACTTCCTTATCAGTATATGAAGTCCTCAAAGTGGGATAAACTGCTTGGGTTAAAACCATGAAATCACAGCAAAACATATTCAAACAAAAGAACCAGATATATTTATATGGTACTGTATCAGGAACTGAAACACCCGTTACAGTATTTATGAAGTAGAAATTGGAATCGTATCATATATTCTCCAGTTACGAAGCTTTTCTGTGTCCCATCACACCGTATATAATGTATGATGAGTCAGGAGTTTATTACAAATTAGTTACTCTAAGCTTCTGTTCTCTTATGTTTGTGTAGTGCTTTGTTACTTTTTTAATATATTCTTTAACAAAAATTATTCTAAAAATATTTTTAGTTAATAACTACTATCTTAATGTCACAATGAGAAACTCATTGAAAGAAATACATTTCTTGAAACTGAGGTGCTTAGAACACAGACAAACTTACTGGAATTTCCTACTTTTACTTGAAAGCATATCTTTCTTTTAATGCCTTTTTTTTCCCTCCGCGCCTTTTTTTGTGGACTCAATTCAATAAATGGAAAGTAGAAGAAATAATTTTATAAATTATTTATTTGAATTAAATTTTTTTGTAGTTTTTCCATTTCTAAACACACTCTTTCCCATATGTAAAATTTTCTTAAATATCAGTACCTTGAAACCCAGCATGACTTCAATTTCATTCATGTAATTCTGGCTCTGTCATCAACCAGCCAGACCGGCTACTGCAAGCTCAGTACCTGCTGCTGCTGACACTAAACTCCACTCCAGAAAATCCTTGAACAGAAATATACCCAAGCTTGACCAGTACTGGAAAGTCAATGCCACAGAAAAAAAAAACCAAACCTCTTTTTGCTCTGGTGTGGAAGGTCCAGCCTTCCTATCCTTTCCTAGGTGAAGCACACTGAATTCTTCAGAGGAAAATCCCGATCCTTTACTCCAGCTTCCTGAAGTTTTTCCCCTTTCTCCCCTTTGCCTCAGGTGATTTTCATCCTGAAAATAATCTGTGGATTAGATGGGTTTCTTTTCTTTTTTTGCAGGGTGCACAAGTTGGAAGGGAAAGAAAGATATGTATTTTATGTAAAGTGGGGCTGTCCAGACAAAAGTCATAAGATATGATCCTTTTGAGTCTCTGATTTTATCTAAGGATAGAGAAAGGGAAATTTTTCCCAGTGGACATGCAGCAAACTAAGGAATTAGTACTTTAGTGAACCAGTCAAATATTAAGTGAGAATTATTGGGATTAAGACAGAAAGATAAGGTGGGAAATCTTGAGACCAGAAGGACAGTCTTCTATGGTTAAAATAGAACTGAAAAATTCAGAGAACCCAAAGAAACAGGGTAATATATGCTATCATACAAGAAACATGACCTTAATAGAGCCAGTCCATACTTCATCCTTCTAACTTCTAATAATTACTAAATACAACATACAGCAAGGATAAAGAATGGACCAGAGCTATAAATTCTTATTATGACTCCATGATAATATTCTGTATGCAGAACATACAGATTTGCTCTGTCATTTAAATAATGTCAACTTTGGCATTATTTACAAAAAATTCTACATTAAAAAAAATTTAAGTTCATCAAGGACTTCCATAATTATCTATGGACAATCCATGGGGTATGTAATTACCAGTGCGTAACACAATGTGACAGCTAGCAATTCCTGCAGCAAACCCAACAATTTATGGTCTTTCTTTTAAGACCGTGAAAGATGCTGGGTATTTAAAAGGCTCCAAGTGATAATTTACCGTCACTCTAAACATTTGTACTTTTGGTTCTAGTTCAAAACTTGGTAACTCTGGAAATGGATTAACATATTGCACCCTATTCTGCTAGAGACAGTCTTCTACCATACATGCATCCCTCAATGTATATATGATTCCACTGTTCCAATGCAAATAAAGAAATTTATTACCTGTTTGCTGCATTCTATGTCTGCAAATGTGCTCAGCTTATCATCATCTTCAAAACCCTCACTGGTATTCTCTGCCTCAGCAATAGGGACACAAACAAATACATTGGGATTGGTAATAAAATCTTCAAGACCTGAGCAATTGTCCCCATTTTTCTCAGTCCATTCATTATTGTAATTCATCTTACAATTTTTTATTTCTTCATGCTTGAACCCAAGTGGGTTTTGTGCAGTCGATTCGATTTTCTTCTTGTGTGCTTTCTTTAGATGCCTGAGCTTTCCACAAAGGGTATCCCATGTAATGCTCTTCACAAAGTGAAATCCCTTGTGAATCCGAACAAAGGCAAGCCGAAGATTGTTCAGCTCTCCATCATCCTCTGCTATCTGGAGGCAGTCGGTGCTGAAGGAATTCAGCAGTAGTGCAATGAAAAGGTTGAGAAGCTGAAAGTCATTGAAATAATAATAAAGTTAAAAGTTAGGAGAGTAGCATTCAGAAATCTAAATTCTAACTTTGGAGAACACAGACACTATCAAAGTTCATTCTTGCTCAGCAAACGAAAACAAGGTAATAATGAAATGACTGTGACTAATATTAATGTTGATGAAGTAAACTCCTCTCTCAGAAATTCCAAAGTTCTCATGACCCTTATCCCCCCAAAAGTTATTTAAAACAGTAGCTAAAGCGAAACTGTGCTTGCCAAATGCATTATTTGGCCAAAACAACTTTTCAAAGGTTATAACAAAGGTTATGGCCATGGCAATGGCTTGACAGTTGAATAACGCCCTCCTCCGAGATTCTCCAAGCTAGAATTAAATCAGGCCTCTGTGGAGTCACTTCCAAAAATCCTGTGTGAGATCAGATTTAGGCCCAGCAGCTCCATCAAATCTGTAACATTGTCACAAATATCAAAATCAAGAGAAGATTGAAGTGAGGTTTCCTCCCTGCTTTTGAGTACATTTAAATAGCAGAACTTATAAACCTCATTTTTTGTACGTTCGTTTGTTTTAAGGGAATGAGATAATTTTTTTTTTTCCTAATGTTTCAGTTTGGAATGGGATCTATGTATCTTAATTTTTATCATGTCAGAACTGGGCAGACTGCACTCCTCAGTCATCCAGGGACCCCAGTAGGTGAAGGACATTAGCCGTCCAGAAACCAGTTCATCCCATCTGCCTCAATTATTGACCTTAGGTTGAAATAAATCTCACTCTCGGATACCTCTCTTTTTCCTAAACAAGGAGTGTGGGCTAAGCACTTCATTATTTGACAGTTAACATTATGTGATATGAATATCACTCACAGCATTTCATGACTGAAATCAATCACTGTGGTGTAGAACAGGCGGAATTTTGAATCCAGGGATTTGAGATTCGGATGCAGAACAGATATTTCCCATAAAGGGTTGCCTAAACTTAATTCTTTGCAGTGATTTCTTAAATTAAAGGAAGATTGGTATATGAATGATACGAAGAATGACATGAGAAACAAAGCTACTTTAAGGAGATTTTTATTATTTGGGCATTAAGAAAGGACAGAACAAGACCAGGAAAGCAGTCTGCCCCATACTCCCCAGCACAGGTGTGCAAGCCTTTGTAGGGTATGCCATAGCAGGAACTAGCTCTTAGGTGTAAACATACTTAGACATGATTAAAGAAAATCCTTGTTTCAGTGGTGGGAGTGTAGATTCTGCCATTTGCTAATAAAGAATTCAATACTTGCATGAGATTTAAGAAAAGAAAGAAATTGATTTACAGAGGGACTTCAGCACTTAGCTCCATTAATTCAAGTAGGTAAGCCATAAGCCTGGCTGACTATTTACATCCAAATCCCAAGACGTGAAGAAACACAGAAAGAAACACATGAATAAATTAATTGCATGCCTGCTCGTACTTCTCCAGCTCCGTGTGGTAGATCTGTCGGATCTGGGAGAGATTGTCTCTGTAGTCTTGTATTATATTTACTGCAAAGATATTCCTTGCCACCTTGCCACATGAAAGGGCCAAGTGATTCTGTGTGCAAAGCACACGAAATGTGAAAGTATGGACAGCAACTCAAAGGTGAAAGGCAAAAGAGGCTTTTACAAACTATAACACATACAGGTAACTGTTCCATCTGTGTTCAGGGAAATTATCTTCTGTTGACAAAATGGCAATTACATAGATTTTACTGTTCACAGGGTAAAGAGAAGAAAATATAGGAAAACTCACCACTAAATTTCCTATCACCATGACCAGCAGAAAGACAAGAAGGCACAGTGGTTGTTCAGCAACCACCATGCAGTCCCACATCGTTTCAATCCATTCTCCACACAGAATTCGGAAAACAACGAGGAATGAGTGGAAAAAGTCCATCATGTGCCAGCGTGGCTTGCCATTTTTGTTTATTTTATAGCTGTTCTCCCCATAACTTCTCCCAAAAAGTTGCACCCCTACTATAGCGAAAATGAAAACAATGATTGCCAGGACAAGGGTCAGATTACTCAGTGCTCCCAGGGAGTTACCAATTATTTTAATTAGAGTGTTTAAAGTCGGCCAGGACTTTGCCAGTTTGAAGACTCTCAGCTGTATAGAAACAGAAAACATAGTGTTAGACATCAACAGAGATAACCCATCTTTGCACCATTCGAATCCTGCAAAAAACATTTTACAGATATTCTGAACTATTGCAGCAATGTGATGTTTGTGGCACTGTGACACTAATACTTTTTAAAAAGTATTTATAGTTTTGTATTTTTTTTTAAATTGGACATGATTGGAAACTTAAACTCCCTGCCTCGTAAAGGACTAGGCTCACCTGAGTCCCTAGTAATTGCTTGGCCCACACAGGGAGGTATCCATGCAATGTTCTTGATGTAGAATAAGGTGTCTAACTTACATGTAACACAGAGGATCAAAGTTGGGAGACCAGCTGCTATATTACTGTAAAACCAGTCTATCTTTTGGTAAAGCAACTTGAATTGGTCCATAGTATGTGATATGAATAGCTTAACAATATTTCATATCTATTTTCAAGTATTATTTTTTTCTGTATTTGTATTCTAATGCTTTGTTCTTAAGTTTCCTGTGTTAGTTTTTAGTTTTTCACACCAGTTTTATAATGTGTCTACTCTGGAATAATTTTTCCTCTAAATATTTCTTCATATATTCCAAAGATATATATATATACGTCATTGAACTCTGACTAAAATCACAAGGAGTTTCAGAGCATGTTTCTCATTCCTAATGCCAAGAGCAGGAAAAAAGCATTTCAAAAATAATAATCTCCTGCATCCTAACTGCAGACAACAGAAGAATTCTCCATTATATTCACAACATAATGTTTTGTACAACTGAGTAAGTGCGAGGCATTACCAGTCTAAAGGATCGTAAAACTGACAGGGTTCCTCCTTTTCGTCTTTCTTTCTTGCCTCTGTGTCTGGGTAAACTCAGTTCAATTAAACTTAATGTGACAATTACACTGTCAAAAATATTCCAGGGCTGCTGAAAATAATAATAGGGATCTAGAGCGATGATTTTTAAGATCATTTCTGCAGTGAAGATTCCTGTAAAAACCTGTGACAAAGAAACAGTAGCATCAGCCTAAAAGTTGCCATGAATTTATCTCATCTTTAGATCATGTTCCCACAAATAACATTCATGGACAGGTCAACAAAACCCATCTTTATGAACTTCTAATGCACTTGCAATTAAAATGTGAAGGTTGTTTTCTGCCTCATCAGGGGTATTTTAGAAGCACATCAATAAATTCTAGGAATTGTCTATATTAGAAGTTTAGACTTTATAAATTCAGAGTTTGTTAATCTTTAATTTTTACAGTTACTCTTTATGTCTCAAGTGAAGACACTCATCAATCAGTCCTTGGTATAAAGTGTCACATAGCTGAGAGTTTGCTTACCAAGTTGCCTACATTAAGCATCGATTTAAAATTCTCTGACATATTGTTGTGCTCCAGTGCCATGAACAAAGTGTTCATCACAATGCAAACAGTGATGAGAAGGTCAATAAAAGGATCCTTTATGAAAGCAGAAACTTTTTTCTTGATTCTCAACCAGAGCGGACAACAGTCCCAAATTAGATACTTTAAAGCAAAATCACTCAGGCACGGTGGGCATTTCCGCTGGGATTCTTCGAGTTCTAAATGCAAAAGAAAAGCCCACTTTAGTTAAATAGTTATCCCTGAGCAAGATGGTTAAATAACAACTTCAAGTATTCAAACAACCACAGAAGAAAAAAGAAACCTCATACAGAGCCCCAAATCTTCCCTGCACTTTCTATGATTCGTGGAGTCCCTACATCAGCTGGTAAACATAAAGACAAAATTCAGAGAAAAATGGATTCAGATTTCATTCATGTGAATGTAGTTCATAAGCCTTTGGATTAGGTTTTATTTGTCTTAGACTTGCACAAAATCATTTAAATACAGGTGTTTATCATGCAGAGGTCACACCACAGCCTCTCATGCTAGAAGCTCTTGGCAGTATAGCAGCTAAGGCACTTTTCACCTTATCCTTAAGTAGATGTCTAGGACATCAGCTGTATTATGCCCAACATGTCTTTGTCTCTTTCGACTCTCACAGAGAGTCTACAGAGTCAAGGGCAGCCACAGGCATTCTGACTGAAGCTGAGACAAATCCAAACCACAGCTCCTGAACTCTGGCCTCAGGCCATTCCTACAGGAAAGCTCATGCCTACCATTTCCCAGCTGATGCAAGCTGCCACACGTCTCCACTTTCTATAAGCAAAATGTGGGATAGAAGCTGTTCTGGCTTTGTCATTTACATCCTATTGGTTGAACACAAATCTCGTGGCCTTTCTTTCTTCACCATCAAGCTTTCTTTCTTCACCATCTTCACCATCAAGTTACATCTGACTCATGGTTTTCTAGCTGGACCTGTCCTTATTTTTTCCTACTGCTTAGTTTTCATTTCTTCTCCCCCAGGCTCAAGTCTCAGATTTTCCCCTACAGTGTGATCACATTGACCCATCCCCACTCCAGATCTAGCTCTTGTCTTCTGTTCTTCTAGATCAAATGGCTTCTTCTTTACGTACACAGTGTTGATCCAACAGAACTGGCGTTCAGGTTCCAGCAAAGACCCTTTCTCCTCCCTTTTCTGATTTTAGATTAATGCACAGCCACTTAGAGCTACAAGTCCTGTTCCATCCCAGTTCACAGCTGAAAGTGTGTAACAAAAGCCAGCTCATTGGTGAATTACACTGCAAAGCAAGGCTCCACTGGATGTGTTGCAACAGGTGTTCCCCAGTTTTGTGATTACAAATTAAGGTATCTCCCTGTCACAATGGTACCCCCCTACTAGATCCCACACTTGTGGTCAGAGAACGGGTGACTGAGCTCCTCAGCAGAGACGAAAGAAAACAAGACTTCCTCATCCTGAACAACTGGGGCTGAGGTTTTTCAGTAAGATCTTCAACAAAACTATCATTCTTCAAAACAACTGTCAGTGACACACCCGTCCTCCCCTCAAATTCATATGGAAAGGTAAGTTAAAGAAACAAAATAGTGAGACTAAGTATTCAAAACCCAGGAATCGCCACAACTGATTTTGCTTGCATAATCCTATCCTTCATATGCCTATGTCTCTGCTCGTGACACATGGTCAGTCACAGAGACAGGAGAGGACAGTATCCCAGTCCCACACCTCAGATGCTAAAGAAGCTCCTTCCACCCACCCTCACTCCAATCACTTTCATGGTCTCTCCTACAAAAAAGGATCTTACAATAGGGAAAAAATGTGTTCCAGAACATGAATACTGTGTGAAAATGCATTTGCTCTTAAAAAGAGCCAAATTAACAATGAAGTCCCAACTACACATCTAGAAATCACTGTTAACCCTTAAGAAACATATTGACATTTTGGCTATTCATGCTAGCGTTACCTTAGGATTGAAATAAGCATAATGAGGAACAACTTACCCTCCAAGACGCTGGTAATTATGCTGACTGCACTTGCTGCCCTTTGTCTCTGAAGTGCCTCGTTAAAGTACTCCACTGACAGATGAGAAGGCAAATGCATCATGCTGCTCTCATCATTTACAGCTGGCTGCTTGGAGAAGTAAACATGATTAGGGAGATACCACAGGAATAAAATGAAATAGGATGTGATGATGGGTAACTATGGAAGTTAATAGGAACAATGACACGCAGCCAGATAAATGTACCTACTTACAAGTTGTAATAGGTGCTGAGAACTAAGGTCCTACCCCTCAGTAATAATGCTGCAGTAAATGGATCCTGCAAACATGTAATAGCAACAGGGCAAGCACAAACCTTAGAAATAAATGTAGAAGGGGAAATAGGTCTAGGAAATATTTCTGAGACTAGTGGAAAATGAGAGAGATGAGGGACAAACTGGTAGTAAAGCATGTCTACCCACTTGAGAACTTGGAGACCAAGCTTTTGCATGATGCTAAAGGTGCTGTGAAGGAGAAAAAAATAACAGGTACTGCTCAAACTACCTGTCTGGACAGGGCATAAAAAGACTCCTTGGTGACTTGTAATTCCAGCACTAGGAACCTTGAAGTGTATGTTAACACAAGTTGTGCATAGCAGAAAAATAGAGTTTATAACATGCATGTTGAAGCAATGAACTCTAGTTTTTGGGAACTCATTAGAGTATTAAAAAACACTTTCTACTGACAATTTATAAACTCCCCACATCAGTATACTTCATTTCACTGTTTGCCATTTCACTGAAACTCTTAAGACGCGAAAAACCTGCCACTTATGGAGAAACAATAATCATAGAATCATTCAGATTGGAAAAGACCTCTTAAGATCATCAAGTCCAACCGTAAACCCAACACCACCATGCCTGCTAAACCATGTCCTGAAGTGCCATATCTA
>Ga0181612_117593_pt1 | contig 27583 bp, 7 predicted proteins | sample HoacroProtozoa21_FD_119630 | JGI IMG/M metagenome (GOLD analysis project Ga0181612, IMG submission 119630) | Hoatzin crop microbial communities from Cojedes, Venezuel. Combined Assembly of Gp0051906, Gp0051904, Gp0051908
ATATTTATTTTATTCCAGGAGTATTAGTCACAGAACTATAAAAGCTGTCAAAACAGGCTCTTCCCCTCATTTTACCTGATGTCCTGATGTGTATACTGAATTGATGCGTAGTGAGACCTTGTAGTAAGCAGTTTGCCAGAAGATCATTCAGAGTTTGTCTCGCCTTGCCCTGTTCTCCTGCATTGTAAATAACTTCAGATGCAGAGCAATGGTGTAATTGCTTTGTACCTCCAGAAAGGTCTTTTTAGTGTAGCTTAGACTGTTTATTCTACCTTATATAACACTTGTAAATTCCTGGGTGAAATTGCTGTTTCATGTATAGAACAGTGAAAAAGAGAGAAGCTTCATGTTTGCGAAATCTACGCTGAGAAAGTGGTACAGCAAAAACATTCTGCTACTGAGCTCTTTGCAGTTAAAAGTTGGGAAAGTTTTGAATGTTGTCACCTGTTGCTGAATACCTTGGCAACAGATGTGTGTAATCTACAGAAAAATGCTGTGACAGACTGTGTAGAGAACATGTCCACCACCAGAGTGTGTATATGAGGATGGGGCCCTGCTCGTGTGTAATCAGTTTTGAATCACAATAGATGAAATAAAAATCAGTAAAGCCTGTTGAAGTTTAAGTGCATTTGTCATGAAAAATACACATTGCATATTCTTCTCTCTGTCAAAGACTGTAGTACTTGTTTCTTTGTGTAGTAGATTGTCATCTGTTTTTCTCTCTTCTGCTTCTCATAAAGAAAATGTTTGCTATGAGTTTCAACTCCCAGCCACTCAATGGAGTTCAAAGACCAAAATACTACTGACTTTCAGTACGTTAAAAGTCCACAGCAGTCCTGCATCCAGGTAAGTGACATAGAGGACAGAAGTGTTTGCCTCAGTAGGAAGATACCTTGTGTGAAGGAAACTGCAAACTAGATATCCTATGAAATAGCTTAGAACCACATAATTTTTGAGAAAGCCATTAGTACCAGGTATTAAAGCAGCTGGCCTAAAATGCACATTTCTAGAGTCAGGATGAAGGTGACAATTGAAGTTGTAGTCCAGCAAAACAAAGTTTTCACAATGTCACCACCTAATGACTCTTAGCTTTTTAAAATGGTCATTGGTGTGCTTGCTCCATTCCCGTATTTAAAGATAATATTGCCTATTAAAAATACATTTTTGAGTTAGATTTTAGTTCTTCGTTCTCTGTTTGAGGTTACCTCTGAGGAAAGAAGCTAATTAATAAATAGTTTAATGTACTAGCTCAAATAATTGCATTCTAGATCACAAAATTTGGAAATGGTTTCAGAAAAATCTCTCCAAATAAAAAAAAAATTTTGTTTTGAAAGTATATAGATATTCTCTTGTATTGTCTTGTTAGCTTGGAGCCCTCTAATTCTATATAAGTAGTCAAATGAATTATAAACTAAAGAATTAATCAAGAACCTTTTAGTTACTGTACACTTTTCACTCTGGGGATAGATAACCTTAAGATGACCTTTCCACATCTGGGGTCAAGTATTAGCAAAAGTTGTTGTCTTCGTAGACTTCATCTGGGCTGGCATTTCTGACAGACGTGTAAACAGATGCTGGCATTGGTGCTAATGACAGGTGATTATAAGTGGCATGGGTGCCAAGGTAATTAAACCATGCCTTGACAGGAACATTTGGTGAAATGGTATTTCAGCATTAGAAAAATTGTTATAACACATTTTTCCCTGCTAGACTATAGACCTGAATATCATTCATTTTGATTCTTTGGCCGTAGTACTCCAAAAGAAGTGTTCAGTGTAGGGCGGTGGGCTGAGAGAGCTGGTTGGATTGAGCCAGTGCTTGTTAGTGGGGTTTTGGAGCTTTGAATTGAAGCGTCTGGTTCTAAGGCGGCTTTCAGAATATAAATACAGTATAAAAATCCAGCATGGAGGGACTGGAGATGTATTATCTTACTTTGTGACAAGATAACGGTTATTGTGCCAGATCTGCCAATGGCTGAATTATTGTGCTGCTCTTTGACATATATTTCTCATTGGACCTCCTAACTACTTTTACTGCTGCAAACCATAGTTTCTAAATTTATTTAAGATTTTTTTGTGTGCATGTAGTTCACCATGAAATACAGATTATTGTCAAAGTAGAAATAATGTTTGCTTTAGAAATAATGTACGTAATATTAGAACTCTTCTGAACTTAAGGCAGTATATTCATCGATTCTCATGGAGCAATTTCGTAGTTCATGATGACTTTGTTTGCCGTTCAAACTTCTTTTGCTGATAGTGAATAATGCTGAAGTTCTTTATTGATATCAGAATTCCTAGCAACTACTTATTTAAAATTTATCACTCGCCTATTACCTGAGAGCTGTGGAAAAATTTGGTTTAATCCTACAAATTAATCAAAATTGATTTCATAAAATATAAGATATCTAGGTTAAGGGTATTTTTCTGTTATTCTGTGTGAAATTCATTATAATCCTAGGATGGAAGCTAACTGTTCACACTATTGATGTTCCGCTGTATTTGCCTCAGCTTCAAAGCTATGAGTATTTAATATAGTAATCTCAGGTAAAATTCTGGAGTTCCACAAAATTTGGGAGAAGAACTTAATCCTTTTTGGTTTTCAACCAGGGCACTCAGGATGGAAAGCAATTATTTCTCTCCACTGGTTGGTCTGGACATCACTAAAGCAGTACAGGAAACTGCTACAAATAGTAGATTATAGCTAATACAATCTTAATATTTGGACTGCACACCTAGTAAAGGGTCTTGGGAATCTAGTAACTATTTTAGTTTAAAGGTGGTTCTTAGGTACAAAATTTTAAATATGGTGAAATCAATTTTCACATCAGTTCCTTGAAGAGATTCTGCTAAATGACTCATTAGATACCTTGCTTCCACATTCTTATGAAAAGGAGGTAGAATTGTGTTACACCAATGAAGATCACAATGCAATTTTCTATGTCTTTTGTTGCTTCCCTCCTCCCCCCGAGTCTCCCAGTCCAAGTCTCTCAGCTTTCCGTCCACTGTTTCTTCCAATGAATGTGCTAATGGAATATGAACGTGCAATTAATACATTTGTAGAATTTTAAGCCCCTGGACTGAGACAGATTCTGGCAAAAATTTGTATGGTCCAATGAAGCTGGCTTGAATATATCTGATGAAGTCACGTGTGGTGGTGGTAGGTGATGTGCCTGTCAAACACAGTAACAAAGTGTAGTAATGCCTTATGGGAAGAAATAAATTGGAGGATCACTTGTAAGCATTATAAAACTGGTAAGTGGGAGGGTAATTTCGGCATTATTGCATTTAGAATTTCTACACACAGGAGTATTTCAGAGGTTTTAAAACGCTAGGGTGTTTTCCCTCGTCTTCAGCGTATCAGAGGGGGTGTGGATTATGCTTCCTGCTACTGTTTGCAGCTCAGAAGTAAAGAAACTGTAAAAGAAAGAAAAGAATTTGGATGCCTATAGTTAAGGGAGGTGTAAGATTTCTAAAGCCTGTCAGAAATAAAATCAGTATCACATTGAGGTCCAGTATCAAGTGTGTGCGTTTATGCATATAAAACTTTTTTCTAAAGGTTTTAACATTATGTGCAAGTAACCTTGGAGCTGCCATTTCTTTTATTTCTGATGTTGCCTGCTAGTCCCTGAAGCAGATAAACTATGGATTTTTTTTTTTTATCTTCCATTTTGCTAGACTTTTGTTATATTGTGGTTACAGTCACAATGTCAGCACATAAAATGTTAACCATCACTGGTCTGAAAGAAGCTTCCATTGTCTTCTGCTTCTGGTGCCTGGGGATTCTTTCTAGTCTTGCAGTGGTGGTTCTGTCAGTGTAATATGTCATGAAGCATTTCTCAGTAATGACAGACATTGAATATGAGTGACAGGAACTCTGACCGAGTGAAATGGGTTCAATTACCAGAGATGTAGGGTTACCTGAGATAAAACCAAATGGTCCAATTGTGCTCAGTTTTGACCCTTTGACTCCCAGCTACCCAGCAGCAAAGACAAATGGCTGATTAACCATCCCCTAACCCTCCTTTTCTGTGATAAACTTGTTTGGATTTCCTTGTCTGAATAAATATCTAAGTGTGGCATGTTTCTAAAAGGAAATATGATAGGAAAACAATGGGTACTGGTGCTAGTCATTTTCTTCTTTCACCGACACAAAACAGAAAGCTGTCATTCTATCTTGGAATGTATCTAGGACATAGTGTCCAGAAATCAATACAAGATAAATGATTGCTCTCTTAACCTCACCTTTCTTCTGCTGCAGCGGTTATGTTGCTCCTGTTCACCTGTAGCCAACCTGACGCCAGAATAAATGAGAGAACCTACCATGAAAAGTATCTTCTTGGGGTTTTTTTTCATGTTGGAGGGCTTTTGTTGGTCGGGGGGCAGGGGTTGCTAGTCAGTATTGAGTGCTGTTTTACACTTGTTCTAGTCCAGTGCCTACAGCTCCCAGATAGAGTTATAGCAAGCTCCCTAATTAAACTGTCGCTGTCTGCCCTCACTTGACTGCCTTTACAAAGTCATTTAACTAACGACATTCCTGACTATTAAAGCTAGGAGCAGCATGGCTCCAGTACTGGAGATAAAATGAATGAAATTTGTTAATCTTCACTGACACTTGATCCTAGATGTTGAACTAATGCTGTTGCACCTGAACTTCTTCTTTATTGTAATTACTTCTCATGTTGTTATTTCATATAATAAATTGGAGGAAAATTTCAACAGGTGTTAAATTATTCATGTTGATTTGTGGATGCTGAGTGAATATGACATTCATCTTGCGCATTCTTCAAAAGCACTTTTCAGTGGATGTTCAGAGCTGGATTCAAGGATTACGGTAATAGAATACTATGGTAAGAGGATGTATTTCCTTCATCTGAAAGGAATGCCATTTTTACTTCTGTACCCTTTAGTAGTGAAGATAAATTTTGCCTTCGTGATTTTTATCCACTCTTAATTTAGTCAAATACTTTGAATGAAAATTTTATACAGTTTCAAGTAGCACATCGAAGGAATTGCATGCCATTGGTAAAATTGAGGGCTCAAGTTACAGGGTAGAATACAGTCCTGTTTGAAGGAGCAAACTAAAAAAAATACTTGTATTTATTTTCCATCTGCCATGTTTGTTCTGTGTTCTTTTTCTGTGATTCATAGAGTTTGAGACCAGAAGGGACCATTAAATCATCTAGTTTGGCCTCCTGTATATCATTTCACTTGGCTGTCCCTGTTTTGAGTCTAATGATTTGTCTTTGGGTTTAAATGCATCTTTCAGAATGGTGTCCATTGGTCTGAGGACAACGGGAAATGGAGAATCTACTGCTTCTCTAAAACTGAATTCAATTGTTAATCAGCCTCACAATTTAAAAGTTCTGTTTTCTATTTGAATGCTTGGCTTCAGCAATCTTTCAGTCTCTAGTCCTTACTATAATTTTTTTCTGCTGGACAGGAAAAAACCCATTAATGTCCAGTACTTTCTGTCTACATGAGTACGTATAAATAGCAGTCATTTCACTTCTCTCTTCTGTCTGAACAACTAGACAGACTGAGATGTAAAAGGGTATTTACCTTGCATAGTAAGGGTACACGCAGAGCTGCTGCCTTGGGTTCAAGAAGCTGTGTACGCTAAATGTGGTGTTAGCTCAAGGCTCTGCATCTTCTGTTGTTCAACATCTTCTGTTGCATACTTTTAGACCTGTAGTTCCAGTATTGTGAAGTTTCTATGGGATGTTGACATTTAACATCTAAAAGTGAACAGCAAGCCTAAAAAAAAAAAAAATCTTCTATTACTGCTCTTTAGGAACTCTCAGATACCTAGTTATATGCTTCATTTTAAAAGCATATGATGATGATTGATAATGCTTTTGATTCCTAGTGAAGTTTTATGAGTTCATCACCATCTTCATCACTAGGTCACACTCTTTATTTCCAGGTGTGAGAGGGATGTTTTTAACATTTCTGACCTTTCTGTGTAGTGTACTAGTAAGTGTAGAAATACTAGGAGGCCAGACTGATCCTAGGAGCTGTATTTCGGCAGAATTTTTCTTGCAGGGTTGTAAGGACGATGTTTCTTAAAACACCTAAATACTCTCTTGCACCCTAGAGATACTTTCTTTAACAACTTCTGCTAAAAGCCAATGATAATGCCACTAGAACCTGACACTGCAATTTGTTGAGCTAAATCAATGGATGCGATTTTTCAACTCAGGACATTGGGATGATGATAGAACTTGTTAGTTATAGCTGGTTAAAGATCATTTATTTGCTGTGAAAAAAGTTTTTAAAAAAAAGTTCAAGCTGGGTTGATCCCTTTCCAGGTAGATCAGTAGTAGAAGGATTATTACGTTATTTCTAAATGATACCTGGAAGCTGCATTATAAACTTCCTTCTATGAAAGAGTACTTCTCAGCTTGTTTTTAATGGCTTCTTGCATCTGCTGGCTGAAAAAGTACTGTGGTTAATTTTTCATCTTGGAGACTGTGGATAACCATGAATTACCTGGTTCACATCTTTTCTGTATGACTGGTAGTGTATCTGATGAAGATTGTTTTGGTTTAAAAAAATTGTTTGTTATTGTTCTGTTCGCAAATACTTATTCCTACCACATATAAAGAGAGTTCTAGAGAACTTCTGCTGGTTGCTAGGTGTTTTCTGCCCTCGGTTTTTTAGGATTGGTCCTTTACAGCTAACAGCAGCCAACAAAACTATGGTTTCTTTTTGATAGGATTTTGGTCATATAGGACTGGATTTCTCGAAATAGATGCGTCATGACCAATTTTAATTCTGTTTGTGCCAGAAAAAACTTGGCTATGGCTCTTTCTGTTCTCTTTTTTCAAGAGAGACTAATACTGAATTTCGGAGTGACTCAGCATAAAGCTATGTGCCTATCTACACAATATGTCTACATTTCCAGGAAGGTCTCAAAATCTTTCACCTTGTCATAAGAGATTCTTAATTCCTCACCTCACATCTGTTAATGCCTTTGAATTTGCATCCCCAGTGCAACTTTTGTTTCCTAATTGTGCCCACTGAAGCAGTGGTCTGCCAGTTTCAGTGGCGTGGGGCTGCAAAAGTAACGTGTACTAAGTTGGGTGGCTTGCATTCAGAATTTTGTACTCTTTATTATTCGAAGAAATAAACTGTCAGTTTGTTTTGTCTAGCTGGTCCAAAGTCTGCCTGATGTTGTGTAGAATTTACTCTTTTTTAAGCAGACATTGTAGCCAGATCTTTAGGGCTATTCACAGAAATAGAATATTCTGCACGTCAGTATTCATAGCACCAAGGTACTGAACACCAGAGACAGACACAGCAGAAAAATACATGCATCCCTGTATATAAGTCTAAAGAAAATATGTATCTGTATAACTAATAATCCAAACTTCTATACAGTAAGTAATCTTTTCTAAAAACAAGAAATAAATATCTATCATTCAAGTATGAAAGAAAGTAGACAGGTATCTGCCAGTCGTAAATTTATATTTATTTCCTTAATGTTACTGCTATGTTGTGATAATATTCCTGACACATCATTCCTCTGGCCCCCATTTCCTATTTTGACCTTCTACTCGTATCGTTATAATTTACAGGAATAAATTCTGTGGAAACTGGTTCTTTGGTTCATACAGATGCATTTTTACCCTCAAGTTCCACAGCATCCAACTTGTTTGACAAAATCCATGTCGATGTCTAGTGGACTCCAGCCCCATGCTGTTCTTACCAGCGCAACTATGCAATAAAAACACCTTCCGCCACTGCCGGGATGAAGCTTTGTGCCAGGGCTAGCAGCGGGAGCGGCTGGTCCGTGGGTGAGGCGCAGCTCCAGGCTTCGGCAGCGCCTTGCTCGAAGGCAGGCCTTTTCACCAGCTCAGGTCTTGAATCATGCTGTATGCTGTGAGAATTTTGGAAAAAAAAAAACCCTGATATTTTGGTATCCAGAAGACTTGAGAAGATTGTGTGGGTTGAATTTTTTGTGTGTGAAGAGCAGCGGGTGTGGAGAGAAAAGTATGTAGTACCATTTTTTGGAAAAAAAAAAAAAAAGTGGATATTTCCAATAGTATATTCTTAAGAAATAAATATGGGCTAGCAAAATCATCCTTCAGTTGTTTACATGTCAATTATACTTTTGGAAGGGTAGTTTGCGTGTTGTGGTGTATTCACTATTTTGATTTTTGGAATTTTTTTAACCTGTGGCTCTTCGCTTTAATATTTGTAACAACTCTTGTGTGAAGTTCAGTGTTCTAAATTAGTTAGAATCTATTTCACAAGTGTAAACAAAACAAAACAAAAAAGTATATATATAGAGGGCAGTTTTTTCTCTCAGCTTTTAGGAGTCTGTATTTAAAACCAAACCAACTGACCAAAGCGAACAAAAAAATTGCCACCCTCTGGTATTTCTTAGACTACATTAAAAAAACAATCTCACGCCACAAGATCTGCAGATGAAAGCGCCGCTTAATGCAAGTGTCAGGAACACAGGGGACTTACTGCACTATTGTAAAAGGTTCAGTGTGCAGTCCCTTGTGTGGCTGCTAAAGTCTGCTAGTCTTTGTGTGTCTCTTGGGAGAAAGAGGTGGAACTGTGGAATGAATTTTTTTTGTAGGTATTCACTGCACTGAAAATCTTTTTTTTGTTTGTTTTTTTTTTTGTTTGTTTGTTTGTTTGTTTTTCAGTCCTTTAAATGGTCATCTACCTGCAAAGCTAGAAGACCTCTTGGGTCTTTCACTCCATCTTCCTGTGAAGAGGCTGCCACAGCCAGGTCCGTAGGTTTGAAAACACAGTTCACAAGAATATCAGAAAAACTAATTTTTAGTGTATTTTCTGGTTCAAACAATAATAAGAAAAAAGAACATCTGTGACGAGGAGAAGCAAGGCTTAAGTGAAAGATAATAGGGAAGTGACAAAAATCGTGAAGGAAAAATGCTTCCGTATTTTGTGAGGGGGAGAGCAAATTGGAAAATTCCTGAAGTAAAGCAAAAGTACAGTTAACTTGCATAGATAGGACTTGGGTAGGAATAGAAATGCTTCTATTTGGGAGGGGAGGTCTTTCATCTCTGGAGTTGTGCCAACAGTAACATTTCAGAATAAAATCCAACGCTCCCTTTGTAGATTTCCTTCATGTAGTCGTACATCTTCACCCAAGAAACCCTGAACCCACAATAACCTTAGAAGGCAATAAATGAAACTATCTGAATTTAAATCTCTCATAAAGTGAGTAAACTTCTGAGGAGTCGTACTTGCTTGTAAATATTTGTGTTCGCTCTCCGAACTGCCTTGAGGCCACCAGCTGTGTACAGGGATTGCCGATATGGCGAGGAGGCGTTTGGGAAGGCCCAGAAGGCCTCAGCTGGCCGAGCCAGGAGGAGGACTGCCTGCACGTACAGCTGTCTCCAGATTAGTCTGGTGTAGTCCCTATTCTAGCAGAACACAAACCTTAAGTTGTAAATAATGTTCTTTCTTCCTGGACAGCCTTAGGAGCTTGATGTCACCTTAATCACAGAGTAACCCTTGTTCCAGTTTTGGCTTTGGGCGTGTTGCTGTCATAGCTTTTGCATGTGGAAAAGAGAGTGCCAATACTTAGCGATAACTATGTGCAAGAGGTAATAAATGCTTGTAATATTTGCGTGTAAACTTTGACAACCCTTCTATGGTTTTCTGGTTCTGCAACGCATTGGATGCTAACCTGTGTCTTAGTAGGCAAGTTGCATCCTGTTCAATAGGTGTCAGGGCTGAGCATTGAAATGTAAGAATAACAGACTTTTTTCTGTGCTAAAACAGGATTGTTACCTTCTATCAAGCGCAGTCTTCCGATTTCAGCTAATTTTTCTGCCTTTGAGGTATTGATCAGAACTGTCAAGTGTTCTAAAGAGTTTTCCTTAATAGGTCTGTATTAAACAATAGTAGCTTTAATCCTTGGTTTAAGTGCGAGATACTCTACAGTAATTGATTTTTATAATTCTTCTGATATACAAAGTGCTTGAAAACGAAAAATGTCTGATTAGGTCTGTGCAGGTTACTGTATTTGGGTTTTGTCCTGTAAGCTGATGTCAATAAGGTTGATTAATCTGGAACTATTTTCAAGAGACACCTGTACCCTCATTCATAGAGCATGAAGATTTCTTGTTTGTGGCACAGCTTTATTGGTTTAAGTGGTGCGCAGCCAGTTTTTGCAGGCTTAGTTTTGTTCCCAGTGAAGTCAGTGGCAAAAGTTCTTTGACTCTTGTAGAAGTAGATGGTCCATCATGTAAAAGTTGAAACATGGAGATAAGATTGAAGGAGTATTAAACTGGTGGTATAGAGATCTTTTTATATTAATGTCGTATGTTGCTAGTTTATAAAATGCGTATTTGAGAAGGATGCAAATTTAAAAATGAAATGCATCTATTGGGTAGAACTACCTGGCTTTATCAAAGGAATAGATATCTTGGTTCTTGGAGTAACCCAAAATATTTTTTTAACTATTGTAAGCTATTCTGAAAATGTGTTAATTAAAATTTTCTGAATGCCAGTGCCTGCATAATATATCTAGAAGGTAATGATATATTTGCATATAGTAAACTTTTTTGAAAAATAGTATGGAGTCCCTCTTTTGGAAGCTAATTGAGTTAGTGTTGATACTAATATTCTTTGAAGTGGTAGAAAATAATTCCTACATTTCCTTGGCACGTTTGGTAAGAGTGAAGTTTCATTTCACAGATTCTAAAAAAGTCATGTAGTCTTAGTAAAAGTAAGTGCTTTGTTAGCACTTCTGTGAATTACAATTAATTTCATTAGGAGAATGTAACTTTTTCAATGTTGTAAATATTTTCTGTATAACCATCAGGCTAGGGTAGTACAGGTGAGTATTTTCCCTCATGGAGACTTTGATTTTCACAGGTCTGCAAGCTAAAGCAGATCTTGGTGTAACTTTGTTCTGTGGGTATCCACAAGCGCACACAATTCTGTTAATTTTAAAGTTCTGTTGCTTTAGATCTGCAGCTCTCCTATTTCATCTGTGTAACTAAAGCTCCTCCTGCAAGCCAGCCAGGAAAACATATGATACCATTTGCGATTGCAGAATGCGGCACGCTGTTCTTCTGTAATTATAATGGCCTGAGCAGTGAGGGGTTGGTTAGCCTTCCTTAGCAATCATTAATCTATCGAGTCTTAGTTACAGTGGCCCATCTTGGAGAACAGCAGTCCTTGGCGCGAGGCACCTTGGGCTGCGGGGCTGTTCTGAGCGAGGGATCGCCTTGTTTGTTACATGCTGCTGCTCGCTGGTCCCGCAGGAGTCTGCGAAGAGGCTTTTCCTCTCCTTGATTGCTGCTTGCCCTCTCCCTCGCTCTCTAGCTTGTTCCTTTATTTCTCCTTGTTGTGAAAGTTGCTTTCTGTGTGACTGGGAGCCTGTTTAGCAGACCATATTGCAAGTGAAGGTGCATCGTTTGTTGCCTGATTTTGGCAACACTGGGCAGTCAGCTGGGATGTAATTAAGACTCTGAGAACAGGCTGTCTTCTCCACAGGAAGGGCATGTTAGATGTTGCTGGGATTTGGGGCTGTCAGTTTGGCCAAGGCTGGAAACTGAGAGCTAGGGACAGTGATCTTTTCTTTCATTTATAATCCCTTTATGTACAGTGTATGCACTTGGCAAAGTTTACATATAACCGAGTGGCTGGAGCTTACAAGCCAGTGCGGCGAAATTAGCATATGTTACATGTATATTTTAGTAATATTTTAAAGCAAGTGCAAATTTCCAAAGTGAATTATGCATGTATGACAGAAATAGGGTTGTGTTGCATTGGGTGTCAAATCCCACAACTTTTTGTCAAGACCGTGGATTTTACATTAAAAAGGCAGAGAGACTAAACGCGGTAAAACAGTTTTAATTTTTAACAGTTTGGTCCAGCCCAAGGAACTGCTCTCTGACAGTTATAACTGACATTTGAATAATTGGATTAATTCAGAGAGGGGCAAATCCTGTATTGATGGCTCTGCATGTTCTATGTATCTTTTAACTTAGGCATGGAGCTGAATGGTTTAATTACTTAAAGGGTACTTCGTGCAATATAAAATACTGCTGTTTTGAAACTTAGGTCTAAATTGAAGGAGTAAAAATATTTGCATTATTTCATTCTTTACATTTAAAGGCTTAAGAAAAAAAATGTGAAACTTACTGTTTTGTGCTTTTTAAGCTAATGTAAAGAAAATTGGGAGAGATGGAAGTTATCATTTGTGTCCCAAAGCACCAGACGTGGAGATGATTTAGTCAACTAGATTCCAATCTCTTTTACAGAAGTATAAACCCTCAGTAATAATCATGTTACTCTGCAATTGCAGAATATTCAATTAATGCTATTGCAAGGAGTCTCTTCTAGTTTTCTTAAACTCATATGAAACTCTTACCCAGACTTTTTTTTTCATGAGAAATTTAAGATTTACAAAAATACATTGTTTTACTGTGCTGAAAACCAAGGGTAGGAAGGGTGACTACTGTCAGAGAGAGTTCAGAACACCGGGTTGGTGGTGGCTGTTTACCCAGCAGGGCATTAGTGGCATTAACACTCGAGGAGAAAGTGTTGGTTCACAGCTCACAGTATTAACACCCTGCAAGTGAAGGATGAACCGTGCCGATGAGATGCCACGTGCATCTATGGACGTGTTTGTGATTTTAGACAAGCATAAGTGCTTTTTTAAAGGATTATAAAGACTGCTTGGTTTTATTAGTTTACTGAAATGTTTTTAGGTTGCAAATCTAGCAAATAACATCTTTCCTAAACCTTCTTACCTGCCATACTGCATTTACATATTATATCATCATAAATTCTGCTAACGTAATTTTGTTTCCAAAAAGTTTTTTTTCAACAGAATTATATATAAAGAACCAAGTGAAGTTTGAAAGTGTGTGAATGAATTCTAAGTTTGTATGGTTAGATGACAGAAAAACATAAGTTAATTTTGTACGTTGCCATCCTAAGGAGTTTCTGTACATTCCTGAAATGTTTTATCATTTGCTTTGCAGACAAGGAAGTTCGTTTTTCCTATATCCAGGCTAGCATACTGTTGGGAATTCTCAAAGCCTTTTAAGATTATGGGGGTTTTGGTGTTGATTTTGTTTTGTTTTTGGGTTGTTGGAGGTTTTTTCTGGGGCAGTCTAAGGAAGTCCCAGGAGTGAAGTCGCCATCTGTCCTCTATATTAAAAGAATCTTCTATATTATATACCTGATGTTCTTGTCCCAGAGATAAATACTGATAATTAAAAGGACAGCATTTATCCTTTATTCTGAATAAAAATTCTTTTTTATAAACAGTTACAAAACTTATGAACAATTTTTAGGTTCTTTGAGCTCCTGTTTTCTAGTCTGTCTGTTTTTTTGGTTGTTTTTTTGTTTGTTTGTTTGTTTTATATATATTCCAGAGTTTTGGTAAGTATTAGGGAGTAAACTGAGTAGTTTATTAATCTGAGCGTATGCATGTATGATTTAAGGAAGGCTTCAGCATGGCTGAATATGGTAGAGTTGTAGATAAAGTATTGTTATAGATCAATCTGTCTTGTAGTAGAGAGGAGGGGAGGCAATAGGTTGAGAATGAGAGACTTACTTGAGCCGGGCACCTATTTCGGGATTGTTTCCTCCATAAAAATTGCAAATTGGAGACTCCACCTTCCCCCTTCAGCAAAGCAACCTACTTCATTGCCTGAACTTCTTTCCCCAACACACGTTTGCCCAGGAACAATTCTGCATCTTTACACTTCAGCTGTAGCTCATTAGTGTCCATAGTTGCTCCCAGTGGTCCCTGCATTCAGTGAGTATCATAGTGCACGCGTGGTCTGAATACCAAGTGCCTGTGTTCTGAATATCATATATATGCGAGTCAAGATTAATAATTGTAAATAGCGTCCTTGTTTGTTGTTTTAATGCTATCTCCATTCGTGGTTTGAATACAGCAAAGTAAAGAAGAATGAGTCTATCAATAAGAAGAGTGGAAAAACGAGTGCTGAGATGTTGCCATAATAATCCGCTGTGCTGCTCTCCTTCCCCCATGGTAAGCAGCACCATGCCAGGTCTGACCAAAGATCTTTCTAGCTCAGTGTCACGCAATGCTGGACAATAGCAGATAGCAGAAGAAAAGAACAAGAATAAGGGATGTATGCAGTGATTCTCTCTCTGGATGTTGATCTAGCCCCAGTAATTAGTGGCTAATAGAATTTCTGATGTAAAGGTGATATCTTTGCTTTTAATGGTCCTGCATAGATACTTCTTTCTGTGAATTTATGCAATCATTTTTGATTTATGTAGACTTCTAATAGCTTCAATATTCTGTTGTGAGCAGTTGCAGTACGTACTGAAGATTATGACCACTCCCCACCCCACCTCCCTCAAAAATCCCCAAAACACAACACCAGACCAAAAATCCTATCTGTTTTTGCTTGCTTGTTTCTTTTATTAGCAAATAGCGAAAAGCAATTTCCTAGGTAAGTTGGGAGGGGTGTGGGGGTGTTCAGTCATGATTTTATCAGGTTCCACTGCATCTCCCTTTTGTGATCACTCTTCTAGGCTGAACAGTCTTTCTCTACTTAATCATTCTTTGTAGAGAGTCCTTTCCGTATCGCTGCTCTTTATCTCTTTCTAAATTGTAGTGTATCTGCTTTGAGGAGGGGAACCAAAACTGTTTATTTCTTTATGCTTTGATATCTGATACAAACATCACCATATTCCTATAAATGAGTTCATTTTTCTTCCTCATTTGAATGTCTTTGTACTTCTGATTTGTCTAAAAGAACCTGTGTATTTTTTGTGAAGTGAAATGTAGGAGTTTACATACATGTGATTAATAACTATTATTTTTACAACACAGTAGATGTCTAGCATCTACTGTTCAGATATGAAGTTATATCTTCATTTAACTGTGTGTATCACTAAACATACAAGGTGGAACTGAAGTCAGACCGGAGTTTCTTTACCTGCCTGGGGTAAAAGAACAATGACATTCATGATGTCTTTGCTAGGCATCATACTGTTGTTCAGAAACTGGTGTACATGTAAAGGAACTTCACAAGTATCTCTTCTGAACTGAGGTCATATTCTGTCTGGATTACCTTGGATATGGAAAACTTAGGCAGAAGTTAAATTTAGGAGCTGTGCTAGCAGGACTCCTCCTTACAAACAGGCCATTGAAGAAGTGTATAGATCTAAATATTAACATTTCATTCAGAAGGCTTGTTTGCAGACAGTGACTGTCATTCCATTTTAGTGCCAGACTCTCAGTAATCAGAAGTTTCAGGACGACTCTCAAAAGCGTATGTCCTGTGCAGCAGTTCAGTGTATTTCTGTCACAAGCCAGCCTCTTGTTAAGATAGTAACTGTTCTTAGGTTTTAGCAGCTAAAGATTTCCTTTCAGTAAATGTTTTTTTTTTTTTTTTTTAAAAAAAAAAAGTACTAAAAATGGTAGTGATTTGTAAGGTGCACGGAAATCTGTTAACATTCATTGGTGCTTTCTTATTTGCTCTATTGTCATATGTAGTCAGTTGCTAAATTTTTAGTTAATCACTTTCTGTGAAGCCAAAATATTTTGCATAGTCCTTAACGGCATAATAATAGTCAAACGTATGCTGTATATAGATCCAGCTATTCAAAAGGAAAGGGATTGACAGACCCTGCTTCGGCAGGAGGGTTGGACTAGATGACCCACAGAGGTCCCTTCCAAACCCTACCATTCTGTGATTCTGTGACAGAGAGTATGTTTAAAATTCCATAGCCCTGCACTACCTGACAGAGAAAGCGACATATGACGTGTGCCAGCCTGTCCCTGCTTTCTGTGGGTAGGGCAAGAAATAAGGAAACTAAAGTACGCAAATTACACTGTGCACCAGAATTCAAGCTGGACATTGGTCAGGACATGGGGTTTGTCAAAAATTCCATGGGATTTTTGTAGACCTTGGGATATGATTTTTTTTCTTTTATTACGCCACATCTTTCGTCATTTGGGGAACCATGAATGAAGGCTAGTCTGGTACGTGCCATTGAGTAGAAAGGCCTTGAAATGACTCTGCATGATTGCGATGACTTATAAATCAGAATGCTCTTCTCAGAAATTTTGAATTTCAACGTTGATAGTTTACGTTGTTCCTTCTCTGGGTTAAGCAGAGACAACGCACCTGGGTCCCTCATTCTAGGAGTGCGGAGATATGCCATTCTGGGCAGGTACCTGCACTCCCCCGTGCCCGCTGGTGGTACGACATAGCTGTAAGCCCGGCAATGCGGGTGGCTCCATGGCAGGCCCCGGGCACTACCCACATCACTTTTAAGTCTTCATAAAGGCCTTGATGGAACGTTATTGGAGAAAAGGCAGGCATCCGTATGCTGAGTTCTTTACGGTTATATGTAGACACATCTCCACCACTTGTCCTTCAAGTCAATTATGTCTAAATTAACCGTAGAAGCTCTTTTAGACATCCAGGTTTGAGATTGTTTTTGAATAGCCTACAGCAGTTTTACAGTTAACATCCTGGCTCCCAGGATGCAACACTTATCAGTAATCAGTCTTCCATTTTTCTGTGCCTGAATTTGGTCTCATCTGTACCCACCTTCTCCCCCTCTACAGCTAGGGAGAGGAGTCAAGAACTAGTAATACGTGAACTGATTCTTAGAATGTCTTGGGTTGAAGAGGACTTCACAATCAGGTCTTAATGTTTGTGTGGATTTACCTGCAATTAAAAATTTTGGGATTATTTCCTTCCTGAGATACAAAAATTGTAGGAGGGAAATAAGACACTTGTGTACAGAAAGTAAAAAGAGCCTATGTGGAAAGTTTAAAAGCCACTGCAAAAAAATAAGTATTTCTATGAAAATATATATATAGCAGTTTGTGGATATAGACAAATAACACACAGAAAAACTATCTTTTAATGGAAAGATGTATCTGACGGGTCAGATGTGGGTTTTAGAAGGTATTGCTAACAATTGTGTAAAAACGTGATGCATTCAAATGCGGGACACAACTATGGGATACAGCATAACACACCTGATGATTGTTTCATTTCCATAGATGATTGCTCCCTAGAGTTTGCTGCTGATGTTATGCGTGCAAGAAACATGCATTAGCTAGTGAGAAGTGCATTATTTTAAGTGTCCTTCTTCAGCTTCTTAAGAATTGCTTGTTCAGCTTCTGATATCAAGATGTTGGGTAGTGTATGTAAGGTAACAGTCCCTAAAGATGAATGACCTTCCACAATGTATACAGAATTCTTAGTCTCTTTCTTCTTAAAATCATCCTTTGTAGATTTTCTTTTATAAAAGATGCATCTATCTGATGCTGTAATCTGTCTGAGTATAGAAAACTTAATAATAAAAAAAATCCTGTTCCCCAGTAGCTACTAATGTGCTAGAGTTTGTTACCTTAACATTTTTCTTCGATATTATTGATTAAACTGTAGAGGGTTTTGTTGCTGTTAATAGGGGGCACTTTTAAAATTTTAGATCATTAACTTTTAAATAGATTTTAATTGTTAAATGTAACAAATTTATGCAGGTAAAGATTCAATTTCTTCAATTAATTTACATTTACACTTTCAGAGATCTTTCACTAAGGCTATTCTCATAAAACTTTAAGAGTCCCAGAAGGATCTCTCTGTACTTTCATTCTTTTCATTTTGTCTCTGCTACTCTCTCCATATTATGTCTTTGAAATATTTCCATGTGCTATTTAATAAAATAACATTTCTTTTAGTCTTTTAGGCAGAGGTTTGTTTCAACAGATTTATATACAAAGACCAAAGTGAAATTCAAGTGTGTGACTGAATTCTAAGTTTGTTTTACCAGTTTGGGAATTGATTGTCTTCTCCATTATGCATACATAGGAAAAACAAGTATCTGCTCGTTTGATGTAACATGCAAATCGGTCAAAGAAAAACAATTCCTGCGAGTACTTTTCCGTCCCCACAGGTTCCAGAAGCCCAACTGAAAATAGGTAAAGTTAGTTTGGTATTTTATCTCATCCTCCAAAGGCAAATTCAGAAAAATGGTATTCTTGTATATTCCTTGATCTGGGTCTGGTATTTCTCTGGAAGCATGATGTCTTGGATATAGCCACTTTGTATCTGCATAGCGTGTGAATATATAGGACACGTTTCTAACAGTTCAGTAAAAAGTTACATGTTTTACTTTCTCAAACTAAGAAGTTACTATTAACTTGTATTATGTCAAGATAAAACAATGTAGAGCAAGGACAAGGAAGATGGAGGTGAGGAACATCTTTGTTTCTTATGAACAAGAGGAGGACTATGTCTTACAATAATAAATTTCACAAAGAAGGGAGACAAATTTCTTCATTTCCTTTGAAACAGCGTGATCAGCTTATAATTGCATATGCATGCTCCTAAATAAATGACTAGTGAAGACTGACTAACACATTTTATGTTACTGTATGTTCATTGTGTGCCATGAAGCAGTTCTCTCAATTCCTTAACCCAACATGCAAAAACAAGGACTCAAGGGAGTGTAGAAGACGGATCAGTCATTTAAATTTTTTAAGTTGGTAAGAAATTCACAAAGAGATGTTAGGGACATGATGCAAGTTTCACAGTGGGGTCAAATCAGTAAGACAACCTTAATAGGTTGGAAAGGAAAAGTTAATGAACTCCCTATGAAGCAACTGGTCACTTGAGATGAGTGGACCGAAAATGGCTCTTGGGAGGAGAAGGACCTGCTAGAAGACGTGTGGAAGGGAAGATCAAATGAATCTCAAATGCTTAGACACAGATCTTGAGGATTATGGGCACAGCAAGATTAAGGACAAGAAAGACGTAAAGGAGAATGGAAATGGGAAAGTCTTTAAAAATTTTCAGGGGACGTATTACAACGCTTAGTGGAAGCAATTTCTGTGGAGAAAAGGTGGTCTAAGCTGAGGTGATCAGAAAGGAAGTTGAGAGGAGCTTGACGCAATAGTAGTAAACTGACATTCAGTGCACATAGGAGGAGTAAAGATTGAAGAGGAAGCTGAGATCTAAAATACTGTGGTTTTTCTCTTGTGATAATGAACGTCAGGGTTTTGGGAGGGGTTTGCTAAGAAGGAGTGAAAAGATAAGTGAGAGAAAAGAGAAGGAAAGATGGACGGCGAAAAAAAGGGCTCGAACCTGAAGGAGGAAGTTAGTAGTTAGTTGACACAAAATACGATCAAAAGGACACACTACTGGAGTATACCAACCATTAAGGAAGAAAAATGTATACACATCTTGAGGGTAACTGGACTTGTTCTTGTGTTATGAAAGGCAGCTTGTGTCAGGAGGTGGAGTGTTTTTCTTGCTGGTGATTTATCCTGTCAGGCAGTATTGATTTTAATTGTGTAGGAGGTATTACAGGAAGAAATGGCAGCTCCGCTATGCTGGCGCTTACCGATTCACGGGTAACAGATTTCTGTGAGGAACTGTTGGCTTCACTTCTGGCAGCATTCAGAAGTGTAATTATTGTTTGTGAGGGAGAGAAACTCACTTGAAAGTGTGATGACTTGGTAATTCAAAAAGAAAAAAAAAATTCTTCTCTGGGTCAGTTGCTTGACTTTCTGATAATCAGTCTTCTATATGTCCCCCTCCAATAAAAAAATGTTAGAGAGCTATGTATTAGTAGAGGAAATAGAGCAAAGTTAGCAAGTGATGTAAATTATCTCAAAATATAAAAACAACAATTCAAAACAAAGAGTGTTTCCCCCACAGAGACAGGAATATTAAAGTTTTTTATTCAGCATTTCAAGGAAGGATTTGCATTTCCATGTTTATGATTCTACATCTGTCCATCACCACGTGAACACATGATTTTGCACCTTTGATTGTGAGTTTAATACAGGAGAAGACAATCTGATTTCCAAGAAGGAAAGTCTTTCATAATAGAACATCATATTAGTCTTGGGCTTCTGCTAATGTGAAAATAAGAGCATCTATTGCTGAGGGACTGAGGTCTACATGTAAAATATCTATGAAGGAAATTAATGTGTTAAAATGCAAGCACTGAAGTTGTGTTGCCACTTCAAAATAGGGTCAGAGGCTGCTTCCTCCTTTAGAAGTGTCAGTGTTCTGTGTATTACTGTGTACATTGAACTTGTTATGATAAAGTAACTACTGTGGCTTTTTTCCAATGGAAAAAACACAAGGAACTCTTTTATTTCAAAAGATCACAACATTTCTTTAAATAGTAATATAGGGCTTCAGTATTATGCGAAAATGAAAGTTTTTAGAAAGTTGATATATTCTGTCCAGACCGCAGAGAAGAGACCACCAGAATAACATCTGCCTGGCAACTTAATTCATGTTTCTTTCAGTGAAGAGAATTTCTTTGAAGTGAGGAGGAGAAAAAACAAAAGCTGTGCTTCTGCAAGGTAAATTTTTTTTCCAGTTGATCCATATTTGATGCCAAAACATGTAAAAGTACACTTCAGCCTGTATATACTTAGCCGTAGTAAAGAAAGGGAGAGGTGTGCAACGTCATGTGTTTGGAAGCCAGGAACTTCTGCAGCCTCAGCAGCCTGCTGTCACCAGCTGAGACTCTTGGTTGTGCTAGGTAGCATAAAGGATGCAGAAGGAGACCAAACCTTTGCTTCAAAACCTTCTTGCACCTAATGTTGGTGATGTTATTTGATCTATCTTTTTTTAAGATAGACTACTAATAATAAGACCTTCCAGCAGTCCTGTTTGCTTCTGATGCACAATGGCAACAGGGAGGACTCGGATCTACTTCCCGACTTATTATTGCATCTTCCCCCAGATTGGTTTGTGCCTTAACAGTAGAATATATTTTGCTTTCAGCTTTTGGTTTTGAGGTCAGATTTATGTACAGAATCAAAGTGTATATTATGCATGAAATAAAATTGCTTGTAAATATTAAACCTCTGGTAGTGATGGTTGGATGTGTAAAAGGAAGAGAAGAGTAGACTTAATAAAATAGAAATGAAGGAATATAGATTTTGAAGAGCCTAAATGGGAAGTTCACTTGGGGCCTGAGCCCGACAGGTACTGACTACTTGTTAGTAAATGTTGAGCAATCTGAACTTCTGTTGACCTGTTTGGGAATTGAGGTTGTTTCAAATGTGTCTCCTATCACTTTAACAACCCCTGAGTTTCTGTTGCAAGTTACTTATGGTTTTGTGTAAGTGGGAAAGTTAAATACCTTGTGCTCTATACTTAACTTGTTCTCCTGCCTTCAAACTGCTGGTAGATGAAACACATGTTCAGCTGTGCTATTCCTTAGATTTTGCTATAATTTGAGATTAAAATTCCAAGATGAGTAATGAGAGGACACAAGGTGTGGTTTATCAGGGAGTGGCCACCTCAAGTCAAACCGGAGTCTGGTGAGACTGCTGCCGCTTGCAGTGTCAACAAAGCAATCTTATAGGAAAAAGCGATTCCTAGATGAAATTTGGATGTTTGTAGATACTCTTTTTAAGCAAATAGTAACTTTAGAGACCATATATATATGCACATGCAAAACAAACTGTGTGAGTTGTGAAAACTGGTACTTGAATTTCCTACTAAAATGTGTTAAGGGGATTTGTTAAGGTCTGCCAGATTAGGGGAAAACAGAATCATAAATTCAGGTGGTTTATAACTAATTATCTAAGAGGCAACTAACTAAAATTAAGATCTCGGGAAAAGTGAAAGTAGTGTGAATTAGAACATTTCGGTAAGTTGCTTGGTGCTGAAGAGCTGCTGCCTGTAGCACTTCGTTGGGCAAAAGAGGCGTGTGTGTGTGAGTGTCGTCGTCTCTTTTGTGTTTAACAAAGCAGCAAGCGCATGTTGTTCTTGCCCCAATGTGTTTGTGAAAGGAACGAAGTTTAATTCAAGTCGACCAGTAACAAGTGGCATACAGGTACTGGAGGCATCAGTTTGACTTGAATGTTTACATCGGCATTATATCCTTAAGTGTTTGTTTAATATAGAAATAACTTGTTAGGAAAAAATTGACATGCTTTTGCATGTTCTTACAAAGGAACTCTGCTTATCAGCTTGTTGAACCTTTATCAGTCACACGCAAGCGAACAAGTGAACAGAAATGTAATAGGGTACAAAGAACAGTCTCTAGCAGGGTGTAGATATACACACAAAACCTACATAATAGCTGCTTCGTGACAGTAGATATAGATTTCACTCTTTTATATCCACATACAAAAATCTGTAAAATTAGCTTGGAAAGACAAGCGTGCAGAAGGCAAATTTTATAAAATACAAAGTGGGAACAAATAAGGTAATTGAAAGATAGGATTTGTTGAAGGTGAAAAGCATGATTGCTCTTTCCCTAAAGTGGTACGCTAACAGGAGTCACAGCTATTTGCCTGTAATGGAAATATATTAATACAAAATGTTACCACTGTCTTAAGTTCCTGAGAGTGACAGTAGGAATACAGAAATCTGTATTTGTGCTTCCTTTTCTTGACTGTGTTACGTACGTTTAAATATACCTTATCGATGAATGCAAGTCATCCTTTAGTATTTGTGTCCAGGCTTTGAAACTTTAGCTCTTTCTGGTAAATATGTTTGAATGAAAATTAGATTTATTTTCCCATCCTTAAAGACCCAGGAGAGCTGGGTCTTTCCACTGTACTCGCTATATTTTGATTAGTTCCCCAAATTTAGCCCTAGTGAACTTACGTCTGCGTAGAGACAAATAGAAATAAATATGATATCTTTTCTGAAGACTGCAGTTCTCTGCTAAAAACAAAAAAAGTACTCTCTGATTGCATGCTTAGGACATGATATCTGAGTCCAGCCAGTTCAGACATGTCTGCCTAAAACTATAATCAAGTTGATTGTATTGCATTGGTATTCTAATTTCCAATTTGGGATTTTGCTACATAATCTCTAGTAGAGTACGTCTAATCGTTATGAGACCCAAAATCTTTGTATAAACTCTCTGAATTTTCCTCCATGTGTCTCTGCTAAACTCCGATGTGTCTTCTGGCTGAGTTGTAGAGACATTAAATTACTGAGTAAATCAATACAGCGCTGTTATGTTACTGTATCTTTTTCAAAGACCAGCTCAAATTTTGTATGCTGTAGCTTTGATCCCTTTTATTTAATTCTAAGTACACTTGTTATTATAGTAACTGTTGTTTGTATGTTATTTTAGCTTTTTACTTAAGTAGCTATTTAGCAATTTAAATGAAAATGTAATTAGGTTACATCAGTTTTACATGCATGTAATACCACGCAGATGTGAACTTGTATTAAAGCCATATTTTCTTTTTGGCAAAAAGACATCAGAATAAAATTGTAGCAATCATGCAATACTTTTTTTTTTTTTAATAGTGTACACAAGATGTATTCAAGTGTTTATGTTGTGATGGTAACAGCCCTTTCTATTTTTATGAGAGACAGTATGGGGAGGTAACTGATACGGCCTTTCATTTTAGTTGTACAAGGACAATTACACAGTTATGCTGGTGTAAATCCAAAGGAACTCAATTGAAATTCTTTCCCAAAACTCATCAATTTCAATAACTCGGTCTTGCTGGAGCCAAATTCCATTCTAAGGATCTCCACTGAAGTAAAGAATCTTTGTAGGTTTACACCATTATGAATGATAGTGATATCTGGCTTTGAATAGCTTTATTTTAAAGAAGGATGAACTGCTTGCTGGACTGATCTTACGAAGTGCCGAGTGCCCTCAGGTATTGTTGGCTTTGATAGGGTTTATTTCGATGCTCTGGAAAAAGAGACAAGAAGTATGGATTCAATTCCAGTTTTCCCTTAGTCTTTGTATAGATGCTTAGGAAAGGTACTTGCTGTCTCTGTACTACTGTAATCATAACACAGAATTTCTGCTGCCGTATTTGTCCTTTTTGTTGACTGTAAGCTCTTCATGGCTGATTGCTACTCTCTGATTATGTGGTATTGAGCACAGTATCAGGATTGCGAGAAGTGTCCATTGACACAGGTGTAAGTCAAGTCCTAAGTGAAATATGTAAATGAATTGGGGTACCTGGCAGTTCCCAAAAGATAAATGGTATCTTTTCAGACTTTGGAATTTCTTTGCAAGACTTAATTTGTAGGCTAAAAATGCTAAGCATTAGTATGTTTATTCTGTAGTGTAGCACACAACTTTTTGATAATGTAATGCCTTGAGACCTGCGTTAATAAGGTAAGACTTCTTACTCATTTAGTTTTACTTGTATAAGCTTAAGTTCAAAATAAGCCGTATATAATTTACTTGGAGCAAGGGTGTATTTTAGTAGAGTTTTATTGTCTCAGTATAGTTTTCTGTTCAATAACTGCCTTCTTCGATGTCCTTTATAATTATTCTCTAAAAAACTGTTGCATGTTTTTCTTACTTTTTCCCTAAGAACACTGAAGGTCCTGATTCTACAACTGTGAACATAAGCATATGAGACTATATGAAGACATTATGTAGTCCAGAATCAGAATATAAATCTAATTTTTTTCCAGTTCCTCATTGTTAAATAAGTTAGGGCTAAATCTTCCTGCTCTTCATTGTGAATTTGGCCCAAATAAAGACTTCAAGATTGTCTCTGAATGCAAAGTTGATAGGAAGCCACAGAGACGCAGTATTATGGTGGTGTTTCTCAGTCGTGCCTGATAGCTCTGCTACAGTTGACATTTGTTACAAGGTCTGTATTTCAGGAGTGTGTAACTTAATTATTCTGAATGATCTGTAAGGACCCACTCAAAACAATTTTCACCAAATCCACAATTTATTTGTTCTCCGTCGTTTGTTGAAATTAACTAAGACTGGGACTTATCCATGAAAATCCACGATCCAGGTCTTGACAACAAAGTACTTCTGTAAATATTGACAAATCTTAGTATTTTTGTAAGCATATGAAGTACTTCAAACATCTAGTTTTAAAGTAATTGTTCCACATATACTGTGAATTCCAAGATCTGTCACTTCATAGAATTTATCTTTTGCTTTTGTGTTAACCACGCTGGTCCAGTTAACTTCGCTGCATATGGTACTCCAAATTTTCTTCATTACTTTGCCACAGAAAATGAGTAGTGCAGAAATCTTTACTTCCCCCCTCCCCCAGAATTCAGTTGATTGGTTGGCTGTTATGCAGGTTTATACATATGATATGTATGTAGAATGGTAATATTAACAACCTGGAAAGAAGAAGCACAAAGGTTTTTTTCTAAATATTATCAGCAAAGACTGCAAGCTGGGGTGCTGAACATATTTCCCCCTCCTCTTCCTTTCTGGGTGGAATTTTTTATTTTTTTTTCCCTTTTGGGAAATCAGTGCCATTTTCCTTTCCTGTGGACAGGGCTGTGAAGTACTTGCCCTCAAGTTGAGATAATGATTTAGAGAGTGAGAGAGATGTATAAATACATAGAGAGGTGTATATATACATATGTATAAATATATTTATATAGAGAGATATATATACATATTTGAAACCTCTTGAGTTTTGAGAATTTTTGTGTGGCACAAAGCCATGTGCTCAGTATTTAAAGAAATGTCGTGCTTTGCAGGCTGCTGGTGCCAAGGATACCTCAGCTGCCGCTGCCGAGTGTAACTTGGCTTTCTGCGCCTCTCTCGGTATTCACGGGCTGTGTGGGTAAACTTTGCAGAGAATGAGTCTGTGTTAACTTACATGACGACTGGCTGTATGATTTATGCTGACTTTAGGTAGGAACGTACTACGTACAGTGGATTCTTTCTATTTCTGTCTCCTTCTGCCCAGGCATATCTCGATTTATTGCATATGAAACGTACATGCCTGTGGTTGGCAAGAAGAGCCATCTCAGAGATGTGGTGAGGCTTACAACACCTAAGTACTTTGTGCTGGATCCCCAGCTGGCCTGGCCCCACTGCTCGGGTGTTCCTTCTTCCCTTCGCAGTGCGATGGAACATGCTGTTCATCGTCCCTACCCTGCCCATTTTTGCCAATGTGACATAGTGCTTGTGGTAGATAAAATCATTGTAGTTGAGTTGTGATTCAACATTAACATTGATTATTGACACTTCTAATTGACCAAGACAGGTTTCTTGTTATTAGTATTTTAATAGTTAAAAAATAACAAACTAAAGATAGTGAATATATTTTAAATCCAAAATATTGTGTGGAGGAGGAGATCATAGCTGCAAGATTAATAACAGTTATTAAAGCACTTGACATAGCATGTAACATCTTTACCTTTATGTTACGGCAACTCTGTTTGCTGAAGAGGCGAATTGAGTGTTATGACTGCCAGAGTGGGGAAAGAGCATTGAAACCTGGACTCAGTATCAGATCGTGTTTCACTAACAGAACACGGTTGATTTATTGTGTTACATAGGGGTTAGATGGACCTAGTACTGCTTCACCACATGCTGTTTCATTCCCTTGTCTGCTAAGTATGCAAGTACAAACAGCTTTAACACAATTCTTTACCTAGAAAAAAGCCTGAGGCTTCATCCAAATACTTTTAACATATGAAAATTGAGCTGCTTTGAACTTGTATGTTTTTGATAACTGCTTGGTATGCTTCCTGGAGGATCACCTGTAGGCTTTTCTTTCCAAATCCTAATCCCTTTGATTAAGTGCCAGGACAGATAGCTCTCATTGAATAACTCCAGTCTCATAATTCTTCCTTCATTCAGAGTTGAAAGGGAGCTGCTCAAGCTTCAATAGGTAAATCCTCAGATTTAGTTAAAGTAATTCAGACGCTTAGAAACTGAAATTGTTTTGTTCTGAAACAGGGTTCAGATGGGCTACTGAACATTTACATACCGCTTGCTGCCAGAAGCTGTAGGATGAAAAAACAAAACAAGTTTTTTAGCAAGAAGGATTAAGAATAGGAAAACTTTGAGAACCAGACACTGAAAGACAACCTGGCATGGAAATTTAGACCCAGAAATAGGAACATACTTACTTTGCTTGACTGCTTTTATTTTCTTTTTCTGCAAGATCAGACTGTGGTGCTGGGCGAAACATTCCATTCCTTCCTCAGCCCTTCTTCTCGTTAATAACTACTGAAATAAGGAGTAAGTGGTGAGGGGGGCGGCGAAAAATCTTATTCTTTTTATCTCTACAAGTATGCCTGCTGGGAACAAACCTGAGCCAGCTCAGAATTCTTCTATTTAAAAGTGTTTGTGGCAGGAGAGTATGACAGAGAATTAGAAGTAAACCTGTTAGCTGCTGATATCTTGGGGTAATAGAGAGATCAGTTGCATATACATTTTTGCACATGTCGTTTTGCGTATGTGTATAATGAAGCAGTTTTCTCTGTGGAGGATTTGCTCTTATTTCCTAAGTGAACAGTGTTTCCACATGAATAATTTGCCTTTGTTAATTTTGGTGCAAACAGAAATGGAGCAGAACAGTTAGAGAAACTCCACTCGGTTCATGACACAAATTTTTCATAGCTTCTTCAGCCTGAAACTTTCTTTAGCAGAATGTAGCCTGCCAAAATAGTTTTTTTGCCTCTGCTTCTGCTACCAGATTGTTCCAAAAGATTGAGGAACACTTAATCTTGTAGAAAAATATCTTTTTTTTTTTTTTTTTTTTTTTAATTCCCCCCATCCCCCTTTTTTTTTTTTCCCAGGGTGGGCAATTGTGTTTTTTCCGCAGCTTCTTGGCGGGAAAACCACGCTAGCCATATGAAAACATGTTTTTCCCTTAAAAAAAAAATCAAAAA
>Ga0181612_160508_pt1 | contig 27580 bp, 9 predicted proteins | sample HoacroProtozoa21_FD_119630 | JGI IMG/M metagenome (GOLD analysis project Ga0181612, IMG submission 119630) | Hoatzin crop microbial communities from Cojedes, Venezuel. Combined Assembly of Gp0051906, Gp0051904, Gp0051908
CACAACCTCCCTGGGCAGCCTGTGCCAGTGCTCCGTCACCCTCAGAGGGAAGAAATTCTTCCTCAGGTTCAGATGGAACTTCCTGTGCCTCAGTTTGTGCCCATTGCCCCTTGTCCTGTCGCTGGGTACTACTGAAAAGAGGTTGGCCCCATCCTCCTGACATCCGCCCTTCAGATATATGTAAGTATATATTAGGTCCCCTCTCAGCCTTCTCCTCTTCAGGCTGAACAAGCCCAGGTAATATTCTCCTGTTTGATATATTCTTTAATATGTTCCTTTTTCTTGTGCTTACTTAAAAATAGCATTTGGATTATTATTTACTAATCATGGTAGAGTATTCTATTACACTTCAGCAAGTAGGTGTAAACCTAAAGCACTGCTTAAAATAGTCATATCTACCCACCAGCCCTCAATGGGGAAAGGGAAAATAATGAAATGACTAACCTGTATGCTCATTTTGAAGTATTTTCCACTGGTGTAAGACAAGCATGAAAACTTTCAGGTGAGCAACAATTCTTACTCGAAGTGACATTCACGCTGTAGTCGATTAAATGACCATTTCCAAACCAAGCTTTAGAGGCACAGACGCGGTTGAAGATTGATATTATGTATCTTGGGGTGCTGTCAAGGGAGAGAAATCCCTTGGACAGCAAGAAGTGCAGCCTAGTCTGTCTCTGTGCTACTGATTTCTTCTGGATGTGTTTCAACAATCTAAATCTTTTGAGGAGCTTTGGTTAAGGGAAAAAAGGGAGAAGTTATTGTTTGGCTTTAACCAACCCTCAGTATGAAGACAATGCTCAGTTCCCTTTTGCAATTAATTATGTGACAGTGATTAGGCTGTGATTTTACTACAGAGATTTCAATGCAGAGATTTTAACCCTTTTTGATGAGAAACTGTTTTTCTACTGAAGTGTAAATACCAAAGCAAAATCACTTCAAAGAGAACCTACCACCAAGATTAAAAAGTCCTGGACCAGAAGTAATTCCTCTGATTTCATTGTGTTTTTTTAAGCTCTTTTCTCTTTTATATCAAATGATTGTGCTCCAGGAAAAGATAGGCTACATTTCAATGCTTATAAGATAATGTTTTATTTAACTACAAACTAATTAACTGTACAAGAATTGTATAAACAAAGGATTAAACTATCTCAAAGCTTGAAAGAAGTTTTCAAATTTTTCATGCGTTCTTGACTTTAATGTTAATCTAGAAATCCAAAAATTTAAGAAAAAATAACTCCACTTGTTCTTATATGACTTTTCCCTGATTATGATCTTAAACCTATTTTTTTCACTAACATAACAACATTTAATTCAGAGTTACACTGTGTGCAAGTGGGAGCAGAATTAAGCCTCCAAGCTCTCTCGCTTTGTGGAATATTACCTCTCAGGGTTTTAAAAACTGTTTTTCTAAAAATCTTTAAACAGTTTCTTTCAGTAAATAAAAGATCGTGTGCCCTTGCCTTCCAGTTATTGCTTCAGGTGTCTAGACAACTCCTTGGAGGCTTTTGCTGCTCTGTCTAGTACAACTCAGTTCAAATCAGGAGAGTAATCACTACAAACATACTATGAAAATAGATCACTTAACTGTGGCATGGTGAACTTAATGTAGGTCTGAGTGTGCCCTTGCTCAGAGGGACTGGTCCCACAAGGAATGTCATCTCAGCGTGAACAAAAGTGTCTTGAGGTTAGTACAGCATAGCAAATATCCATAGATCAATAAATCCATGCACTATTTGTGAAACATGCTGTGCAATAGACTTGCGCAGATACTGATGTATTGCCAAATTATTTTAATTTAGAGGTATGAAACAGACTAACTGTACTTCTTTTCCTTTAAAATTCTTATTATTATTTTTAAAATTTTAGTATTAGTTCTATGATTTCTTTCAAAAAATGTCTTGAATGTAATGTTTATAATGTAATGTTTATCTAGATTTTTACTGAAAAATCTCTTTTTAACACTGACTTGACATGATTGTTACCTATTAATTTCCATAAACATTTATGAAAAAAGACAATTTTTAGATGATAAAAAGAAATCAACTATTTCTGATGAGATTTACAGCACATGCACAGGTAGGAGAAAGTTTGTATGGGAATGTTCACAATTCAAGAAAAACACAGTTTCTAAATAAGGAGGCACAAAATTACAGACATTAAAAATATTTTGGCTTCAGTAAAAAGTTCTAAAAAAAAACAAAAGGGAATTTCAGAATGTTCGTAAATTTGAATGTGATAATAGGTTTGCCCTTAATGAACATTGCTGAAGGACTTACCCAGGATATTTACTCTTCTCATGGGCAGGCTATTTCCCACAGTAAACAGCATGAATCCTTCACAACTTCAATGGGAGCTGACAAAGATTTTTACTCACAGTAAGAGATAAACTTTTCAAGGTCTTGAAAACAGAAAGGTCTGCTTTTCTGCACCCTTGTAGACCATCGGGCTAACTGTGAATATTTCCTAAAATGTAGCTTCTGGTGTTTGATTTTGCTTCCTGAGACTCATATCACCTCATTACCGCTGGCCGTTTGATTTAAAAATAATCAGTACTGCCGGGTTCTGGCTAGTGACAACTTTGTCAGACTTGAATTTACTTCCCGTTTCTCTTAGAACAGAGGAGCCACTTTTCTTTTTGATGGCTGCCTATAGACATTTACCAGATTGATTTAATTTTCTTTTGCTACAAAGAAAAAATGAGTATGACCTTCCAGTATAAAAAGGTGAAGCTTCTGGGATTTTTTTTTCTTTCAGTTTATAGAGAGATGCTACTGCTTTGGGAGAAATTCCCTGTGTGTATAAAAATGGAAAATAATTCTGAAATGAGTAGAAAATGTCAAAAGGGAAATAACTGGTATATTCAGCTACTGTCATAGCTTTCAGGAATGCAGAGAGTTACAGTTATTTACTGGTAGAAGACCTCAGTTCTGACCAGTCATCTAATGCTGTGGATCAATACTTTAAAAAGGTACCTCAGATAATGAAAGATTTCTGGAAAGTCATTCTACTTGCAAAGTCTAGGTGCACTCTGTTTTTTTTTCTTTTTTTTTTTTGAATGATTCTTGTTCACATCTTCTGCTTGATTTCTCGTCTCAGAATAGCTACTTAAGACCAAGCTTTTGCATCATTTCTAAGGGTAATTAATCTTTAACCCACATTCTGTTTCTCTGAAGCATATTTTAAGGTGAACTTCAGCAGATATTTCAGAAATGAACTGCTCTTCATACACATTTTCCAAAGAAAATCTGATGCTGCAAATTTTCCGCCGGAAGTTAGCCAGGGATTAAAAAGATAAAAGCATACACCTGTAAAATGCAAGAGAAACAGTAAAAATATGAAATCAATAATTATATTTCAGTAAAACTCAGATTAAATGCCCTGGAAAAAATACTAGTATATAGCCCTTTCCAGGAGATTGTTAAACTGATCATGAGAATGATGTTAGTGACAGTTTGTTTGTTTGTTCTTTTTTTTAATCATTGTGGTTCATATACAGTTTTGAAATTGGAAGCTGTTCTTCATGAAACTAATAGGTTAATATTTGATTGCTTTCCACATCTAAGGCACAGCATAACTCCAAGCCTTAGATTTTTTGATAACACGTACTCTGTAGCTGGAGGATACGAGTGACTGAAGGAAAGCCACAACACAAAAAGACATTTATGTGTTTGGAGACAAGTTAAGCACTGGAGATAGTGCAGTGGGGTGACAAATTTTATAATGAAAAAGATGGCAGGTACAAATTGAAACTAAAAGTTTCTCCTGGAGTTATGAGAGTGTATGACTGCATACTGCTTTGCTTTTAAAACATATTTTTTGCTCTTCTCGCGTACAACTTTTGTTCCACAGATAATATGCTTGTTGAAAAAGTGGACTAGGGATGCAGCATTAAGTATTACTACATACCTAACCACTATTTCAACAGAAAAAAGAATTAATTTAAAAAAATTCTAATCCTTCATGATTGCCTAGAAACTGAGAGAAATGAAAAGATTATGAAGAAAAATACAAACCCTTAATGGTTTTGGATTTAAAAGTTCAGATTTCTATTTTCCCAAAACTTCCCTCTCATCCTCAAATAATAAACTTTACTTTTAAAAAATATTTTCTTTCTTCATTGCAATAACAGCAATAATATTTATGTAAAAATATTGAATTTCTTAAAGTAATACATTTTGGTCATTGATCAGAAGTTCACTTTAATTTATACCAAACTAACTGCCTTCAAGGTACCCAAACCAAGTCAAGACGGAAATAAAAGAACTTCTGTAGTTAATTATCAGTAATTTATTTCTTTCGTTGTATTGGATGAGGATGCGTTCAGAAGTTTTCAGTCTTGGCCTGTAAAAAACCCAAACCAAACAAAAGAAAACAATGTGTGCTGGGTCTGTTATGGCCTGATGTCATTGACATTTCCCCTAGGAGAGCATGGTGCCAGCATCCTTCCAAACCTAGAGTCCCTAACCTTATACCCAAATAAGTCTCCCAGTACCAGAAACATTTTCAAAAATTTTGCTCACTGTGACCGTCTTTGGCATGAGTTAGAAAGTGTATTAAACCAAAACAAAGTAGGTGCCACCTTGACACCTTCACGTTCTTTTTCCTTCTTTAGCTTGGACAGCACCAAATCTATGAAAGTCTCACTGGCTGATGGTCTCCAGAGGCTGTACAGAGATTGCATTTGAATTTTTAAGTGATCTTTTACAGAGAAACAGGTTTTTCATACCTAAAATTTGATGACATAGGTCATAGCTCAGATAAGCTCATCTTTGACATGGTAACACAGCCACCTGATTTTAAGACCAAAGCTGGTTCACATATACTAAATCAGAAGCTGAATGAAGAGCTGTATCTGAAGCCACCTCTGTCAACAGGCCTGCTCATAATGATGAACCAAACAGAAACATTTGCAGTAACCTGCAGAAGTAACAGAACATCAGGATATACCTGCTTTCATAGTAGATTCATATACCTTGTGTCTAATAAGGGCACAGATAAGTCTGATTTACTGATTGCTACCTACTGATGATGAAGCTGGGAGTGCGGCAAGAGAACTCAGGGTTGAAAGTTAATATTTGGGTCAACGCATTTCAAAGTTAGAAGTAACTAGCAAGATTATCAAGTTAACATTTTGTACATGACATTCTGGCTCCTTAATAACCAGTTGTATGTTGCTAAATCTTATCTTCAGACAAATATCCTTATTTGAAGATGTCAGAAACTGGAGAATAAACCCTTTTGTTATCCATTTCCAGCGGATAATTGTCAACACAGTCAAAAAAAAGAAAAGAAAAAAGTAGAAATGAAAAAATAAAATGTCTATATTTTCTAATCTGAATTATCCTGGCATAAGATTTCCACCACTAGTTCTGTCTTCACACTTCTAGCTCAAAGAACATGTTTAGCACTGGAAAGTATATGCATGCTACAACCAAATTATCTTTCAAACTTCTTTCTGAGAAACCGAATAGACCAGGTTCCAGGCATTTACTCAAAGACTTGAATAATTTCTGTGGATTTTTTTGCTTCACATTCTCCAACTTTTAAACATCCTGTTGTGCATATCTTTCTGTGTCAGACTGGCTATATGGATAAAAGCCACATTCTTGTTTGCATGCTGCTGTTTAATAACGGGCAATATCAACAGATTTGCCACAGCATTACATTTGAATTTGATGTAAAGGTCTTTTTAGGGTCTCTGCTTTCCAGCACACACTGTGTTTTTCACTCTTTGTTCTTGATGCATAACTTTTGCATAACCTTAAACTGCATTTTTTCTACATAGCCTAGGTCACCAAACAATCCTGATCACTGTTTAACTGCTCTCTTAATTATTTACCACTCTGCTAACTAGGCAGTCCTTTGTAAGTTTACTCAGCAGTGATTCAGAAATGACCTCTACAACCAGACAAATAAGCATGGATAACCTGCTTTCTGACATATCAAACAAGTCTTAATTCACTTGATGGGTATGCTGATGATGTCATATACAGCTAATATTTAAGTTAGCAGTGTCGCATGGTTGCGAGTGCAATCCTTCCAGCTCCCAGCCACCTTTTACTAGCCAAACTGGTAACCTCGCCTCACGGGGTGCAAGCAGGGCTGGTCGATCCATAGGCAGGTACTTCTTGCTGTGCATGGCCATGCCCATGCGTGGGTGCACAACCCATAACCAACAGCTCACTGGCAAATTTTTAACCCATTTTTGCTTTTTTATTCCTTCTATGCATGATTTTTTCCAACAACAATTCGGGATATTTATGAAATTTGATCACTTTCTGCAACTGTGTGAAAATGTCAGCCTATCGATTAGTCATGGACTGTTGATTGCAAGAATTCACTCAAAGCCTTGGTATTCATCATTATTTGAGTGGTGTGGCAAGTCTTCCAAGTCAAATAACATTTTTATTTTTCCCTGATTGATTAATTGACCTTTTAAAAACTTCTTAAAGCTTCTTTCCAAAACAAAATTTTGCACATGAGGGACAGAGAGATTTCTTTCTTATGTCTTGTCTGATTAAGAGAGATGGCTGTGAAATAAACTGTCAGGCCATACCCAAGGTAAATGAGACAGTCAACTGTAAGTAACAGCTCAGAAAGGAAAGAATAGTTAAGAAGACCATAAATCAAAATTTCTTAGAAAATAAGTTGTTTTGGCAAGAAAACAGATGAAGTTATTCAGTATTTATGTTATCCCAGCTACATTTTAAAAAACTGAGATAAAGACATTTTTGATAGAACTGATTCAAAACGGGCCCCCAGACATATTGTAATTGTTCCTAAGGTCCCTTCTTTGTTCTTTTTCTCCTTTCTTATATGATGTCTCAACTTAACTGCAGAAAATGGTAGAAAACTTACGGAATTTATTCACAGACACATAGTATACTGTTTCAGAACTCATTTTTTTTAACACTTTTAGCTAGCTGTGATCTAGCGATGAAGATCCATCCTCTGGACAGTGTCTCACACATATGAAAGACATGTAAATATACGCTTTCTGAGAAAACACTTTGTTTTGCAGTCACACTTCATTAGGTCATTCGGTTAAAGATAATACAGTATGAAAGGCAACTAATGAATTGGTCAGTAAGTACCAAAAACATCTCTCCTTTTTCTGCGTGTTCCTTTCGCTTACCTAATAAATTATCTTCAATGGATCTGCATGATTTGCTTACTGATTTTAGGCTAGAATTTAAGGTGTCAGCATCCTGAAAAATTGTCAGTATCCTGGGACCCTCTGTCTGATGTATTGCCTCTTTTCCTGTCCTGCCCTGCCTTGGTGATAGTCAGAAAAGGCACTCAGGATGAATTGCTCATAATAAAACAGAGACAGCTGGCAAGCCTTGCCCTGTCTGGGGTAAGGTCTCAAGCTCTCACAACAGACACCCTTCCTTGGCTTAATATAACCCACATTGGGTCCCTCTGCACACACTGTTGGACAGAGATTATGGAGGGCATAAGGAGAAATGCGAATCCCGCCATGATATTAGGATGCAAAGGTAGAGAGGATTTTTAAATGCAGGTTGGCTTAGTTCTTTCTTTGAAAACATATTTAATGCAGCTGATAAGAAGGCTTGTGGATATATTATTTAAATCTACATAAATAGCAAAACGATTTATAATAATGCATTACAAATCCCCAGAGTTCCCACCTACATTCCAGCTCTCGAAGTTATTCCCATTTTCTAACTGCCTGGGGAAAAGCAACTCTTGCTGTATCAGTAATCTGACGATAGAAAAGTAACATCACCGTTTCTGACAACAGGAGCAGATTATCCTGTGACATACCTGGATAATCATATCTTTAAAATGCCAGACCAATTTTTCACCAACTTTATTCATTAGCTAGTGTAAGTGCTTAGGAAGATAACTCAATTAGAACTTTCTTATGTTCGGTTTACATTGCGGTGCAAGCTCCTCCTGTGGAAACCACTGTATGCATTGACAAAGAGATCCTGAGAAACTAACTCTGGATCCAGTATGCTATAAATGTTGTAAATACAGTATGCAACAAATAATGATTTGTGGACCTCTCTGGAAATATTTTTCCTTGCTGCATGGAAGCTTTCTTGTCATATTTCCATGATCATTGTCTTCTAAGTTTAGAGGACTAAATATAAATGTACAGGTTGATATGTGTCTATGAGACCTTTTCAATGTTACAAAAGCATTGTTAATTGCTTAGGTAATCTCAGTGGTAATATATGTTACTACAGAAGGTCATTAGAAGTATTCTAACTTAAAAGTGGTTGTAAATGCCACAAAAGTCAAGCCAGACAAAATTTATGGTACTAATGTTTACACTTTATAGTGATGCAGTGAATTCCTAGGAAGAATATTTTAAAATTGTCGGTTTACGTATTGCTCTGTTATTTTTCAGAATTTTCTACTCAAGAAGAATTGTCTATGTCTTTGAGAAATCATTTCTCAGCGGAAACAGCGTAGGAATTTTTGTGTATGAATACTATACCAGGAATTATTCATTTTCAGTGTGTTCAAAATATTTTTTTAAATTGTTTACTGTTGACCATTACTAACACTTTATTATTAAACTTCTTCAGTGATACAAAGGGAGGTGGAAAGCCTGATAATTCAATTTCTTAGAGCTTCCTTGTTTCAGAGAGCTTGTGCAGGACCCAGGTCCGATTTCCAGATGACTCAAGGGAAGCTAATGCAAATATGTATTACTTAAAGAGTTCTGCAATTGCTTAAATTGTGCTCTGGAGTTAAATTTGATGCCATTAAGCCTCAGGACTAGGAGAGAAAGAAAGTTTTTCTCTCTGAAGATCAGAGCAGGAGAAGGGAAGACTTACCATAATATTCCTGTTCTACATGTGAAAAATTGAAATCCAGAGCTTATTCCTATGTCATGTATCTTAATGGAAATGAGTTTTCCAGAACTGCAGGTAAACTGTTGCTGCTGCTGCTATTTGAGATATCTGCTAGAGGATCCATTCATCAAGATAAATGGATTGTTGTGTTGCTAGAGGTGTTTAGTTCTGCGTGTAAGAGACCATCTGTTTTCTGATAAATGTTGTTGCTCATATTTATGGGCACGTAATTTTATTTATGCTTTTAAGCTTTGCTTCATTTTGTTTTTTAAAAATGCATTTAAATCAACACCATAAAATATTACCACAATCTAAAAATGGAAAGCAATTTACGTAGCCTTGATTCTTTTTTTTTCTTGTTATTCAAAACTTTTCACTTGCTTAGCTCTGCAGGTGTTTGTTTGGTTGATTTTTTGTTTGTTTTTATCATCTCCCACATTTTTGAGTGGAAAAGGAAGTATGCTGTGTCTTTTCCAGAGCAGTCCGTAAGCTCACTCCCTGTGGTTATGTCTCCCTGTTATGGGATGTAACTGTGAAAATTCCACGAAGCATTTTCTTGCTAAAGTTGACTAGCACTAAACACAAGGTGTAGGGTGCAGATGAGCATGGAGCAATCACTGAGCACAACAGTCACAGTGCAGGAATGGCATGGAAGTAAGTGTAGAGGGCATAAGACCACTCAGCTTTTCATGATGGATAGGAGAGAGAGGCGTCTTGACATTTTTTGCTGTTGGAACTCAGGGGCACAGGAAGAAAAAAGCTGCAAGTTACTGCTCTTTGCTACATGAATGAATGACGTTTTGCACAAGGAGATTACAAATGATGTATTACAGCCATTGATCCTATTTATTAAGGATTTCTTTTTACAAGCAGCATAAGAACAAAAGAAAAATTGTGACATTAACTTCTCTCCAGTTAAGATTGCAATGGAATTATACACCCTGCAGAGGGAGGCTGTCAGAACCTGTAATACATAAGCAGTGAAATACTTCTAATGTTATAATAACGTATCTCCATTAGTTGACAGGAATCACTACATGAGTAGTAAGAAATTATCTTGCTTGGTAGATTACATTCAAGCAGTTCATTGCTAACAAAATCTGGTATTTTTACTTGTGTTAATTATGATTGGATATAACATTCTTTTTGTTTCTTAGGAACATAAACATAATTCATAGATAAATCAATATTCTGAACTGGACCTAATATTTATGAGTTCAAAATTTACAATTTGAGAGTGTCCTCTGATATTCTCTTTAAAATGAACATTTCAGCAAACATTCCTGTGAGAATAATAGTCCGAAAGAACATTTGCAAAAGGAAACATAAAAGAAATAAACACAGCCAAGTCAAGGTCTTCGTGAGCATATTATCAGTGCTTATCAAACAAACAAAGAAACTTACTTATATCATTGCCACTACTATTACAACAAACATTTATGGAACTTTACTGAGGCATTCTCCCAGACCAATTTCTACAATTTATTCTGCCCCAATATGGGATACTTCTGATAAAACACCAGGAACTTCTGTTTCTTTTGCTTTGGAACCAAATTCTGCAAAAAATTAAAACCTTCTAATTTTTAGAAGAAATTTTTTTTTTGTAAACTCTTTTGAGAGAATTTCACGTTCCCACTTTGGACATCAGCGTGGAGAATGCCTTGAAAAGATAATTGTATTTCTTCTGTGAGGTTCTATGCAAAGATCAATAATTGAAAACTGGCATTCCTGTCTTGTTACCCAGACTTTTCAGGAAAACATTGGTAGTATCCAAAGCAGTAATTAAATATGAATGCCTAAATCGAGGCTTACCAGAGTTAAGGTCTGTATTGTAAAGCGCACACAAAGAGAGGCAGTAGCTAAGGTAAAGCTTTAACTTTGCCTCTGAACTTCTGGGTGTTCAGTTCTGCAATCTAAATCATATTCTATGAAAACTCATTTAATTTGTTTCAGTGAAGAATTACCATACTGAAGTGTTCTGCAGTGCCTTCCTTTCTTTGAACTTAAAATCTTGACTTCTCTAATACACTTGATGTGAAGGAATCACGTGCACTGGAACCTCTTTCCTTTTTTTCTTCCTAGTCTCCGTTTCACATAACAACTTCTTACATATAATTATACTTCAAGCAGGCATGAATTAACAAAAGCATGCAACCTACGTGGAAACACATTAAATGTTATTACGTTTCTTCTTTATTTGAATAGAAAGAATGTGGTAGGCAGAGTGGTTATTGGTTTTGATTGCTCCACATGTTTTATGCCTGACAACCATCATGAGTTTTTACCTGAGAAGTCCTTTTTCCTGAAGAAAAAGTTTAGTTGTGTGTATGTGTGTTCGAGAGAAAAAGAGAGGCAGCTAGACAGAGACATTTTGGTTATGTACTGTAATCCAAAGTCAGATATTCAACCAGGATAAGGTGTTGTATGTTCATGGGAATACATTTGAAAAATCTGACTTACAATAGTGCCAGGTTTACTGTGAGTGCTAAGAATATGGTGTACCTGGACTTTGCTCCCTGCTTTCCTCCATCTCCTAGCACTGTAGCGGTGTTGCTCATGAGTGGTGTATAATGCTTCTGCAAATCTCAAAGTGTTTGCAGCTTGGACTCTCATATTCTTAAAGCCCTCTCAAAGTCCCCTTCTAAAATGTTACTACAATGCCATGGTAAAGGCATGAAAACAGTAGGTACATGAGTCAATATTTATGTGAGAGACTGGGATTTGTTCTTAGGACACAGCAGCTTGAATCTATAGTGTTCACACAGACCAGCACCACCAAGTAAATCCGGAGTATTTTTCTATGTAGCTGGCCCTTGCATTTAAATCAGATGAACTTAGTCCTTCCCAAGCTATTTTAGATAACTCTAGTTTTAAAGTCGGTGAGGCAGTTGTATCTTTGGTTCTTATAGTTTGCTTTACATATAGTCCTGAACCTTCAAGAAAACTTTCAGAGACTGGTGATTGCTGTTTTGTGGAACAAATGCAATCCCCCAAAGTAGCAAGCTATGTTATTTTCATATCCTTGGGAGATTCCTTAATAAATCTGGTATGACCATTCTTTCCACGGTGCATATAGTGCAGGTCTTCAGAAAATTGGCTTGTAAACATGAGTTTTCCTCTAGTCCACAGCTCTTGAGAGTCCCTGATTTGCTGTAGTCTGAGGCTGAAGAAAACTGGGCTACTGGGACTGATTAATTTGAGCTCTAATAAAGAGCACTTCAACATTTAAATTGAATCAAGCTTAAGTCTAATAGGTGCCATTCCATTCTTTGTTGGGATCATCACCTATGGAGAACACCTCAGACTACAGTTTAACTCTCTTGCCTCTTGACTCAAAAAAACCCTTACATTTTAGTAGCCTCAGATATAGGCACAGGCAAAACTGGTTCTTACTTCTTACTCCATGACAGGGATAGTATATTGCTTTCTTTTATCAATGTGATTGCCCCCACACAGAATAGGGTACACATTGGTTGGATTTTATGTTCATGAAACCAAGATGCAAAGAAGTGTTTGGAAAAGCTTGCTAACGTGTCTCATTCTCAAACTTGTTGTTGCTGTTAACCAAGATTAGTTTCAGTCCTTGCTTTTGTTTACAATTTCAAAATGACTTAAAATATTTTAATTTTGTTTTTACTTGAGGGATTCTTCATGAAACTTGAAATGTGCAACATCTGCTCAGAGATAAACAGTCCCTCAATTCAGCCAAGATTTTTAAAAATACACATTCCTGACCATTTTTTGAGCTCAAAGCAAAGTGCTTTAAAATGTGATTCTTAAATCACATCATGTAGTTTAATTATTGGTATATATTGAAAACTCCTTGTTTTATGCCTAGAAACTCGAATACATGGCATGTGACAACTAGATTGCATAGACCACTGAGTGAAATACAAACTAAATCATCCTTTAGTGCAAGAGCTAGCCAAAGAAAAGACAAATAGGATGTCATAAATATATAAACAATGTAGTATACACTCTCAGAATATGGAAAATGAGTATAAGAGAAAAGCACAAGTATTTTTCTCACATTTTGAAAAGGCAGGTGGTTCCTTTTGATGAATTATAAGCTACTGAAAAGTTTGAAGTTAGATTCCTTGGAAAATTTCTGTGCTTATTAATGCAACACTTGGCTTATACCTGAAAAAAATATGGATTTCCTGAATTTTAGTAATAAAAAAGGAAAACCAACTTTAAAAACTGTTTCATAAGATGAAGGGAAACAATTAATAAGTTTCTTGTTATTCCTAGAAACTAGTAGCTACTATTCTTTCATTATTGTAGTATAAATCTTTTACTTCAAACAGAAGAAAACTGGTTTTGTTTATCCTTATTTTTCAGCTTGTTTTCAAAGCCGTGTTCCACTATTTTGCTGAGGATTAACTACACTAAATCAATTAGTTAATGTCAGTAGAGACTGGGAATGTATTGTAGGAGGAGTTATGGACTTATTCTTGAAGTAACTTTTATACAAATAAAGTTTGAGAGTTTTGTTTTGAAAGCACCTATGTTATAAATTTTCACAGATCCTTCAGCACTGCTGTTCAACAAATGTTTTGATAATGTAAAAGTAATTGTCTGTACTATTCTTTTGGACAAATCAACACTGTTATTACGAAAGAGCTGATTCAAGTACAGAATAGAACTACAAGATTGGCCTCAGGTATTCAACTTCTGAGAAGGGAGTGCCAAAACAGAAATGTGTTGAGGGATAATGCGAAGCCAGTTGCACTGGGTGAGAAGGTGACTTAAGATAAAGAAGTAATGACAAAAGTTCAATTTTGTAAATAACTGAAGTGGTGATTGAAAATTAGTCTAATGAGCAACTCTGGTCCCAAACATCCAGATGAGATACTCCAAGGAACACAATACAAGCCTAACGTTCAGAAGATCACAGTGGAAATCTGCCTTTAAAGAAGCCAACAAGAGTTTTGCAGTGAGGCATTTTAACGACTTGGTTGTCTTCCCATGTTTACTCTTGGCTTGCAATATGACTAGTTAGCCCAGTAAGACATTTCAATGAGCTGAACAACAATTAAGTTGTGACCTAAACTATAATTTCTGATGTGGTGAATGGGGAACTGTAATCCTATGACTGTGAAACTTCAATGTTAATAACTCTAATAGGGATGTAATATCTCTATCCTTCTTTATTCAAGCTGCAGAAGCAGAAAATTGAAGGAACAGGAGTGTGTTTGCTTTGGAAAGGACTCGTATTGGCATTTATAAATCTGTAATATCAGATTTAGTCTCTGTCCTTAGTTTGGCAAGGCTCAGCGAAGTAGATTAACCCCAGGAAAATGAAAGGCTTAAAGTATAATTAATGCATTAAAATCACCCAAAATTAGTCATTGCCATGCAAGTATGTTTTATAATTTGGTTTGTATAGCCATACAAATTAAAGTACATATTAGTTCAGATTGTCTGTAAAAAAGCTAGAGACAGCTCATGTTCCACTTCATGTTTAAAAAAAGACGTATAGAATTAAATGATGAATAATTTTGTGCTGCTTTCTGTGCAGAGAGAACACACATACTTGTAACTACTCACTTGCAGATCAGGAAAACAATACTGTGTGTTCAATGCTAAGACCATAGAGGCAACTAAATCTAATAAAACGGTAGTAATGGGGGACTTCAACTGTCAGCATATAAACTGGTCATATGTCATATTGGGATGAGGTCTAGGAAGCAATTTCTTGACATTTTAAGCAATTGTTTCTTGGAACAGCTCGTTCTAGAGCACACAAGGGGAGAGGTTATGGCCCTAAGTAACACACAGAGAGTTATTTCAAGAAGTATAACTGAGCCACTAAATAATAGTGCCCAAAACACAATTACATTCAAATCCTTGTGTGAGGGACTGTACAATAACCTGACATTAAACTTTAGAAAGGAAAAATTACTAAGTATAGGAAAATCACTGCAAAAACCCCTACCAAAACCAGAACCCGCACCCACCTAAAATAAAAGGCTATCTAGAAAACTGCAGCCTTGAAATCTGCAACATGGAAACTACTTACCCACCTTGTCTTATGGGTCTCTGAACATACACAGCCTTAAACAAAATTGGAAGTGGGAAGGATTGGTACTATCAGAATAAAAGTCTCCTCTACTGCTTTGATATCAAAAATGATATTTCTTAAGTGTTGACATAGCTACATCCATTTTTAATTTTGGTATCAGATTATTCATAGATCTTTGTCCAAAATGCAAAAGCACTGCTCTTTAGTCATTAATAATACATGTAGACCTGCACAATTGAGTTTTACAGAGCATACATTCTATGTTTCTCATTAATAAAAGTGGGATTTTTGACAATCCTCATGACAGTGTAGCTAAGTTTTCAGAGAAGCTGTGAAGTTTTGTAATTTATTTCAATGGGAGTAGATTTAGGATAGTGCAGGATAGTTTTCAGAAGCCCATGCAAGATATTTTGGAGTATTTTATTTGAATTCCAGTTCTTGCAACCAAAGAACTCTCCAAATTAAATGCTTAAGATCTTTTTGTGAAGGCTGCTAATACAATTGTACATCTTTTTGTTATTGACTATATTTAAAAATAGGAAAACAATGGAAGAGGTATAGATGATGTGGCTTGGGAGTTGTGATTTGTTATTTTATGATGAAAATAAGACTGCTTGTTTTATGATGACTAATGCATATCATGTGCTTCTAGTTTTCTATCTCCATAACAATTCATTTACATTCCAAAAACAGAAGGGTTTTTAAACCTTTTTATGAGATAACAAAACACGTACAGAATCATAACTACAAGAAATCGACATAACTTTCTTCTTCTTTCTGGATTTTTTTTCTAACAATTTTCATGACCCACATTTTCTGTCTTACCTTTGTGCTGTGTTGTTCATTGGTTCCTAGTTGCTTACATCCTTCCCTTAGGAGTTTGTAGCCTGGTACTTTCATTTCACTTTTCACTTAAAGGTTTAGTACCCAAATTCTGGTATGGGTCATTTTCTCTTTTATATTTTCTTCTATTCTTTCTCTAAACTATAGCATTTCTAATAAATATACACTTGAAAGATGAGTGGTTCTCCAGCATAAAAGAAGCCACTTTCAAGATAATGCTTTTAAGGCTTTCTTGCTAAGAATTTCCTTTTGTGATCTCTTTTGTCAACTGAAGAAATCACTTTAACCACAAATGGTACCACTAAATTTCCGAGGGTAACTAACAGGTTACTGATCCTATCCACTTGTTATGACAAATTATTAGTTACCTGCTGGCATCTGAGAGCTCAGAAATATTTCCATCAGAACAATTCTCCTCTTCACAGCTGTTCAAACAGAAAACAAAGCAAACCTATAAAATGAGATGAATGTGAATAAACAGCAGAAAAGTCAGTTTGTGACTCTGCAAATACTTATGAATGTTGTTGTTCTGAATTTCATCATAATGTAGCTAATCTGTACCATAGTATTTTGAAATGTCTACAGTATATGCCATATGAAAAGGAAGAGATATACAACATATCAAGAGGTAGAATAGAGTCAAAGGAAACCATCCATCTGTGTCTCAAGGTACAGATTCCTTGACTTCTTGAGCACTTCATAACTATTGGTAGATGATGTTGGGAATGCTGGAAAGTTGCCCCAGCACCTGTATGAATATTTCCTGTACAGGATGAGAGGACAGCTAAACTCTGAGCAAGAAAAGATTGCATCAAGTATTCATGCTTCATCCTAAATCAAGGTCTTTTTGAGAAACATAATTTCAAACTAAACATTTTTCTTGGATCAGAAAAAGTAGAAGATCTTCTGCAGTGTGGATATGAAAAGGTACAACAAATAAGACTCAGATCAAACAAAAATATATCCTTTATATATACATAAAGTCAAGAGTATGACTTTCACGTTTATAAATACTGAATTAATGACACCTCAGATTTACCTGTATGCCAAATGTTTACAACTATGAAACACCCTGAAATTGGCCTACTATTCATTTTTATTCACTACATTTTCTTTAAATTACATACAAGGAAATTGGTTGCAGTTTTGATATTGCAAAACCACAGCATTGGACTACATATACATTTTTTTCCATATTGCAGTCAGCACATACATGTTTAATAAATCAGGTGTATCTATTAGGCTAAGAGTTCAAACATTTGTTTCATGCAGGACCATTAAATATACCAAACAGGCTAGCATATGCAGGTCTAGAACATATAAAATTAAGTATGATATATTTTTAAAAAGTGCAGTGCAAATGCACACAATATCTTATGTAAATAAAACATTTCAATTCTAGGCAAGAAAAATCATACAACACAACTGATTACTCCAAGGATGTGCTCTGAGAAAGCAATGAGTGTTCAAGTGACTACAAAAGACCTTTGAACAACTCAACTGAAATTTTAACGTGTAGACTACATAGGTAACATTTTTGAGGATTGTGACCTCAGAAACACAAGAGCTGGATCCACTGAAGCTAATTGAAATTCCTTTCTTCCACCTACCTATATAGAACCAATATGATGTGTATTTAAGCTTAAATGAGTGATCACTTGAAGTCAGCAGCAATTCACTCATGTAAAAATGATGCATATACTCAACTTTGTAAAAATCGTACAGCACAAGTAAGACTTACAGTGCTGTCTGCAGATAAAGTGTTCATGTTTTCATTTCTTAAAACATCTGAACTTCAAGTATTTATGTCAAAAAGCTTTATATTAGGTGGCTTCATCAGGAAAAAACAGGAGATGACCACGAGGCTAGATAGGTGAAAGATCAGTGTCAGATGAAGAGCTGTTGAAGGAGGGCAGGGGACATGACCAAGCAAGGAGACTGTAGATTTAAGTAGGAGAAAGATACACGAGGACTCTCAAGTGTAGAACAGTCTTGAAAAAGAGACTGTAGCTCAGTTCAAAATGTGGCATTATGTATCAGGGACATCACAAAAGAAAGTCAAAGAAGAAAGAGTTGATGGCATCAGTAGGTAGAATAGAGTTACAAAAAGTACCAAAATTTAAGGGATTGAGGAGGAATGGTTATACTTTTGGCCTGATCAGCCTTTCACAGTCCCAAGGACAAGAAGGTTAGCAGAAATTTCAGACTTGGAGCCATCTCTTCTCAGAAGTACCCTGCCATTTTCTCTTCATTCCCAAATCTATATCCTGCTGCTCCTTCTAGTTCCTTCCTGCCTCCAGCGGAGTTGCGCACTATTTAGTACTATTCCTGTTTTCCAGTTATATTTGAAAACATCCACTGTTGTCATAAGAGATATTAGCAGCAGGTGATGTTAAAGTTTGAATCTCTTGCCTACACTCATTAGACTTATGCTATCTTGACAAGTCAGGACTGTAATCTAGAATTCCTGTAGTTTGCTGTAAATAAGTGTGGGTGAAACTTAAATAACAAAGCATGTATCTCATTCCACACTAATGATGATACACATATAGAATGACAAACTTATATTGCTAGAAATCTGTCATTTTGTGCAAATGTTGTGACTCCGTAAGTTTTAGTTTTGCTGAGGAACTCTGCTTGGTGTCAAAATAATATTGCATAATGGAGTTTGCTATTAAAAAGCTAAATTCAGTAGCTTACCACTAGGAAGAGTGCATGTACACAGGTTGTTACCAAGAACAATGAGACTGTGATACCACCATTCAGAAGTTAGGAATTGGTCTATTAATGTTGCTAAACCTTAAACTGTTTGTATTATAATTCTTTTCTGGACATCTGTGGTGCTATGTAACAGTGATTACACTGAAAAATCAGTGTCATACGGAGCTCCCAACTTACTGTACAGATGTCAGAGCAATGCTGGGAGAGTAAATTAATGTTAAAGTATCAGTCAAACACTGCACTGTACACAGCCGCATAGATCTTCCTAAGAATACAACAATTTTGTCTTCAGAGCAAATCTGGACAGTGTGCAGTAATAAAATATGAAAATACCCACTGAACATTAGACAATATGTAAAATAATGTGCTTTCCCTGAATAGAATTTATCCAACAGAATAATGAAAGAGAGTGCTGTGGAAATAAACCAACGTTTGACAGGGTAGTTAAAGACTGTATCATCGTGCAAACATACTGGGGAAATAAATAAGGGTTAAACAGCTGGCCTTAATTCTGCTGCATAATCATTTAAGGATGATATTTTGAACTCCACATTCTTTTCACATATTGAAATGTGGATGCAAACACATTGCAGACTATATATAGCTGTAATGACTAATAACTTATGAAATTTTTAAAGCATAACATAGATCTCTTTCTGTGTCAAAGCAGGATCGATTCTATATATGTCAGTCCTGACAGATATTTGTCTAACTGTTTCTTAAAGCCTTTCAGCGATGGACATTCCTCCCCAGGCAATATATTCTAACATTTCCCTCATTATCCTCACTGTTCAAAAGTTCTTCCTAATACATAACTTGAATCATCTTTAATGCAATTTAAATTCCCTATTTTTTTTTCTATCTGTCACAAACATGGACACCAGATTGCTCCCTGCCTCTTTGCAGCAGGTTTCTGTGTATCTGGAGACTGTTATCTTGTCACACTCAGTCTTCTCCTGCTTAGGAGAAGCAATCCAGTTTATTTACTGTGTTCTCCAAGGTCATGTTTTATAAACATCTGAGACTTCTTGTTATAATCCTTTGACTAGCTCTAATTGGACCACTTTTTTATGAAGTGTGGTACATAAAGCTGGATCTAATATTCTAGCTACAGACCACAAGATAAAGTGCACTGATCTAGCCAAGAAGAACTAAGGGTTACTTCACATGAATAAAGTACGTCTGAAAGGCTTTAATCCATATACTAATTTTTAATCTGGCAGATAGATTTGGGGAGGGCGTTAAGTCTCAAATTAAATAAAATGTTTTTCTTCTAACACTGTGCTTGCTTAATTGCAATTATTCGTATACTACATAGCTGTAGAGCGAAACACATCACCAGTGATATATCGTTCACTCTAGCCCCTTCCTTTGGTTCGTTCAAGAACCAAAGTGAATAGACTTACAGAGCCATGTTAGCTGTCATCTCAAGTGAATCCCTTCAATCAACATAATAAAATATGTTATCAAAATCCTGTGTGATTAATTCATTGTGATCTATCAAACCTGAAGGAACTATTAGGACAGAAAAGTAATGGTTTCTTTTTACTATTGTTACCAGAGTCACAGCTGTTTTAGGAAGAATGAAGAAACAATTGGGCAGGTTGCACGCTGAACTACACGTATGTACACTGTTTAACAATTTTTCCCTCAGGGTTAACTAAAGGTTGACTCAGGTAAGAAGGAATTCGGTGTTACGAAAATAGAGGCACTTCCTATTTGTAAAAGCAAATCTGTGCACAGAATTCCAAGCAAATAAAGAGCATATAGTTTCTGAAGCAAAGAAGCTCTATACATGTTTCAGTATACTGGATAGGACCAGCACTGTGTACTGAAGAATTACTCCAAGCCTTCAATAAATATTTACTCTGCTGTTTAATAAAGATAGAATAACCCTTAGAAATTGACAGTCATGTGATTGAAATAGCATGCTCGCAGAAGTACATAGACTCCTCTTGCAGAAGAAGACTCTGTGGTTTAGTAAACTTTTGTGATATCTTCTCTGCTTTTTCTGTGTGGCTGGGATGAGTACTGGAAAGCATATCACTGCAGAATGGTTCAGAATCCCCAAACTAGAAAACGTGTCTTATCTTCCCTTACTTCTTCCAAATAACATGTCTGTGACATCAGAGTAACTACATTTACACATTATCTTTGTCCTGCCTATTCTTTCTCAGATTCTGAGCTGAAGCATTGGCTTATGTCGGCTGTACTACACCTGAGGTCAGAGTGCAGCACATTGGTGCTCGTTTCCAGTCAGGTATTTCAGCTGTTGCCTGTGTTGAGCTGAGGATGCCACATTTCCAATCATGCTGTGGGTTTTCCACAATGAATGTCAGCTGGTGGCTGGGTTACGCCCGTGCAGGTTGTGTCTCACATCCACCTTCTACATCTCCTGTATTGCCTTTTGACTACAGAACATCAGGGCCCTTCCAGCCTGTGCTCCTGTTGGTGTGGACACGTCTCCTGCCAGTGTTGCAGTCACCCTCTCCCTCTCTCACAGAGCACCTCACTCTTGCGCTTCTTGGAAGACACAAGTTATCCAGGAGTGAGAGCTCTGCGTTCACTTCAGCTTCACACTCACAACTCTCTGTGCCGAGATTTCTACAGGCTTCAGTAAATGTAGTTCTTACTACTCTGTCATAAAATATTTTGCACACTCAACCCCCACAGGGGAAGAGGGACCAACAAGGCTCAGATTACAAGCTTGCACGGAAGATAACGTGATTCATAGTCAATAATGATGGAGATGGCTTCACTCCCTTCCCTGCAGCACTGCTGCATGAATACAATAGTGTATGTCTTTAGGAATTTTTTATGCAGCTGAAGCGTATGAAGCTGAGGTACCACAATAAATTCCTTGATAAAGAAGTTATCTGCTTGTGCATTCTTTTCACGTACCTGCAGTGAAGGGCATTCATTCTCCCAAGAACACAATAAAGCTAAAGACAAGCTCTTGATATCATCTGTAAGCAGCCTGTTTTTTAAAAATTTTTGGGAAAGAAGGAAGTAACAGTCCAGAGATATTAACATGTGCTGAGCATGGTATACCATTTTACTATTATTCTACTAGTTTTGTATTTATTCCTCCTTGAAAAGGGTCTGCCTTCACAGTCTTTAAAATGTGGTAAGCTGGTGAATCTACATTAATGTTTTGACAGATCAGGGGTGCAATTTTTCAGGTAACTCCTTTGTTCCCATTTGCTGAGATTTGAGTCATACCACTGAGTGGTCTTGGAGCTTATGAGTTGGATTCCTTTCAAATGAAAAATAAAGCAGAAGCAAAGCTCCAGGAGTAAATCCCATGCACTCTGACTGCTAATGGGCGTACAGTTCACTGGAACTGCAAAGAATTAATATGAAATATCTCACCCTCCCCAAATGTAGACATCCTCACCAGCTGTTTTGTTCTGTAGATCTACTATCATGCTTGAGTACATCTAACATAGACAGAGCCATTACAAATGATTCAGCTTACTAATAGAAATCAGACAGTTTTCTACTTACGTTATATTGCACAGTTTTTATTTTGGTGTATGGATTTCAGACAGAGTCCCTGTGGCAAGATTCTACAGAATTAGTAACTCTTTTTTAGCATATGACCAAGATACATGGATTAGCAATTGGTTAAATTATAACATCTAAAGTGATATTGAAAGATTTCAGTCATGATTATGTCTCCTTCACTCAGTAACACTAAAATAAAATGACACTGCTATACAACGTTAGGAAATGCACTGATAAAAATTATGCCTCTCAAACAAGTATCTACAAAATCTTAAGCTTTTGCTTAAGCAGTCTATAGAAACACAATCGATTTTATCTTCAGTTTATGAAACATTTTCAAAGGATGCCCGTAAACCTAACATCTTCACTATTTTGTTTGGTTCTTAAATTATGCTTCTTCCACAGCGTCAGTGCATTGTGAAAGACACAGTAAACTATGAGGGAAGACGCCTTGTGATTTATAATCCTGATCTCAGTTGCAAGACTGCTTACTGTTGTAACTTAAAATAATTCTTTACTAGTCTCAGTCTTACTCATCATTGCAATACAAAATCATGAACCATTAATAGCAAAATAAACTGAAACATCAAGGCAGAACCAAAATACTGATGAGTTTAACACATTCCTCTAACTCTCTGATAAATAAGGCCCTTGAAAATAAATCTCTCAGATATGTAGTTTACTTTAGTAGCTTATAAAATGAGCCACGTAAGTGTTTGTGGGATCTGCCTATTTGGGTTTAGGAGCATGATGAGTTTCTACACAAGAAATCCAGTAGAGTTAGTCACATGTTGAGACATTTGCAAGCACAGATCCCAGATGAGGAAAACTCTAAATGGCAGGAAGTCTGAAAAAATGATGCTGGATCCATTTCTGAGGGAAAGTATTTGAGAGCTGTGGAATAAATCAAGTGAAATCACACTAGGAGGCAAGAAAAATGTATGCTTTTTTCCTTTGATTACAGGTCTTCACATTCTGATCATTTAAAAATTTAAAGAAAAGGTTTAAAAAAGTATAAAAAAAATCACAATTGAAATCTATCACAAATTGCAAAACGACTTTGTGATGCCAGGTTGAACAAAGTCTTGTCAGTGCCCCCCGAAGTAATACAGATTGCAATTCCTCCTCAAACAGAAATACATGATCCTGGGAAAAGTCAGCTAGGTGAGTGTTCTGTGATCTTTAGCTGAACATGCAGAAATGTTAACACTGTCCTTTCTGCTTCTGCAGACCTTCAAATACAAGAGCTTTACCCCTTTTGACCCAAAAGGAGGAAGTGTTATGCAGAGTGACAGAAGATCAGTAAGGCATTTCATGGAGACCTAGTAAATTAAGGGCCTTAAATGTCAAAACCAATATTATTGACCCAATCTAACCTAGTTAGTGAAGAGAGTGGGCAAACTTACTAAAGTCCAGTTGTGCAGAGTAAATAAGCTAAGGTTCTCTAAAGGAACCTTTCATTCTACTTTTTGATGTAAAAAAAAAGCAGGGCCTGGTTAGTGAAAGGTCGTACTGAAAACAAGGAAGCCAGTGTGCACAGGCACACTTCATTTTAGAGCATAAGTGGGATTTTTAAAAGGTTAATGTTGCTGAACAACAACCAGGATATTTTCAGCAACGTTTTCCACGGAAGGAGAATCTCATCTGAAAATGCGCTCATAATGGCAGTGTCGAATAAAGGAATTCACAGGGATTTTTCGACTGCTTCAAAATTTCTATTGCTGTCTTGCAAGTCTTCCGGTTCTCTGTGAGCCATTTCTGGATAAATCCCAGCCTCACCAAGTCAGTGGTAAAACTCTTCAGTATTTCACCTTTCAAAGCTTGTTGCAATCTTTCACAAATGGAAAAGATGGGTAATCGTGTTCGGAGAAGGTACTGTACAGATTTCCACACGCTGTATGAGAAATAGAATTAAGTAATTACTCTTTTGCCTTTTTTGATACATTTTGAGGGAATCATTTTTCTAAATTTATTCTTTAGTACTCATACAAACTTTCAGCCATGGTATGGTTTCCCTTCTTTGACAGTGAGCTAGGGAAATGACATGCATAACATTCAGATCAGGACGCCAAGTGACACAGCAAGTACTCTTACAGCTTTGACCTTCAACTCTTTTTCCACACTGACTCACACATTACATTACCCATCAGGCAGCAAAAAGCACTTTGCTGACAAAAGCTGCTTTTCACTTATGGTCAAAGTGGTGAAAGTATCCTAGGTAAAAGGACTTTTTTTCTTTCCTTTCCCTATGATGAATGCCAAAGAAAAATGAACAAAAAGGGGAACAATTTCTTAGGAAGTACCTAATTTTTGACACAGCTCTATTTTCTGCCTGATTTAATGGGAGGTAGGAAAGTGACAAATTTAATAGCAAACTTGAAAATAGTCATTACATCGGTTTGCTGACCAGTTAGTTCAGCAGTGAGTGACCCTAAGACTCTCTCCTGTTTAATATCACAGGAAAAGGCCTCTGTGTTAAAATGTGCACCTCATTACATTATGCAGCATAGAGCTTCGTAAAGTGATGAGATATGACATGAAGTTTAAAAAAAAAGGCTTTTGTGCTTCTGCTAAGATCGTATGTTCCAATGTTTTAGAAGTCTGTGAACATGGGTGCCTCGGAAGTCGCACTGTTGTCTTAGAAAGGGACAAGTACTCCACTGACAGAAATGGTCCTTCTAATTCTGGCCTTATCTAACTCTCAGTTTTATTTTTTTAAAATGTCTCTTGTTTAGTGCCTGGTCCACATGAAAGGGAAAGAAATCACTTATTCAAACACAGTTAACTGTCTTTATCCCAAGAATGAAAGACTGTGTCGTTCCCACAACTGATTTAAAGTGGGCAGACACCCACTGACCTCAGATTAACAATGGCTTAAGACATGCCCCTCTCCATTTCACGGCCTCAACTTCCAAAGGCATTGTTCAGGGCTAGGTTCTGATGCTGGATGTTTTGCTAGAAATTTAGGCTAACTCAGCTGAAATCAAGGTTGCTTAGACTTGCATGGGTAAAGATAAGACTTACCCTGCCTCTTCAATTTTACTCAGAGGTTAAACTGCTACTGCCTCAGAGCTGGTGGGGAGTTGCCTAATGACTAGCAAGGAAAAATTTGCTTGGAAACTCCATATTTCGTCTTCTGGGAGATTTGCCAAAGATCTCATGTAATTTCTTATTTGTTCCTCCACCAGGTGGATAAAGGAAGATTTAGGCTTCCAGCTCAGCGTACAACTACGTGTGCTTACATTTTTCTGGATGTCTTTTCAGCACAAATGGCACGTGTTTATTTAATTGAATGGGGCACAAATGGGTTTGAACAGAGAGCTGGATGAAAGCTTGCAGATTTCTGCTGAGAGCTGTGTGTGCACATGTGTGCATGCGTGTGTGCAAGGCTGAGGGGTGGCACAGTGTCCAGGCAGCAGAGAGACAGCTTTCTGCAAATATTTGATCAGCTGCCTCTCTGTACCCCATGTCTACAGGGTCTGGATGAGCCCAACCACTGTGTGCACACCGGGGGATGTCTTCCCTGAGATGCTCTGTGTGGAGAAAGTCAGGGACCATGGGCCTGTGGGTCCTGCCCCTCCAGCCCACCCCACTCCTTTCATCCCTTACCACATCACAGGAGGGGGCAAACACTGCCATGAAAGGTCCGCTCCAAGTGGGGATCAGGAGGCAAAGGGCACTATCCCACCTATTTTCTTTCATTCAAATTGATTTAAAAATCTGATGCATAAACAGAGCTGTATACTGATCAGGCTGTTATTAGCCAGTTCCTGAAGCCTGGTCTCATTCCTTCCTCAGTCAGGGGATATTAACTGAGCGAAATATGAGTAAAGGCCCTCACTGTTTATATAAAAGCCAGTAGTAAGCAAATGCATCATTAGCAGGAGATGCACATTTGGTCTCCCTCTTGGGCTTGTTCCCTGCTGCCGCCCACGGCACCATGCCATCCTGGTGTCTGGCCACAGGGAGCTCCAGACAGAAACAAGCCTGGGCTCCTGGATGCAGCACCAACCCGTTACTCCTGCCATCCGTGCTGCTGCCTGGCAAACCACCCCCACGCAAGCAAAGGGAGATGGCTGGAGGAACAATCTGAAGCAATTTTGTGAGGAATAAGACAGTTATTCAGGTTAATAAAGCCCTGAAATGTATCAGCTATATTAATGGTCAGATTGTACTGTGTTATGATCTGGTGCCAGTTCAGGAGGAGCTTCAGGGTGGCAGTGAAGAGATCTTTATCTCACACTGTTGTTTAGCACTAAAACCCTCGACAGAATAATGGGCTACGAGGAATATTTTGTAACACGTTGATACATATGTTTCATAAAACAAAGCAAGCTACTAACCCACCTTTGCCCTCTGAAGTCCCGATAATTAAAACACGTTGTCCTGGAATTAAGTGATCATCACCACAAGGAGAGGAGGGTGTCTGACAGAGGCTGCTGTAAATTCCTCTAAGTTACAGCACCGTCTGAATCCCACACATGGGAGTTTCATTGAGGGAGTGTTTTTCAGTCATGATATTATTCTGTGTTTTGCTTATGAATGGTGGTGAGTTTTTCCTAGCAGGCAGTCAAGTGACTTCAGGAAGCTGAAATGAAACCAGATGAAAAATAAGCAATCTCTCACTTTCCCCCAGTATATACAGGAGTGCCTTTTCCTATCAGGCAGTTATGTGTTTATCTTTTCTTCATTCATTCTACTCTAAAAAAAAGCCACTTCTCTGCTGAGTTCCAAAAGCTCTAACTTCACTTGGTTAATGCCTCATTATACACTGGAAAAAGCCTAGTGTCTGTTGTCCCTGCTGTACTCTGTGTGCTGTTTGTCTCTGGGAGTGAAAGATGAGGCAGAGAGCCATAGATGAAATCCTGGACCCATTAAAGGCAAGAGGAGTTTTGCCATTGACTGATATGGGGTCACAGTTTTGCCCTGAGTCTTTTATTTCCGACTTGTACAATGTCAGGCAGCCTGTCAAAGCTGATGCCTAGTCGGTTCATTAGGCTGACATGATCAGATACAAATTCACCAGATCTAAACTGTTGGGATCTGCACAGAGTTTAGACTGGAGAAAACAGCCAATTTTAACACAAAACATTCACACATTTATGAAAATATGCAAGTCATTTCTAGTATGAGTTTGTGTTGAGAATGCACCTAACAGTTTTAAAGTCAATTCAGTTTTGCACAATCATAAAAAGTAAGCTGAGGTTGCAAATTGTGAACTATGAAAACTAACTGCTTTCATACCATTTCTTCACAATGCAGCTGCCATGATTTGACTATCAGTACCATGAATTTATACCAAAGCAGTATGGGGCTCTTAATCTCTTCTAAGAGGCAACACTAAGCATGCACAAGTCGTAAGAAGAGTAATAACTGCACAAGTTTGGAAACAGTGAACATTATGTCCGCACGTCTGTGCATCTTGTTTGGACATAGAAATTAATTACCTGGAATTCACTGACAAAGCAAGGGCAGTTTTCAGATTCTTTGTTCAGCGTAATATACTACTGTAACGATAATTTAGGCTCAACATAGAATCATAGAATCATAGAAAGTTTTGGGTCGGAAGGGACTCCTAGAGGTCATCTAGTCCAACCCCCCCTGCAGCGAGCAGGGACACCACTAACTAGATCAGGTTGCTCAGAGCCCTGTC
>Ga0181612_132437_pt1 | contig 27579 bp, 20 predicted proteins | sample HoacroProtozoa21_FD_119630 | JGI IMG/M metagenome (GOLD analysis project Ga0181612, IMG submission 119630) | Hoatzin crop microbial communities from Cojedes, Venezuel. Combined Assembly of Gp0051906, Gp0051904, Gp0051908
AAAGAAAGAAAGAAAGAAAGAAAGAAAGAAAGAAAGAAAGAAAGAAAGAAAGAAAGAAAGAAAGAAAGAAAGAAAGAAAGAAAAAGAAAGAAACAAAAAGAAAGAAAAGGAAAGAAAGAAAAGGAAAGAAAGAAAAAGAAAGTGGACATAAGGCTGCTGATAAAAAGACACTGGAGGCATTGGGCAGGATGGGGAGAGGGCTCAAGAAGTCACCTCACCCATCCATTTACTCCAAACCGAAATCTATACTTACACTGCTCCTGAGAGAAATTAATATAAACTGCTAAAAAACTCTTCAATGGTGCTGGTTCCACCACGTTCCTAATTGGTTGGTTTCAAGGCCTTTCTATTTTATTTTGGTTTTTTTAGTAGAAAGATGTTTTTCTAATTTCAAAACTAAATCTCCCTGATTAAAATATTAATATCTGTTTTTGTTCTCTCCACATTGAACATGGGAAACCAACATTCCTTCCTTCCTAATAATTTTTATAAAGTTTCTATAAACTAATTACACCTTTAATATGCTAATTGAAATGTCTGCAACCTTTCTGGGATGAGCTTAGAATATCTGAAATATGTTTGTTTAAGTGGTATATCCGGGGCAAAAGAGGCTTTTCAAGAAAACAGTTTTACAGAAAAATTTTACACTGTCCAAAAATGTTATAATTTCTCAGATAAAGCTGAAAACTTTATAGATTTTGCTATTTAGCCAGAATGTTTGATTGGTTAATGAACAGAAAAAGGGAAAACAATTATAGGGCAAATGCTGAGCCCTTCCGTCCTCTCCTTCACCTATGTCTTTTAAAAAATTGCCATTTTAAAGCCCAAATGCTTCCAAAATCTGCAGGTATTTGGCATTTTTCTTCTGGCTCACTTCTAATGGAAAATCATTCAATCTCTTTGCGAATCAGTTCCCAGGACCAAAGAACTGTTCTCATTGGGAAGAAATGATAATAATAACAGTAAAGTGGAGTTCCCTGAAAATTTTACTTTGAGGCAGTTGATTTTATCCCCTAAATTTATTTTTGCAGAAGAAAAGGATGATTTGTCTTTGCAGTGACTGCACGCCAAGGAGGGAAAGAGAAGCTGAGAACCTTCCCGTCCATAACAAAAACTGGCAGCAATGGTCTTAATAGACTTCAAGTTTATTTGACTAATTCTTTCACCACTTGTCAGACAACATACTTTTGTTTGCAGTAACAAACCGAGCTCTTTCCTCCCCCATTTCTCCAGTGAGTAGCAAAAGCACTTGTGTGGAGCACACATTACTGCTAACCGTTATGATGTTTGCTGTCAAACTCATTTATTTATGCAACCACTGTGGAAAGGCCTGGGGCCCATAAGCAGCCCTGAAAGATTTCAGAGCCTTGGTGTGGGGTCATGAAAGGGAAAGTGAGGGGGAGGGCGAAGCCTCCACTGGTTATGAGAAAGGAACTGACACAGGAAATGGTCACATATGGCACAGATTTATTGTGTCCAGGACTTCCCATTCAAAACTCATTATATCCACAGCTCAGAGCAGTGCATGGCACGGCCACATTCATTTTTAGGTCTGGCAACCGATGAAATTGCTGTTCTGCTTTCGGGTGGCAGTCATGGTTTTGTCGTTCTTCAGCCAGAGAGATGGTGACTGGAACCTCATCGGCAAAGGCTCTGCCGTTCTCTGCCACTCACCTGTATGTTGAGCCCTGGGTATCAATTTCACTAAAGCTTCAGTCAGCAGGGTTGTTGGTCAGGAGGAGAGAAAAATGCTCCTGGCTTTAAATACACCTAAAAGGAAACCAGGATTATCTTAAGGGGAAACATAATGGGAAAAACTTTGGTAGCAACATGAGAAACAAATTGATACTTGCAGAACAGTATGTTTTTTCAAAGGTGAAGTAGTATGGAACAAAAGATGTTTCTCTCTCCATTCTTCTCTTTTAATCATCTTTTCTGGGAGACAGGATCCCTCTTACACCCATTTATTGGCTCTTTGAACGATGGTTAATGACTTCAAGAGGTTTGAGGGAATTGTTTGTATTACCTGTATTACCTGCTTCAAGAAAGCATCTAAAAGCTTCGGTCAGGACCCTGGGACCTATTTTGCTAGCTGTTGTACAAAAAGCCACCACTTCCACCCCTTAGCTGTGTAGCCTTCAGGAATGGTATGGATACTCCAATTGTTTCTCCTATGCTGTCCTATGTGGTTTCACTCTGTCCTCTTCACTCAAGTCCCATGCCACGCTTTTGATTGTGTTACAGCAGGGTTTAAGGTGATGACTCCTGTGTTCTCCTTCCTTCAGGCTTACAATTTAAGGGAACTTAATTTACCACACTTTCAAGGACTCTCTGGAAATGCATGGAATCTTGAAGTATAGATCAATACAGTTGTTTACTTCTTTTTGTCTACATGCACAATATAATATCAGGTGATGCTTCTTTGGTCACCATATTGGATTTATTCCCTAAATAAACATTATGGGGAACTTTGTGTTGTCAGGATGGCTAAAATGACTAAAGTTCTCTAATCAGTCATGATAATGTGGAAAAAAATCCTCCCTAACTGTGTCTTTCTGCTTAAGTTTAACAAAATGGTGGACTAGTTACTCCAGGCCAGTTCTGACAATAGCAGGAAGGGTCTCAGTGTCTACCTCTCCTGAGCCCAGCAATGCTAGGTTACAAGCACTGGAGTTTCCCAGTCACTCCCGCTACATCAGGCAAAAGGCTTTAAGCTCAGTTGGGTCCCAGGCAACCCAGCAGTCCCCCAGACAATTCCTAGGCACTTTCCAGAAATTAGGATGAGTCAGAAGCCAGTCCAAAAGGGCGGTTTGGAAGTGGCCACCATCTTTCAGAGAGTCAGTGACCTTAACAGTATGGGTGTGCCATGTCAGCTGGCATCACGAACAAGAAACTGGCCTTGGCACTGGTTATTTTATTAGTTTTGTTTTGTGCAATGTGATAGCAGCTCAGTTCCAGCCTGGACGTCCGGGCAGAGCCAGCCAAGGTATTTCCAGGTGTGGTCACCTTGTGGTGGCAGCAGGACATTTGAGAAGTTCTGTGTCACCATAAAAAACGTCCCTTGATTCAATCATGACACAAGACCTGGACTAGGCAACCTAACTAAAGGGCATTTCAGATTTATTGACCCACCTTCTTTGAAAGGGCTCAAGATCTATTCTCCTAGCTAGGATATTCTCCTCTTCGGCTTTTCACTGTTTTGTGAGACAGGTTTGATATTTCCTCTCAAACACAAAGACCAAAGATGGTCTCTCTGACTCAAGAAGTTCCTGACCTGTAAGAAGCTGGAAGCTAAGGGGAGCATTTTGGGTGAACAGTGCTATACTCATGCCTTGTTCCCATGCTCTTTCTAGGTGACTCTTTTTGATCACTGCTGGAGAGCATCCTGGCCTAGATGGGCTTCTGGTCTCTATTCTTAAGACTTGATTTGTGTACTTATGATTCAAGGCTAAGAATGCCTTATCGCTATAGTCTCTGGGAACTGGAAAACTTTGCAATTTTTTGTTCATAACTTGGAAAGACATACTATAATCTGTAACATATATGCCTTATGTCTTAGGCATGGAGGAGCTCTGGTGTTAGCATAAAAATGTATAACCGTATGACAGATGCAGACAATGCTTGATTTACAGTGAATAAATACTCGTAATGTGTGTGGCCATATCAATGCATGCAAACAACGGATGTAAGAACAAATATTTCACGTACTACATCTGTTTTTCTATGATTTGTACTTGAAAGGGAAGGGTCAGTGCAGATCCTGTGGTGTGTAACAAGAGTGAGCTTATACTACAGTTTTTCCTTTCAGTGGGACCACTAATAACTGTTTTTTCTCTACTTGGGCACCTACTTTTACAAAACTTGTAGGAACATAGTATCTTTACGTCCACGAATGTGACTGAAATTGGCCAGGGGGCTCAAAGTTTTTATGGAGGAACGATAAACAGGAGAGCATAAAAACCCACACAGTGTGATCTTATGAGACTCATTTCCTTTGAAAATCATTTTCTTTAACAGAAAGAATTAACAGCCTAAAGCAATCACTCCATTTTTATTTACACTGTCCCTGCTATGAGTGTGTATATACACGTGTGTATCTCTCATGCAGGTACACGCACAAATACACGAGCAAGCACACGTCACCCTGCATTTCTGTGCGTGTGTCCCCAACACACACCTTGCGAGAAATCCAACACAAATAAGTTACTTGACATTGCGTAGTTATGTGTTTGTCCCCCATGGGAACACCAATAAACTCAATTGAGTGATATCCCTAATTTACAGTCAGTGGGATATCTGAAAAACAATGGGGGATTCCTTGTGTCTGTATCCACTGAAGCACTTACCTACACAAAGATTTCCAAGATCGATGTCTGCAGAGCCATTGCTTTCAAAAGACGAGTGTGTAGGCATGAGGACCCTGTGCTAGGGATTAGACAGGAGAATCAGGGCCAAAATTATTTGTGAGGAATATCTAAACTTGAGAAACGTGGAAAACCTTTTGTATAGCAAAAACTACTGACCTCAGAATCATTTACCTTTTCTAGATTTCTAAGGTCCTATTGCTGGGCCTTTTTTTTTTTTTTTAATTTCACATTTGAAAGTCAGCAGGTCAAAAAGAACAGTTAATGCTGATGAATATTTCCCCCTCAGCAGAGATATGTGCTGGCCAGCCCAAGGCCAATGAATTGCAATTTCTAAACAGTGTCCCATTTATCTCTCCCCTCCCCATTCCTCCCCTACTTGCTTCTATATTTTCGTAACTAGAATTGTGGTTAAATTAGAAATAACTGACGGGCAAATCCAGTCGGACGGAAAGAAAATTGTGGGAGATTTATTTTATTTTGATAAAAAAATGACATTGCCTTTTGTTTTTGTCAAAAAATGACTATATTTTTCCTTGTACCATGAACTGGGAAATCTATCATGAAATGGGTAAAAATTATTGAAGGAAATGGTGGTGTTAACCTGAAGGGGAAAATCATTAATGTTGATGTATTTCATTCAATTTTAAATGTAGAATTTATTTTATTTTATTCTATTTATTTGGTGTTGGGGAACTAGGGAAAAGGCAGGAGACTTGCAAAGGACTCTATGTGCCTTTGAGTCAAAACATCTATTTTAAAAACACTCTCCCCTCCTCTCCCGCTCCATTTTTCTAAATAAAGGATATGAGATGTTGTTGTTGGTTGTGTTTTTTTTCCTAAGCAAAGAGGACCCCCTCGGCGCATTTTTCTTTTCAAATGTGAAATGAGGTGGAAAATCCTCATTTCACGACAGGAAGGACAAATATTGACACAAAGTTAATATTTGTCAGGAGCCCTAGAAGCAACCTGAGTGCTAAAATCTCATATAGATATATAAGTCTGTGTGTCTATGTGTGTGCATGCATGTATAGATTTAAATAATAAACTTGACTTGATGATAGAGGAATCCGCAGAAAGCAAAGTCTGCTCTCTAAGGCTGAGGAAATAGCTAGAGAGGGTGAACACACACACTTTCCATGTATTATTTCTCTCTTTCGTGCACCAGGCAGGACACTTCTACATGGCACAGGTACCCATGCAAGCGCTCAACACACACTTGCCTTCTTCCTCTGCCCAGGTGCACGCAGCTCTTAGTGTGACTTCGACCCTCACCTGTGCATGTTTTGCTACAGATATGAACAGCTTCTGCATGTTTCCCATCTGTTTGCAGGATCTCCAATTGACTCGCACTCTTGCACTCACTAGGTTTCTCTTTCTTTCTTTTCTCCCCATTGTTTTCCCCCGTCTCACACAAGTGTGAGTGCAAACACAGGTGGTCACACAAATATAACTTGTTTAATCTAATTTCACCATTGCGGGGGGATGCTTCTGGAATTTATCACCGTTATTGTTCATCCTCAATGTAAACAGCACATGTCAACTCAATATTCAGTGGTCACTCAGTATTTATTAAGTCCTGTCCACTCTGGCCTTTTTTAGAGGAAAGCCCTGGGGCAAATTAGCTGCTGGCCCTGACACGCTGCGTCACTTATCTATTCGCATTGATTACGAGAGTCAGCTGTGGCCAGGACTCACTTTTTCCTTCTGCTCTCAGACCCCTCTTACAAGCACCCCTGCTTAGATTTTCATGAGGAAATAATCAGATTAGGGCTTCAGCGGTGAGTTCATATGGAGTTCTCTTTCTCCAATGTGCTACTAACTGAATAAACGTGTTTTGTGGTAAATTGTAAATGACATTATGATTACTAAGGCCAGCATGGGTTTCATTTAAAAGTGATCGAAATTGCAGGCTGCAGAAATTGTGACTGGCAGATAAGGCCATTTGGAAGGAGACAAGGAACGATGCGTGTGCGTGCATGGACGCGTGTGCAGGAAACCAGGCAAACACACTTTGCAAGGCGGGCAGGGCAAAGGAAAGTCCTGGGAAATCACAAAACATCAGCAAATCCCATTTGTAGACAAGTGAAATGTCACTGGGGGGAGACGGGGGTATTCCGGGAGAGCAGACGATGAGATCTGTCAGCCTTCTTGGGCTGGCTGCCTGCTTCAGGGTGCACCCTCCCAGCACTCCAGCACAACACTGCACGCTTTCGAGTGCAGCGTTTCCACTTTTGCTTCTTAATGCAGTTGCTGTTCCCTCTTCCTTTGCCCCCAGAACATGCCAATAAAAAAATACTTACACTAATAAATCAAAAAAAAAGAAAGAGAAAGGCAAGGAAAAGGGAAAGAAAACAGTAAGACGGTGTCTCAAAATAGGGGCTTTTGCACAGATCCTATCCTCTCACTTGGACCTGCTCCCTGAACAGAGCTTGACATTTCTGTAATTTCATTGCTTTCCTAGGCGACGTGCAGAGCGAGAGCTCATTCTGGGAAATGCTCACAGACTTGGGTAGCAGTCTGCACGCGAGGAATCCCCCTGAAATAAAACACAGGTAAGTGTCCACAAGATCCAGGCATCAAGACACAACAATAAGCAGAGCCCAGACTGATTTCTCATAGTGCATTTCTTTTCCAGGAGTCTGGTATTTTCTTCCAGCAGTGAGTTTCACAGTTGTAACGTTTCCTTGATAAGGTGAATGCCCTTTTATTCATCGAGGAGTTTATGACTCTTGGGGATGTTGCTGTCCTTTTCTTTTTATCATTATCACCAAGCATTGCTGACCTGCATGCATGTCCCCAAAGCTGCTGAATGAGGAACACAGAGTAAGTTTAGACATTGGCTGTGCTTTGCCTAATACGTTCCTGAACACAGCTAACTAGGAAAGGAGCAGACTCGGAGAGGGAAGGGTTGTAGCCAGCTACAGCAGCAAATTCCTCCTTTGATTTTGTTTTGGAGAGAGAAAGGAAAAGCAGAAACACAAGGTTTTTTTTCTTAAGATCCTCCAGGCAGAAATGTTTATGTTTTTGGTGCCTGCATCTGAACTAATTTACTTTTATTCTCTCTTTATAATCAGTGGTGATCTCATCATTACAGCCTGAGGCACAATTTCTCTCATCTTAAAGCAGAGATCTGTATTTGGTCAGATGGAGCATACCCTAACTCAGAAGACTGCAGGTTATACAGCTTCTGTATAGATCCTTCCATAAAAGGATCTTCTTGACTTGACTCCACAGACACTTGGGATGGGATTCAGTGGAAAATTCTGACATATGTGGAAGTGTCTTAGCTCCTGTTATATTCAGTAGAAAGAATACCTAAAGCGTTTTCTAAAGTTGCTTTTGTACTCCCATAGATCCTGTGTCACATCTACAGTGTAGCTACCCAAAGAAGTCCAGGCGACATTATGCACTTGTATTTTAAGCGACAGGATCCTACTACGGGTCAGTAAAGCTGGAGGATTGCAAAGGGCAATCCAGCTGACAAAACAGATGTATTTTGGGGTGATCTTCACTGCTTTCTAAAGTTCTTTGTCTGTATTGACGGCTGGGGAATTGGGAGTGTTTCAGTTACCATAAATGTGTGTCTAGTGCAATTGCAGGTGCTGTGGCATGTCTCACCAGGCCTCCAGCTGCCACCTTTGAAGTGCATAGGTCTTCTGTAGACCCTGTGTCACAAGCCTCAGACACCTCAGGACATGCCATGAGATATTAGATGCCTGCCTGTGCGCACACGATTTAAACTCTAGATCTCCACTGACTGCAGTGGGAGCTTAGACACTTGGAAAACACGTAAGGGCCTCCACTGTTTGTAGGAGTCTGGATCTGGTGTTTTCTTCTAGCTCTAAAATTCAGTGAGGTGTGTCACCACTTAGTAGACTAATGATGCACTGGTCCTTTCCAGATTTTTTGTTTGAGCTACTATCCCCGTGAGTGGGATAAGAGTGCACTGTGTAGAGTTCAACTATCTTTCGAAAAAATTGCAATCATGCTCTGCTTTGTTACCCTGCTACAGACTTGGAATCAGGAGAATGTAAAAGACATAAGGACATAGGGACAGAGCGGTGGGTCAGACCAAAGCTCCATCTCGCGTGTCTGCTCTTTCAACAGTGGCCGTAATTTGATATCTAGAAAGAACAAGGCAAGTGTATAAGGTACTTTGTCATTCACTAGCAGTCTCCAACCATTTTCAGCTCAAGGACCTTTTGAGGTGGATATGGTTCCTACATATTTAATACCTCTTAGTATCCAGGGTTCTCTTAAAACTATGCAAAATTTTAGCACCAACAGAAGTGACTGAGCACTGAATGGGAAAATAAGCAGCTATACCATAAACAGTTAAGATGATGTCTGTAACAATTCATAGTATTTTTTTCTCCCCATCACCCTTTATTCTCTTCCAGGAATTTACAGAGATGACAGCAAGTGTATCTTCAAGCCCTCAGTACAAAGCTACTTCTGCAAGCAGACAGATCACACAATTGTCATCCTAGAAAACTTGGACGCCAATATGGTCAGCCAGAGACTGTTTCCAGTGGTAGCAATGACTGGCAGCTTTATGGACACTTTCAGTGATGCAACTTCTCATGCGTCATGTTATCCTGCAGAGCATTCTTCTTCTTTATTTTCTGTGTTGCCATCCACCAAACTCACTACAATTTGCTTCCCAGACCTGGCACCTCTGACTTTCAGACTCTACCTCCTCAGTGGCCAAAATGCAACCAGACTGCCCCTCGCTATATTCTACAATGAACCACTCAGCCTTCGTGTTTTCGTTCAAGGCAGATATGTCCCTCCAACCCCATCTTCTTTCTCACTGAATGAAGGGGCAGGAGCCAACTACTTTAGCTTTGAGGACAATCTTCTCTATGTTCTCCTGCATGAGAAAGAACCTGTAGAAATAGTCACTGGTCTTTCCCTTCTTGTGGCTTTCACTGTAACCGAGTCTGTTGGGGAAGATGATCAAGCAAGCATAATACTTCGATTAGCTGATTTCTTGAAGGTCGGTCATGATCAAGTCAGAGTAGTCCATCATGTGCTGGGAGGTGAAAGCATGTTAAAGGTAATCTCGGCCAATGCTAGCAAAAAGAGATACCACTGCCCTGACATGGCATTTTGCATGGCCTTTCCTAGCAGATCTAGTTCATGGAAAGCGGGGAGAGGACCAGTGAGCACTCGAGCTCTGCAGCCATCTGATGCAGCTGGTCCATCAAGAGTGCTCATCATTGAACTTGGGGATCCACCAGGCCATCCAAGAGATGAGTTGACAAGTGACAGCTTAAAGAGCTTGGCCAGAACAATTATTAACACTCATCAGACTGGAGACCTTCAGAGAGGCCTTGGTATACCTATTGATGCCTTAATGGTGACTCAGCCTGCCGTACTATTTCCAGCAGAAGATAACGACAGGTAAGTATCAGCTGCAGTATATGAGTGTAGTGAGGCAATTTTACCACTTGATCTGCTTATTAAGATAAGGAGTAAGTTCTCCATTGACTGGAATATGGCTAACCATGGTGAAACACTTTATAAAGTTTCCATGACAGAGCTATGCCCAAGTACTCGCTGATCTCCTGAGTGTGAATTGCTGTTATTCTGCTGGTGTTCATGGCTCTCTGTCATGCAGAGCTGTCCATGAGTCTTTAAACTAGCAACAGAGTTATTGGATGTTTGGCTTGCAAAGGCAATGTTTCTAAAGAAATTCAGACTAGAATTGCTCTTAAATGTTACACAGTTAATTCCAGAAATGTTTATAAATTGATGCAGCATGAGAGACGTGTTATGAAAGACAGGTTGTGGCTTTAACTAACTTGCAGATCTAAACCTTGATTCATATACTTTTAAACTTCAAGGCCAGAAAGCAGTGATTAATCTGCTTCTGTCTCCTGCATGACACAGGCCACTGTGCTCACTTGGATACCTCAGTGTTGACCCTTCTTTTTGGCTAAAATTCTAGAAAACCAACTGGTCTTGAATATACAAGAGCTGGACACATTCAATACTACCTGAATGTGTGTCTAGATGTTGGATGTCATCCCTATTTTTGCTGTCACAAGTACTTGCACATTTTCTCTTGTCAGTCTCTCTGTCTCCAGCTTTCTGTGAGAGCCTCTTGTTCTTTGCTTCACTGTTACATCAGTGAGTTTCTGGGCATTGACTCTTCCTCCTACTCCAGATACCTCCAGAGTAATCAAATTACTCAGCTGTCTGCTTTTTAATAAATTGAAAGGTTTGAGTTCTGGAGAGTATTTCTTCCCCTCTCTGTCTCTGTTTTCTGAATCCTTTTTGAATTGTGTGTGTCTGAAAAGCCGACAGTTTTCCTTCATATCAGTGCCATGCACAAAAGTGGTACTAAATCCCATTTTCTATTGACAGAATTCAATGGTCCCATTAGCCCATTTTTCCACAGAAATAGGAGAGCTCATGATTGTCTGTTTGCTCTCTGTATTCTCTAATTCCTTTTCAGTTCTAACTTTCCAGGACCCAATTCACTCAGTTGTTTTCCCAGATCCAACATACCACATGATCTAGGTGCCCATGTTTGACTGTTCTCTCCATAATTTATCAGCCCACCAACACTTCTGTGCATTTTATCTTTATATTTGCTTCTTGATGTAGATATATATCAGGCCAGCAGCTGATCTTGACAGAACAACACAGGACACCCCTTTACTTTCTAACAGTTTCCTGATGGAAGCTACCTTTTGAGCTCAGTCACTTAGCTCCTGGTCAGTTCTGTGTATACTTAATTTTTATTGATGTTCTGTACCAAGACTCAGTTTTTGAAGGTCATTTTTTTCCTGTCCTCCAACAAACAACCCTTTCTGTCCCTTCTTCCTCTGTTTCCATCTTGCTCTTTTCAGCCTCTTGTAGCCCCTATTTTCACGGCCCAGATGGCAGCCCTTATCTGCGGAGAAGGCTGTGAGGAGCAAGGCTGGGAAGGGAGCAGACAGCAGTGTATTTCAGCCTGAGATCCTGAATCTGTATTAAAAGCATATGGGAAATATGAAAAAGGTAATATCCCATCTGTTTTTAATAGGGGACATGGGATTTGATGTTTGGCAACCGTGTTATATACTGTCTTGATATTGCATAATGTTATTTTTTGATGTTGTGTACTACTGAGCCCTACCTAAGTATAAGCATATTCCATCTATGCAAGAAAGAAGTTGGATTTGTCTAAGACTTGCTTCTTCAATTAATACTATATCCTCTGACATTTACCACTGACCTCTGTGCCATCCTGATGTTTGCTGGCTGCTAGTGATACAACTACTATTCACCTGATTAGCTTTTCTACCAGGCACTGTGTGGTTTATGATAGTGAAGCACCCACATTAAGGACACTGGTCTGTGACCGCAGGAATCTTTGTTTTGGTTTGGATTTTTGGTTTTGGTTCATTGTTTTGGGTTTTTTTGTTGAAGTGGTGTTATATTAGGCACAGTGGGAAATTATTATTTGTGAGATCAAATCTTAAATCAGGGTCAAACTCTGATGATATACAATAACATCGCTATTGTCAGTGAGGGTATTCGTGTTACCATGTTGGATACTATAAAATGGGACTGAAAAAAAATGTTGTTGGAAGCTTTACAGACTTTGATAGGAAATGTATTCTGTCTTTATGCCATCCCAAGACATGCCGTAGCCTGCAGAGTGTGAAAGGTACAGGACCCCTCATTCAGTGTGTTCATTACTCATGATCAGAACAAGAGGAGCAACAATAGCTGCACTATTGGGAATGGAAGAAGCTATACCAATATACTTTTTTAGAGTACATTCACCGGAACCCTAGTAAGTACCCATAGGTTCCTGAATGCATTAGTGCAACATCATGGGGACAGGGGAAAGCAGAGGTCATCTAAGGGAGAAGACCACCCTCTTCTGAGTGGCAGGGAAGAAACCTTGTGCCTGCCTTTTTTCAGGCACAAATGACCTCTTCTCCATACTGGGGAGTGCTCTCCTATCTGGGGTTTGTTTTACCATCTGTGGATCTGCAAAACCAGTCTGAGCAGCGAGGATCAGGACAGGTCCCTTGGAAGGAGGTTGTTTTGGTATGAGGACAAGAACAGTGCTAGCTTGAAGCCACAGATTCACCTTCTCAGTAGGGGAAGACCTGGGACATATATCCAAGAGAATATTATCATCACCAGATCATAGGATGAGCTCAGAGCTCATCCGCTCTTAGCTGCTTGGGCTTCTCTGCAGTGTTATTTATTGCTCCCCATCAGTCATAGCTTTTCTGGAATTGCTCATGGCTGACATTTCTGATGCAATAAGGACACAGATAACTTGTGAAATGAAATCAGGATTTTCCTGTTGGGACATACAGTATCCCCGCTGCCTATCCATCTCTGTTTAAGCTGTACATGCTAGCACCAGCAAGGATAACGGGGCTAGGATTGCAAGTCAGGCTAAGTATTCCCATGTATTTTTCTGTGGAAGGAAAAAAAAATATTTTCACCCTTGAGTCATGTAAAATCCAGTCAGGCTCTAAGATAAACACAAGACCTACACTCCTGCTGGGTGAGTCTCCCTGCGTTTTCAGACTTGTGGCTCCTTTTGCATCAAGATAACAACAAAAAGATCTTTGATCAGCAGAGACTGGGTGTTTGTCTTTGCAGCCCAGGACAGTGAGGCTGAAGGGAGCCTGAGAAACCTTGCTGTGGTTGGGTAGCAAGGCAATAAGTCTGTATATCACATTGCCAAGCCTTTAAAAAATGACTTGTCTGTTATGATTTGAAATGCTTTTTTACATTATTTTAATTTAACTCCTTTGTTAGGGTCACTTCAAGCACAGCTCATTGGTTTGTCAAGGAAAGATGGAGGTGATTGCTGTGCCTGTTATAGTCTTGCACAGCTGGAGAATCAGAGATGACTATCACAGAGCTTTATCATTCTGTGAATGTCTGTATATTAATATATACTGAAATGTATTTACAGATAGAGATCTCTGTTCTGCAAAGTTTGCCTAATATCAATGTGAGTATAAAAATGAAAGAAGAGAGCATAACAACAAATGTATTGCGTGTGTTTGTGCGGATGCCTTTATACAAAATCAGAAATATAAAGGTGGACAGTCATCCAGAAGCCATTTAGTGCATATCCCCACACTAGCGCAGCGTACTTAGCTCCTATGTGATGGACTTTTAACCTCTTACAGACCGAAATTTGCAGGCATTATATTAAGAGTGAGGTTTGGGGTAGCATGTGAAAAGAGTGTGTGTGCAGGAAACAACAGTGTTTGAGACTCACAGCAAGAAGTAAAAGTGAATAAATCTTCAAATAACTGCTCATTCAGACAGCAGTACCCATGCAGAGGGGTAAATGAGAAATTACTACTAATTTGCTATGTCACATGGCATACACACAGGCAGGCAGGGTTAGAGGTCCAAACAAGATTAATTCTGACACATCCTCACCCCAAAGTGCTTGGGCTGGATAACCTTCGTGCAGGTTTCGGTCAGGCTGTTAAATGTAATTGCACAGGATTTTAAAATAGGGAGATGACAAATTTTTTCCTGTGTAGGGATCCAGCTTTACCTCCAGTGGGTAAGCAAAGGCAGGATGCTAAAAATCCTGACCTTAGAGGTAAAGCTTTTGCAGCACTTGAGGATCTGTCAAGGCTTTCTCTGCCACAAATCCCTGAAATGAGGGTGTGAAAAAAAAGATAGGAGCTTACAGTTTAAGCTCCTGAGTACCACCTCAAAATTAAGCTTACATATTTTTAAGCCATAGGGACACTATAGAGGGCATATTTTTGAGTAGCATGTGCTGCTCTGCTTGTTGATGTACAAAATACAAACACAGTTGAAGTCGATACAGGAAAGGATATTTAAGATGATAATGGAAATTGAGTTTATTTTAAGATATAAGAAATAAAAGAGTATGATGTGTTTAACTTGGCAAAACAAGAGTGAGGGGAGATATTATCCTATCTGTGAAAATATATTCAAAAAGTAAATACCAGAGAAGAAGCTCTAGACACTAACAGACAATGACAGCACGGGAACAAATGGGTCTAAAGTATCAAGAGGCGAATTTGCATTTAAAAATAGAAGAAGATTCCTTCTCAGAGAATAAACTGGAAGAACCTTGCAACAAAACTGGTAGAAGACCATTTCCCATTCAACACTACTCTATTTTCCTGATTTTTTAAAGCTATATTTTGACTATTTTTTTAATGGTTTGGGAATAGCTGAGGCCCATTTTTGGCCAATATATCATTTAGCAGTCTAGCAAAACTAGAGGAGTGGGTTCCTGTAATGGGTTATTTATAGAAGTGATGGGATAAGAAACTTAACGAGAATGAAGTGGAGGCTAATACATGTATAAACAGTGTTCTGTCATACAAAACTGTCATCATATTGCACTTTAGAAATCAGGATGAATTTCACTGTTTTGTTGTTAATTCATAATTCTTTTGAAACCAGCAAAATGAGTAGTTACAAGATCTGTCAAACAGAGGTAGATGGTCATCACGAACTCAGAGACTCAGACACCTCTTTCTGACCTGAGGATGGTGACAGTGGAGGCCTGTGTGTGAAAAGAGTTTGAGAGAAGTCATTCTGGGTCCCAGAGGTGAAGCGTTATTATCACAAAGACTTTTGTCTTATTTTTTCTTCAGGTGGCATTTTAGAAGAAAATCCAGGCACTGGAACTGGGCATCAAACCTGAACTGTCAGTAACTGAAGGTGTCAGGAAGCCACAGTCACACCAGTGATGGTGATGCCACACAAGGTCTTTGACTGTGTAGATGTTAGACCCCAGGTCTGCTATTTTAGCATTTTTCTTCAAGTTGAATTCAGAGTGGGAAAACTGATGAGATATCTTGTGGCCCCCATCCATCGTCAGTAGAGGAATTAAATTACAGCTTGAGCAGAAGTGCTTTTCATTCAGAGACTGTTCCAAATTAGCACAACGTATACCTTGCAGAGTAGATATATGAGACATTCGTGCAGGCTGAAGGTAGTGCCACAATATAGACTACTGCGAATCACAGTGATGGCCTCCATAAGATTGAGTGTCTTGTCTTAGAGGGGGAAAAACGCAAAAGCCGTCAGTTTACTGCTTTGTATATAATCCTTGTGTGGAGCCAGTATTTCCCTTGCAATTTAAACAAAAATAAATCTCAAAAATACCCTGCTAGACAACAGCCATGGAGCTTTACATTGCTGCTGCAAATCAGATAACAATAATTTTTTACCAGTGTTCTCCCAAACTGGAACCTTCCTGGCAGCGTAGGGGTTAGAGAGTCTGTCACCAGCTATCAACCTCCCAAGCTACCTTTGCCCTGTGAGTCTTATTTTTAAACTCCATTTCTGTTAGTATCTACCATACATGGTAAAGCTATCTAACAATTTGCCAAACCCACTCAAAGGTGACACCCATGAATTACAAGACTCAGGCAATTAGAAGCCCTACCCCCTCTGTAGCTGTGGTGGAAAACACAGCTTGCTCCAGTAATGGGCTTCCAAAAACCAACTGGTTCCTCTGTGGGAAGGGAGCAGGAGGTAGGGAGGGTGAAAGCAGAGCAGGAGAGAGCAGAGGAGGAGGAAGATAAAGAGGGTGGGAGAGGCTCGGAAGAAGGAGTGTAAGTCTCTACAGGAGGAAGGAGAAATGTATTGCCATATATTCTCCACACCAGTGTGGGTCTTTGAAATTCGGAGGTTTGTGTTATTAAATCTCATCTAAAAATGCATGAGATCAGCTCAAGAGGAGCTTTTCCCAATTACGCGGTGTTCCCCCAGAAGTTACAGAGGTTTGGGCATGTGCGAGAGAGCCAGGAGTTTCCCCATCATCTTTCTCAGGGGCTAGAAAGAGATTGGGTCCCAGCTCTTGTACTCCAGCACTGTCGAACAAAATCTGCCTTGCTAATGTTACATACTGATCCGCTTTCCTCCTTACAATTCATGGGAGCTGTAGTAAAATAGATGATTTACATCGCATGTGTGCACGGCAGAGAGGAGCTGCCAGGTACGACTCTGAGGGATCGACCCGCTCCCCAGTCCACCTCATCTAACATGTGAATGGTGTCACCTCTATCAGCAGAGCTTGGCTGGCATGACATTCGAGTGAGTGACGGCCGTGTCAGCTCCTAGGTCAGACAGCTTTGCTGTTGCATGATGTTTTTGACTGCTGCTGTGCGTCAGACGGGAAAGGGAGAAAAATTCTTCCACATGCTTTGTTAGCAGAAATCTGGTCAGCAAAGGGTTAAATGGCTTTGGGTGCTGGGTCTTTGTGGGGATGTGTGCACATATATGTGTGTATACTTATATATATATACACACCCCTTGGTTTGGCTGCAGGACCTCACGCCCGCAGGCCACAGTCACATTATCATCTGGAAATTGGATAACGACAGCACAATGACAAATCCAGGTTGCTTGCAATAAGGTGCTAATCCCTTTGCTTTAATATCGGAGCAGCGTGTAATGATGTTTGGACATCACTCCAGTTTACTGACGACCCCACTGGGGCCAGCAATAGAAGCGTACAACTGTCTAACAAGCCATCAGGTGACCGCCGTCGTCAAAGCAACGGAGGATGCAATCTAATCTTCCCTCCATCCCTTCCAGCTCCCAATAAGGACCAGATTATAGAAGTGGCCCATCAATGCTTGGTAACTCGAATCAATTAACGTTAATTCGCACAATGCTATGATGTATTGTGATCACTTTCATTTCGGAGAAGGGGGAAGAAATTGCTATAATTCACCTAAAATGAGGTTGTCTATGGTGCTGAGGTATTAATTGGGTGTCCATATTAAATGGAAAAGGAGCACGGTAGTGAAGGAAAAGTGGATGAGTGACTCTCTTGGCTGCTATTGACCTATCAGAAGAAGACAGTGCCCTTTTCCTTTGCTTTTATCTATTACAGTTTTCCCTATTGCGTGTCAAGTTGATGTATTATAAAAAATTCATTTGGTGACCTTTCACCCCCCTAGCAGATTAAACAATTTCACTGGGATGGCATCATTAACAGGGCCTTGCATTTAATGATGATTTCTCTAAAAGGCCATGGAGATTCGATTTTAAGCTAACAGATTTATTGCACTATTATAACATATCGTAAAAAACTGTACCACCTACGGTCTGGTTTTAGGATAGAAACTGTTTAAGAGTTTATGTGGAGCTTAAAGTGGTATTACCTTGGGATATGCAGCAGTGGCAAGGCTCTGACCTCTGGCGGGATGCTGTTTACATTTAATAAAAGACGTTTCTCCGACAGTAAACTTCAGGAGTGTGTTATGGAGGAGGCCTGGCTTAGCTCCTCGCCACCAACGGGCAACTTTGTAAGTAGGGGCATTTCCACTCATCTACAGCAATTAATGGAAGTCACTAAGTAGTTTGGAGGATGTCTCTCTCCTATCTGATGCATCTGCTCTGTCCCTTTCCTTCTAAAAGCTCCTGATGATCCCACCTCATCCTTGAGTGTATCCATTAAGTCCCTCCATTCTCCCTGTTTTTTGGTGTTTTTTTTAAAGGTGTCTTATCACTCCAGACAGCAGGAATCTGGACTCCACCAGCTTCATCCACCATGCAGCTGCTTTCCTTGAGCTCTTGGTCCCACTGGGATTGAAAAGTGCTAAATGAAGGTTGTCTGAGCAGGCGCGGAAGACTGCCCTTATGGGGGAGACATGTCTGTGTGTTCCTGGACAGCTGTTTTCATGTTCTGTGACTATATTTAATGATTTGTAAAATAGGGAAGAAAATTCCTGGAAGCTAGTTTGGAAGCCATTTGGAGCTTGGAGAGTTTCTAGCAAATGTAGAAGTGGAGATCTAATGATTGTAGTGTCCCAAAAAGCTAATGTCAGAAGCTGGTCAAAAAGACTGGGTGTTTCAATTAATACATACTCCAAGAGAGTGTGCATTAGACCTCTTTTTCAGAACTTTTTCAGCCTGACCAACTTACATCATGCTTTCAACAGCCACAAAATGTCCAGCTTCTAACTAGTGTCTTTGCTTTGTGAAACAAAACCCTCACACTGATTAGCTAAAGCAGCATACTAATCTTGTCCAGCCTTGCCCACAGAGGAAACTCAGTGACTTGTTTTTTATCCCAGTCCATCCTCGACCTAGGTCCCCTTGCTACTTGTCCCCACTACTAGATGTTTTCTTGTCAGCTTTCTGCCATCACAGCACCTGACTTCCAGAGCAGTGGACACATGGCTTTGTTCATAGCTCCCTGCTGATACTAGGTAGAATATGCATTTAGGCACCCCAGTTTTTTTAATTTTGGTCTTATTGACTCAACCTACGTGCAAGAAGGAAGACATCAGTAATGTCTGACACTATGGGTCCTGTTCAGTCCATTAGTCTAGTCCTCCTAAGGAGATAAGATCAGTATTATGTATTTACTGGTTCTCTGTTGTCAAGGAGAGCTGCAGCCTGCTTTCCACTGGAGTTTATTTCCTCTAGCTTTGATTTCTCTCTATACCATGGGAAAACATGGCATCTGTGGAAATGAAAGTCATCCCCCAGACAAATTTTTTGCTTAAGGTAGGAATGATCTCAGGCTCCTCACCATGTTGTGGATGCTCGTGTCTGTATTTCCCTGTCTCTATTACTTAATGATAAGATTTGTGGGGGGAGACAAAGCTCTGAACAGTGCAGCTGAGAGGGCACAGGTACCTGGTGTCTGGCTAACCTCATCACCACACGACATGAGAACACAATTCTCACCCACAGATACTGATATCTTCACTGCTTTTCCAGTGAATCTGCATCTCTTTTGCCTTATGCAAGTCCTCAACTTGCCTATCTCCTGTCTTCACTATGGCATCTTCTTTCTTCCATCCTGTCTCCTCTTCACCAGCAATCATCACCTTTTCAAGAACAAAATCAAATATCTCTTTGGCTTGACCATGATGCATTTTGCCATACTATTTGTTCATCAGATTCTTCCTATTCTACTTCTCCTTCTCCTTCCAAGGATATACTGATGCTGCAACAGTAGCATTGTAGACATATCCAGACAGGTCTTCATTTGGTTTCATGTGTAAATATGCTAGGGACTGTTCGCTGGCTCCAACACCAGCTGATATGGATCAGCCTGTGCCTCTAAAATTAAGTTCTCTCATCCACTATTTCAGGGTGGCCTCATGCAAACTGCCAAGTGAGAATATTCTTTGACGATATTAGACTTCAGACCATTTCAGAGTTGTCCTGGATTTTGCTATTGAGCCCAGACCACAGCTTGTGATGGACTGACAGTTTAACAGTAGAGATGATCAAGTATCAGTGCCAAAGTCTGGTTTTTGGCATTATTTAGATTTCTAGTATAGATGTATCCACCAACTTTAATGAACCCTTGACCCAAGCTCTCAGTCTGACCTCTTTCAACTTTAAAGTCAATTGATAATAATAGCTATTATTATTATTAATATTACTACTACTACTAGTATTGTTGTTGTTATTGTCTTTGTCACAGTTATTATTGTTGTTGTTTTCATTATCAAAGTTTTTATTATAATTATAGTTAAAATGACAAGCTGTCTTTGATTTCAGGAAGATATCTTTCCTTCTGCCCCAAAACTCTCCATCTTGTTTCTCAATCATACCTCAATACCTGCAGTAGACCCTCTACTTTCTATGGTCTCTAACTTCCTTGCTGCTAAAGAGAAAACACTTGCTCTCCCGCAGAGCCTCAGCGTGTTCCGCAGACATGTGTTGACACGTATGGCGAAGAGATCTGGGATCCTGACCCTGGTGTCCCTACCAACAGAGATACCACGAGCAGCGCCTGCTTGCCCGCTGTGCCTGCATTTAGAAGAGCTGCAAGGCACTGAGCAACTGAGCTGCTCCCCATTGAGCTCTGTCAGCCGGGAACTGCAAACCATTCTGCTCCTTCCCAGCATGAGACATCAGGGTGGTGACAAAACTGCGTGCTCTTCGTGCCCATCAGGAGGAACGGAGGTCTTCTCACTCCAATCCTTGCTAGGCTACAGGCATGCTTTTTGGTCCCCACCTCCCAGCTGCAAAGCTATGCCAGGAAAGCCTGTTTTCCCTCCAGCACAAATCACCAGGGGAGCAGCAGGCTGTTCCTCTCTTGTCCTCCTCCACGCTGATGCTCGCAGGAACATAACTCACAGTGTGCCAGGTCCCACCCTAAGGCAGGGGTCCCTCACAGCAAGAGTCAGGTTGGACCGTGTGGGACATAAACACTGTGTTCTGTGCTGTGTTAGCTGGGTTCAGATTACCTTCAAACAGACATTAATGTGTAACCATGCACGTGTAGCTTTGTTTTGTTTTGTTTTCTTCGCTGTTACTCTAGCGAGTGGGAGCTACTTCTTACAACCACATTTTGCAGCACGCTTCTTTTAAGTGTGAGATGAGCGGTTTTACTGTGTAGGACCTGGGGTGTCGAGGCAGGGCTCTCCATGCCAACATTTTTTCCTGTTTGTTGGCAGTTTTGGAGAAGCTGGAGAGGGGCAAAAAGCTATTTGGGGCTTACAGAAGCCACGCCAAGACTCACTTAATTTGTCTGGACTCAGCTGGAGCCAGGGAGCTGACAGAGAGTGCAGATCTCTGCCATGAAAATCGAAGCGGCTTGGTGTGCTGCTCCTGCAGGGAGTTTCAGCCACAGTGCTGAATGCACATTTAGGGCAGGAGGTGGATAAGAGCACTGATGGATGTGTTGGTGCCTCTGACATGAATTTTAAACATAACACTGCCTTTCAGACTTTCCCACTCACAAATAAAGAAAAAGAACCAAGATAAGAACTCAAACTTAAATCCTTGACCTAGCTCTTTAGACCGCAGGTATCTATAAACCCTTAGTTGAGCTAGCCAGTGTCTGTGGTTCAGACCAGCACTTCCCACCAGGTGCAATGTAAATGGTTTCTGGTTTGTAGCGCATAGTAACACCCAGAAAAACCCCTACCAAATCTCCAAGCTAAAAAACTGAGTTAAACCAAAGGAAACTTATGCCTCATTTATTTTCTGTTTGTAAACACCTTTAAGCAAACACTAGAAATGAGAATAGCTTTTCTGCTTTCATTTCAGAGACAATACCAAACCACCAGCCACTTCACTGCAATTGCAGATTAGAGTGTTTTATATATATATAAATTATATATATATGAGAGATACTAAATGACACAAAGCACTGGGAGAGGGAATGAAATGATACAGCTCAGAATAAAGTGTTGATTCTTCATTCAAATTCAAAAGCCCTCTCCTGGGATGCTCTAATTCAAATTTCAGTCTTGGAAAAAACAATGTCTTTCAATGGGATGTCTGTATACTGCTACATTTCAGTATGCAGGTTTCACAGATAACAAAGTGTAGGAACGCGGGTATGGCAGGATAAAGAAATGTAGTAAAGGCTGCGCTTGTCTCGAGGAACTGAAACTTCGTTTATAGAGGAGCTCAGAGGTGGTCGTTGGAAATCTTTCTGCTGGAGAGGAAGCATTTGCACCCTCCACTGTTAGCAGTGCCCTGTAATGGAGATTTTGGGGCTAAGGCATTTGGTTTCTGAATCCACAAAATCCCTGTCTCGGCCACATTCTTCCAATGTGATATCAGGGAAATAATTTACATTGTTCATTTCTCACTTTTCCATCTGTAAGCTGGGGATTGAAACGAGAAATTTTTTTTGTTACTTTGGTACTGCTGTCTGCTTGGAAGAAACGTCTGTTTCATATTTCCATACATGCTGCTCTCATCCAAGGAATCAAAGTGCCATGATAAGGCAAACTAGTAGTTGTTTGATATAGTGCTCCTTGCTTTTCATAATAGACACTAAGTATTGCCACCTGCATTAAAAAAGGTAGAAAATTCTATGAACAGAAAGTAACATGTCATTTCTAAGTATAGGCAACGTGTGAATTATCTCTGGAACTAGCATTGGGGTTTTCATAACATTAATTTTTTTTTTTTTTTTTTTTTTTACATTCCTTTGCATGTGAAAGAAATGGAAGCAGACAACATCCGGAAACACACCTGTATGTGAGACCTCATTACATCTCTGTTCAGGTGCAGCCCTCAGATGGAGAAATCGAGAAGCAGCTTCCTGTACAGCCAAAAATCATTTTTCTGGACAGGAAGGTAGGATTTGCCCCTGTGTGGATGGATGCTTCTAATTCTGCAAGATTTTGACATTTCCAAGCAATTCAAAAGCTATAAGACAGACCTAAATATGGCATAGGACAGCTCTATGAATAAAGGATAGCTCTATAAATAAACAGTCATTGGCATTCTGGGAACACCTTCCAGGATGGACTCTGTTCACGTTTTTTAGCTTTTTTTCTGCGAGTGTTAGATTCATGCTGAAGAAATGATTGCATGCAGTTTTCAGTTTTCTGGTCTTAAAGCTTAGACAATATCCTTGAAGAATATGAGAACAGCAGCACCATCATGAAGGCTGGCAATGTCAGGTATAATAGGGTATCCTGGTGTGTCCAAGCAATTCCACACTATGCGGGATAATGCTGTGTAGAAGATTACTATTTTTAAAACAAGCTGGAATGTCTTTGTGATGTGGTTTAGCACTGTCAGAGGCACTAACAAGACTCATGGAAGCAGCAAACTGGGTCCAATGGGTCCAATGAGTCCTGAGATACTGGTGCAGTTTTGGACTAAGTTCAGTCCCAAGGTCAGGTGAAATCTGCGTAGCATGGCTTCATGCTATGTTTCCATTTCCTCTATATTTTCGTGTCCTCTTTCCTGTTTTCCAACTATTTTCTATTATGGAATCATTCCCATTTTGCTGGACAGGCAGAAGTATAGCCACAGAATGACTAGCCCCATGTACGACATATTTACAGTGGTAACCCTGAAACATGGTGTCAAACCCAAGCTTGGACAGCTTTGTGGACATTATTTCTGGAGGAAAAGTTGCTTTACAATAAAACCAGCTCTGTATATCCATCAGTCATAAGACTGATTTTAAAACTTTTAAGGCACAAAGCTTTCAGCTTCTTTCTATTTCGCTTCAGTTCCTTACACATAGGCATCTTGTTGTATTATAGGCTGTGGAATATGCTATTTGGCATCCAGCTACTGCAGAAAGATAAGTCCCTTCCACAGCCAACTCTGCTGGATTTCAAATGTTGTTGGCTGTCTGAAATGACACACAAAACTTCCATCTAGGCAATTGAATATTCCTTTGAGTTTCATACCCTTCTTCAGACATGTTTCAGGTGTTCTACTAGACTTGATAACTAGTAACTCCCCCCCAAAAAAAAAAAACTGAAACAACTTATATTTTTATATACACATAGACTATGGGATCTAGAACCTGTACACCTATTACGGCTAGATAAATTACCAAAATTAGTTTCTTTCACTGAGTGTATGAGGAACTCAAATCTTCAGCCTGACTAAACAGATTGAATTTACTAAGTTTCCTTGAACTTGTGGAGTCACCATCCTTGGAGATATTCAAAAGCCTTCTGGATGGAATCCTAGAGAACCCCTCCTATGTGGCCCTGCTTCAGCAGAGAGGTTGGACCAAATGAACTCCGAAGGTCCCTTTCAACCTCAGCCATGCCCTGATTTTGTGAGCTTAGAAGCCATAGAAGCCATGATGTCAAAATCAGCTACTTCTCATAGATGACGTGAATATGACCCTAGATGCTTCAAGTGAAGTAACAAACCCTGCCAGGCTTTGTTGAAACAGACCTGAAGCTGGCAAAACTGATTCCTCTGAGCTTAAGCTCATCTTCAAGAGTTATACTGAGCTTTGTGACATTTGTAACACGTAACATGTAGATGCAAACTATCCTCCCACTGGTCATTAAAATTTTCTTACAATTGTTAAAACCAGCAAAAATTTCTTTCCTCTTGTTGAGGAGACAAGGCTTTAATTCTTCTCTTTTGTTCTTCACAGGGTCAAAGAGTTGACAGACTGGGGCCTCCCTCAGAACCCTGGGTTGTATCAGCTCACCTCAAGGGCTCCTCTGAGGCTGTGCTAAAAGGTTTGGATGTGTTTCCTTATAGCAAGGGTCTTTGGGCTGAAAAAAGAAGGTTACAGTAGGAGTTTGCTGAACTGCCCAGTCACATGCTAGAGAAAGAGAAGCTTATACAAAATATTTTTGTGCTCTGGGAGTTTATCCAGTAGTTTATCTTGAAAAGACATATCTTAGACCAAAAAAGAAAATAATGAACAATTAGATATCCTAATTCTTGATTTTCAGCTAATGTTAATTAATGTTTCCTTAGAGACAATGACAACATGTTTGTCCCAGCAAAGGATCTGGCCGAGTAGAGACAGAAACAACAGCCTATTATTTGTAATTGGCATACTTTAATGTGAAAATGTTTTTCACAAGGCATCTAAATGTTTCCCTTCTGGTCCTCATTTACCAAAAGACCTGAACTCACTATTAACTCTAAGCATGTGAGTGTTTCCCCTGAGGTTACTGAGGCTGTGAACACACTTAGATACAGAACTGTGTATAAGTACAGTGCTGAACGAAAAACCTGTGGATGATCTTATGCTTGTAAAATAGAAAGCAGAAATGATATTGATTGTAAAGCATCCTAATTTTCCTAATTGCTAAAATCTTGAAATATAAGCAAACTGCAAAAATTGAAAGGTGAAGTTTGCTATTACAGGTAAACTATTTTGTTTCCAGTAAAGCCATTTATGTGTTAGCTTTGACTTGGAAAGTTCACATTTGGAGAAGGTAAATGGCACTCATGCTGTAGATCAGAGCTTCTCACCCTTTCAGTCTTTCTGTTCATTAAAAATTCTTCCTACCTCATAATAGTTTTGGACTTACAGTTTAGAAAAATCCTTTGGTCTTTTCTGCTGTTTTTCACGACTTTTCAGGGCGGTACCCCTCAGGTTTAGGAACATGGGTCTAGATGAACTACAGATTATTGAATCAGCTACTGGCTAACAGTGAGAGAAAGGCAGGCAGGGAAGGAGACAAGGAGGAGGGGAGGAAGGGAGGAAGGGAGGAAGGAAGGGAAGAGAAAGAGAAGAAGACAAAAAAGCATAAAAAAAAGAGAAGAAGAAAGAAAGAGAAAAAAATAAAGATAGAAGGAAAGAGAGGGAGAAGGAGAAAAAGGGGACAAAAGAAAGAAAAGTCACTGAAGAGAAATGCACTTTACATTCTTTAAAAGATACATGCATCAAATTAATAGTCAATAAACTCCAGCAAAGAAAGAACTGCGTGGTACAGATGTTCTGCATGTAATAGTTTGCTGCAGTTTTTCCTTTGACAAACGTCCTTATTGCACTCGTCTTTTGTAGCATATGAAAGCAGCATTTAATCGAAATGGGTCCCGTCTAGCACATTTAGGCTGCTTCATCTGACAGCAGCCAAACTGCCTCATGGAAAGTAGTTTAGCGTCAAATTAGCTTCCTTCTACGTTAAATACCAGCTTGCCTGAGAGATCTTTGTGAAGACTCCCATATATATCTGTAATATTCTGAGCTTTGAAGCATATGTGCCCGAAAGCTGAGACAGTCTCTGTTGAGAAGTACAGTACAGTACTCCAGGCTTCATCATAGACTAGAAATGGCAATTATAAAGTATTTGAATGCAGCTGACAAGACCCTCTATAAAAGCAGTGTTACAGTGAGTATCAGAGCCAAGAAAAGTCTTGGTAGTCTGGGCAGATACTGTCATAAGGAAGATCATAGGTGTAGTAGATAAATAGATGAGCCAGGATCAGGGTGGAGCAATTGGAGATATCTAGATTCCCACATCTCCAGTGAGTCCATTCACAGTATAAATTACTTCTTATTGATACATGACTTCTGGTGCTGGAGACTCATAATGAAATTGGGGGTTTGGTGTGCTAGATGCTGTACAATAATAGAAAAACATATTTAGTTGAAAATAACTGGGATATAAGTACATTAAATAGTACTGGATCGTGTAGAGAGGAAACTGTCATTTCTGTTGCTAAATCATAAAAATGCAGCGTGCTTTTGCCCAGGACCTTGTCTCACGCAATTTCTGGACATGGTTCAGGGGTCAGGACAGCAAGGCAGTAATGTCAGTAGGCAGTTTGCATTGCAGCATCTCTGTTTGGAGGCTGTAAGAGTCTAAGAGGTTTGGCCAGGGCATGCCAGTTCTTCAGTGCCCAAGAACAGACCCTAGCACTGTTTGTATCGTAAAGGTGTAGGCATGAAAAATAGCATAAAAACAGAGAGAAATTGTTCTGCCGTCTGGCCTACCATCAAAAGCCTTGTCTCCACCTGCTGAACACTCCTGTGCATCTGTGATTGCAAGATGTCTCACAAAGACATTTGGTACTCCACCACTTTGTTGCATATCATAGGCAAGGGGATGGCATGGTATAGATGTCGTCCCCATATTCAGACTTCATGTACCTTCACCTGTGCTGCTTAACGGCAATAAAATGTTAAACCACCTGCTTCATAAAGCAAATAGTTATTACGTGTTGTCTTCGAGCAGGCAAAAGTCTGTGTTTGTGATCACTGGAGCAAGTCCAGCATCCTAAGGAAGTTCTGACTTCTCACTCCCACCTGAACCAACATTTTGAAATTTGTCAGTCTTTAGAATTTTACCCCTCTCACTCCAAGAGCCTGAACGAAACCCAGAGCTGCTCAGCATTGCTCAAAGGCCAGAACTTGGCTGGTGCTCAAAGATACACACTATAAAATAGAGATCCAGTTGCAAAGTATATTATAGCTTTTAAAAAGAATCTACAAAAATAAAAGCTGTGGCAAGTGTAAATGTTGGGTCAGAATGCATTCCCTGATATCTTAGAACAAGAGGTAAAGTGATGGAGAAACAGGATCTCCCAGGTTAGATTTTAATGCTCTCCGAGGAGGTTTCTCCTGCCAGGTTTCTAGCTGAAAGTGTCTCCTCAATCACAGGGCAATCACCAGAGGCATGTTTCATGGCCAAATCCCTTTCAAAGTGTCTGAACAACTTGGAGGAAATGTTCAAAATCATTTAACAGTAGGACAGGAGGTAATACGCCCAAATGAGGTGAAACACCTACAAATCAGAAAAAGGGTTAAAACAGTCAGCTCTTGTCCGTTATCTGCAGTGGCTGGCTCCTGGAGACCGTCCTTTTCGGACAGAAAATACTGAGTCTCTCACTAATACTCTCCTAACCTTGGTGACATACGTAGTCACACAAGATATGAGTTAAATCAAAGATGAGCATCTGGAACTTTTTAGTGCATCTACCTTGATCCCCTTAACATTTGTACTAAAGTTACACCCCCATGACATAGACATGTACAGTAAATTTCACTTAATGAGCTCAAGGAACCAAGACT
>Ga0181612_162092_pt1 | contig 27577 bp, 19 predicted proteins | sample HoacroProtozoa21_FD_119630 | JGI IMG/M metagenome (GOLD analysis project Ga0181612, IMG submission 119630) | Hoatzin crop microbial communities from Cojedes, Venezuel. Combined Assembly of Gp0051906, Gp0051904, Gp0051908
CACCCAGCGAAGGCGGCGCTGGCCTTCCCCACTCCTTGCCTGGGCCGTGGCACCCAACACGGCTGGCCCCGGGGGCTGCCTGGCCATCTTAGTGCCTCCTCGTGGTGTCCCGGGGCTGGGCGCCTTCCAGGGCTGCAGGGCCCTGCTGAGAGCCCCGGCTGACTGATTGAAAAAACAAAACATCGCAGTTTCGTGCCGTGAGTTTTCTTCAGGTGGGGCAAGAAAAGGCTTTTTTCCAAAATGTGGCAATCCAAGGCACAGAAAGATGACCCAGTGAAAAGACTGTCCTGTGAACGCTCCCCCTCTCCCGGTGTGAGAGGGATCTCCTCCTGTTGATGTATCCTCTGTAAAGTGAAGCCACCTTTCCGCTGGAGCCGGGGATGCCTTTTCGCACGCTGATGTGTCCCAGTGAAGGTACCAGTTGCCCCTGGTGTTTTTTGGGCTTGAGTTACTCACAGCCTGTCCTCCACCTTGAGCAACCCGTCCAGCAAAAGCTTGGGGAAGACCTGCTTTCCCCGCAGATGCCAGTGAAAAAGTGGTAAGTTTCTCTCTTGTGCGTGTGCATGCTTGGTTAAAGAAGTTAATGACTGCATGAAAACAGTGACCGTGTAGCTCTATTTCCACACGTGCATCTGACGAGGGTGCGTTCACGAAGCCACCTTGCGTGTAAGAGCGGGGAAAATTATACCCAAGGAAGATAGCTGAGAAAAGAGTATCTCCGTAAGTCATGGCACTCCTTCTGAATACTCGTATTCAGGGGTGGAACAAGCCGGAGTTCACTTGCAGCAATGAAATGCCCCATTAATCACGTATGCCTTTGAAAGGGATATGTCAGGCTTGGCTTATACGCCTACATTGGTACCTGATCCCATCTAGACAATGCGAGACAAGCGCTGAACAAAGCGGCTCTAGTTAGGAACTTGACTTATTTGTTAGTTTGCTAGTTAGATATAAATCAAAGTGTCATAATAAGCCAATGATGTAGCAGCAGCTGCAATCTAATTTAGAGAGAAACAGCCTCATTTTAGTTTTCCTGACATGAACACAAAAGACAGTATCAATACTGAAGCCAGTAGGGACACAGCTGTATAAAACTAGTGAAAGGTCCGAATACAAGGGCAAATACATTATTATCTCAGTCAAAGAAAACTTAAAATAAGATTGGGTCTATACTTCAACAGTTTTAAATTGCCAACAAAAGAACGCTGACCACAAGGAATAAATGCATCTTGGAGCTATGCTGTGACATTTAAAAATAATTTTGCCAATGTGTTAAACGAATAGCTCTGGTTACGTCCTAAGCACTTGTGTGTACGTAGGAAAGGGTTGCCTCAGCTATGACCCTGACTGATCGCACTTTGAACATAATAATTTCTCTGGTAGATTAGCCTCCCAAATTTTGCTGTAGAAGCCTGTTAACAAGCTGACCTTTGAAGCAATTGCACAAAATACTGTGTAGTGGCAGCAAAGAATGCTCTTAGGAAGGGCCATATTTCTGTCTGGCAATGTAACGGCCCAGCTCCGTTGACTTCAATTTAGCTATATCTCTTGATATTGGCTGGAGACCAGATCTGTGGAATCTATTTCAGGAAGCGAATTTAGAATCAACAAAAATAAATACTTCCAGATGCAGCATTGAGTCAGCATATCACATTCAGTGCTGCTTGCAAGTATTGAGTCAGTTGGTGCAGATAGATTTTTAAGAAGAGATGAATAGTTTTATAACTGTCTATGACATTTATAGATGTGCTTGCTTTATCTCTTGCTTCATAAAATATAGGTCACAGAATGTCTTTGCAGGTAAAGCAATTACTGGCAAGTCCAAGCAGAGAAGAGCACGGTATGCATCACCTCTGCAACTAGATACTTGTATTACAAGGTTAGTGTGGGTTTTCTGCCTTTTGAGATTTCAGACATAGATGAGGCCAGGATGGTGAGCTTGATTAACCAGTGTCCTGAGCCTGTGTAACAAAATCTAGCACTCTTACCTCTAAGAAAAGAGGAAAGCAGAGGTCTGCCATGTTCCTCTGTAAAATCATTTAATTCCTGCAGCTATTTGCACTTCTTCTACCTGAACAGAAAATGCAGTCCAGTGAAAACGTACCACTGAGGCAGATTCTGGTCCTGCAGTCTTCCATTGTAAATATGAAATAGGCAGTAGTTTAATGGGCTTCGACAGCATTGCCGGTGTGCACAAGATCTGTGGAATCTGGCATGAACAATCAAAACTTTAAGCAGCCCATCTGACCTGAAGAGTCCTGTCAGTCCTCAACTGAAATTTCGCCATTTGAATACGATGCACATCCTTGAAATGGCAATGTATTTTGTGGTTTGCAAACCCAAGTGCCTGGAGTGCTTTCTGCAGCGTGGGGCAACTACATTTTACCGCCTCAGTGATTCCAAGCTCTAAGTGCTCTTAAGAGACTTCAGCTATTTTCACTCATGTCCTCATGCGATTTTGCCAGATGCAGTTTTGCTGCGATTGTCACCTGAAAATTGTATCACCATAAATATTAGGGAATTACAGGTGCTTGGATGTGGGAGAGGAGATCTTATTGGTGAGATGTGATCCAGTAACTCTGTCCCTCTTTTCCATGAGGAATGGCTCCTACAAAGAAATCGAAATCAGAGCAATGTGTGATGGGAATCCCAAGACAGAGCTTTATCTTGTGACTTAGTTCATTGTGCTGCAATGCAGAGCGGAAAGTGTTGAAGCGCTGAATCTAAAACTCTGAGGACTGGCATGGATGGCGATCCAGCATGGAGCAGTACATGTGGAGTAATAATGACTAGCAATGCTTACATTAACTGCTTTTCATAACTACTCTGTTTTATGGCAGTGCTGACAATGGTAAGCAAAGTTGCGTGGCAGATCGCTTAGTAGAAGTCCAACGTGCAGGTTATTGCTCAACAATGCTTTTATTCTAATTACAAGCACAGACACTGTACTGCATATTAAATCGCAATGTTTAGGTAACCCCAAATGCTGTAGTCTGGCTGCAAATATGCATGGGAAGTTGTTTAAAATCTACTGTATGGTTAATTAACAAGTTTTGTACTGTCAGGAGCATTTATTTGATTATTACTGACATTTTCAACATATTGACATTGCAGTCAGTGTTGGCTGATGCTGCTCAAATCCACCTAGCACTTTTTCTGGTGCGAGGTTGACATGATTTAGCACCCGACAGACAGAGTAGCTGGGTTCTTCTCCTGTTCCTTTTTCTGTGCACATGGTAAACACCCTGTTTCTGGTAGAGTGTTTTCTGTCATATCCAGTAGCCGGATTTTTTCTTCTATTGAAAATCATAAGCAAAACCATTACTCGAGGAGGAAGCAGCGTTTTGGTCTTGGGACCCCCATGCGTTTGATTGACGACCAGGGCCAGTCATGCTAAGGGAATAAAGAGTGGGACAGCTAAGCTTCCTAGGCAGTACCATTGACCCTGGTACCAGTGTTCTTCCCATGCCAGGGAGAAGAACTTGTGCATTCCCAGGAGAGTTGAATGAGTGAAGCCTCCACAGGAGAGATGCCACATGGGCATCTCTCTCTCCTGGACTTCCTGGAGAAAACTGTATTTGAACATGTTTGCAACTGTATCGCTTCATTTTCAGCCCACGTCAGTGCCTTGCACCGTTGCAAGACATGTCTATCCTTAATTCCCTGCCCTTATGGTCTCTTAAAACTCCTCTGCAGATGCGGAAGGTCTTAGGTCTCATGTCACCCGTCTGCTGCAACTGAGGACATTGCTGCTCTGCAGTTGTTTGTTGAACTCTTTGTCCCCTGTGTTGAGGGCCACCTGGAACATGTGATGCCCACTGGCGTCTTCAAGCACGGAGCCCAACGTTTCTGTTTTAGCTCAACATGTTCTAGTTTTGCTGTGAACTGATTCACTTGGAGTAGCCCTAACCTAATTGTAAACAACCCCTGCTCCTGGCTGGTTTATAATTAGGTTACAGCCACTTGTACCCTTTCCCCTTTCCAAGAGCAAGTATAAGCAGGGTTAGGGGAACCTGGTGGGTGTAGAGAAGTTGGGTGACATTTCTTATGTCAGTTTGAACTTGGCCTTCATTTTTCTTGTGTCTTTCAGGAAATGTCTTGGGAAGGCCATCACATAAACACCAGTGGGCTGGGCAACACTCAAACAATGAGGTTCTTTGAGTAGTGTAGATCAAACCCATTTAAGATACAGCGAGACAAAGTAGTCTGACAGAAGAGCTGGACCGGCTGTCACCCAGCAATGGAATTTCCAGAGTTCATTGCAAAGTTTTAGGGCTGTATAGCTGCCTTGCATCCATTTCTCATGCCCCTCCTTTTGGTCCGATAGCTGCAGCGGATCTACTTCAGCGAGCTGGGTTTCTTCAGCTTTGTTTGGGAAGCCAGACTGCCTGAATAGCACTAGATATGCACCGTGACTACAGCAGAACTACTTGTTCTCCTGTGAATTTGGCTTCTTCTCTGTCTAAAGGCCTCTGGAGCAGGGCAGTCTATACTTGCTGTCCGGGTGATGAGATGATAGATTCTTGTATGAGAGGGGCAACCTATGTCGGGCTGAACAACCCCTTCCAGCCTTTCCTAGGAAAAAGCAGGGCTCTAGTTTTCATCACCATAGTGCTCACAGAAATCTGCTAGCCACCCCCTCACCGCCCGCCCAAGCAGGCATAACAGAAAGTGGAGTCGCAGGTGAGAGTTGGCATATTTTTTTCCATTTTTTCCCCAAACTTGTGCTATTAAGAGAGGTTAGTCTGACAGGCTTGATGACTTCCCACTTGCTGCCCTCTGATGTGAGAGCAGGGCTGTCTCCATGCTGCCAGGAGAGGCTGTGTGTATATGGACTTGGATCTGCTGGAGCCCAAGCTGGGGAGAGAGTTTACGGCGCTTTCTCCCTTTCTGGTTTTGGAGTATGTGGGGGGGTGCTGTGGGGAGTGGCAGGTCCCACGGGTGAGCCAGGGACATGGGACAGTGCTACCATCCGAGGGTGGGAGCAGCAGCAGCGCGTGTGAATAGCTGCAGCCTGCAACCAAGCGGGTTCGACGCGCTGTTCGTGCGAACAGCCCTGCAAGTCCGCAGGGGAGTGTGCCCGTCAGGAGCACAGCAGCACTGGTGTTGGGGCAGGGAGTGCCTGTGGGTTTGTTCCACCTTTTTCTGCCTGGGATACGGGCCCCAGTGCACAGCGCATGGGAAAAGCTGCACCAGCCTGTTTGCAAAAAAACTGCTCGTGTTGGTTTAAATGTAGATTCTGGTGGCAAGGCCACAGAGAATGAGGCCTGCTGCTCTCAGGGTTGAGCTGCCGGTGGAGCGTTTGAGGCTGGGAAACCCCGGCCAGCCCAGCGCAGTGCTGTGTAGCAGGCATGACAATGCCATGTAAAAAAAGTTCCCTGCAAGGCTTTCAGAAGTCAGAGCAGCTATACAACAGCCTGGGAGCTTGTTAGCTCCCTTGCTACATCTGCCTTGAGATGAACAAGAACCCCCATCACTACCATTTTGCCCTTCCGTACCGCAGGCCTTGCGCCAACCCCACCTGCTCAGGACAGACCCCCAGACAGACAGACGGACAAGGATGCACTTGCTTTTCCCCTCACACTTCTTTTTCTCCCCTTTTTCCTCCATGGCTTTTTGCTTTTAAAGGTTGCTGCTGACAAATCTATCTATTTGGGGCAAATTGTCAGTGAGAAACTTCCGCTCGAACTCTTTGGGACAAAACTGCCTCTTTGAAAGGGTAAATCCCGTTGCATGAAGGTCTGAACAATGGCCAAATGTGTTGCTGCTACTGCTGCCGCTGCTGCTGAGGCCGGGGCTGTGACAAAGAGCGGATTAATTGGTGCCGCGGCTGACTGGTTCGAGATGGCTCCACTCAGCCCGCGCTGCGGGGAGCCCCATTGACTGGGCCCCGAGTCCCACTTTTCACAAACTCCAAACAAAAGTCAATTTCTTTTTTATAAGGCGAGGGAAGAAAAAAAAAATCAGTTCATGTTTGAGCTCGGGAAGTTGACTTGTTGGATTATAGGGCGTCATGCTCTCTCTGTCTGTCTCTCCCATGCTTTAAAGTTGCTTCTCCCCCTAAGAGAAGAGTGAGGGGGGAAAAATGGAAGCAAAAGTGAGCCGTCCTCATCAGCGTGAACGTGAGAGTGGGCTCTGGGAACAGAGAGCTACCAAACAGCCTGGGCTCTGTGGCCATGCTGGAGGCTCAGCTGGAGTTCTTATTTAGTGGAGATAAACATCTCCAGCCATCTGATGCTGTTCTCAAAGGTGCCTGCAGCACATTTAATCCTTAGATAGACAGTGCTATCAGGGAATGAGACTGAGTTAGTGTGATCAAAGTCAGCATATCCATATAGGACTTCATGACTGGCAAAGTCTCCTGCACTCTGCTAACAAGGAAGGTTTTCTCATGTGAAAGTGGACAACACAACTAGATGTCTTGTGTCCTCCTTGAATAACCTTTGACTTCCTCTGACTCTAAGCAGGTCCCACCATGTAATGCAGAACAAGGTTCCCAAGCGGTACATCCTGTGCACTCCGAAAAACTATGATATATATAGAAGCAATCAGAGAAAGACAAAGGAAAAAAGAAACAAAACCAGGGGATTACTCTTGTGCATACAACAGATGTTAATTGCCATTACCAAGCTGGCACAGTTTCTGCAGCTGAGGTTATACTGGAGCATTTTGGGATGTTAATCCCTGTAATTGGCTTGATAAGCTTGTGGTATTTGAGATATCACTTAATCAATATTTAGCTTTTCTTTTGGAAAATAGTGATCCCCAAATAAAAGAGAAAGGCTATTATCAGGTGTAACTGCTGACCCTCTCCTCCTGGCGGTGGTATAGTATCAGATCTCCTAGTTACCTGCAATTTATTTGCATGTATTTTGTCTTTGCAGGGGGACATTTCACATTGGATTCTATTTCTCCCTTTTCTGCAGAGTGGGTCCTTTGATCTGACTCTCTGTAATTGCTTTGACACACACGGGAGGGAGTAGTGCATCCAACAGTTAATTTCCCTGATTTTGAAATATCATTTTCTGCAACCTATTCTTTAACAGGAAACACAATGTGTTTTGTCATCCACGGCTTTGCTGCAGACTATATGGCAGGCAAACAGAGCTTGAAGCTAAGGTAGAAGGGTACAGAGTGCGGCAGTTTGATTTGAAGTTCATGATCATTCTCATGTGTTACGTCTGTGTGCACTCTGCACACGAATTTCTGACTTTTTAAGGTCCACATAAAGTGATTAAGGATTTTATTCTGTCCACTTTTCAAGTAGAGCTGTCTTTGTAAAAATGGGTACAGTGAGAGTCAAACAGTAGGAACATCTGTACACGTTAACCATGTAGCTCTCTGCAAGTATAGCCTAACTTGAAAAGAGCCTCTGGCTTAATTTCTGAGCTATAGGATTTAACACACACAACCCTCTCTCCCCCCCAGCACCTTTGACTGTGACCTTCGCTACGCCACTGCCTTTCTTTTCACCCTGTACAGCGTCCTTTGGCTTTTGGCTAAGCTGACACTAGGAAGACTCCTCCATCTTCCCAGCCTGATCCGCTTGCTGTCTGTATTTTGTACATATATATATAGTTCAGAATCAACCCATCTCTGATTTTAACAGTAAACAGAGAGAGCCATGAAACAACAAATCCGTAAAAAGGTGAAATTATTGGTTTCATTATTCTCCCTTTTCTTTGTCCTTACAAGAATCCACCAAGTAAACTATGAAGATAATTTCTCATATTGTATGTTAAGCCCAGCATAGAGGTCTATAGGAAGCAGACAGATCCTGTACTGGGATTTTCCTTACTGTTGGGTTTGCCCTTAAAATCTTCATGGTTTCCTAAGAGGAGCTTGAGTAGCGTGCAGAAGACAATACAAAGAAATATCCTTTTCATCGTGCCCCTATTCCTACGCTTCTGGCTCTTAGCTACCAAGCTCTCCTAAAACTAAAGATGGCAATTTTCAGTAGAGCAGCTGAGTTGTGGGGAACTCCAAGGGAAGGAATGGTCTGATATGTCAAAGGTGTTGGAAAAATCAAAGGGAAAGAGGCTGGAGAAGAGGCGGTTAGAATTGACTAGAAGGACATCATTAGTGATTTTAGAGAGAGCAATTCCTGCAGAGTGAAGTGGCTGAAAACCAGACTGCTGAGTGTCAGAGAGGTGAGTTCAAGAGAATGGGAGTAAACTAGTCATTTGAAAGGATAAGAGGTAAAGGAGATGAGAAAGGCATAATGGTATGTAGAGGAGGGTTGTTTTTGCAGAGACTTCAGAGGCTTATTTGAAAACAGATGAAGAGGGCGATCCATAGAAAGACTATGCTGGTGAGTCTGGAGAAGGAAAGTGCTAATCAAAGAATGAGTAAGGATGGGAGGAGGCTGAAGGGACCCTGACAGGGAGTGGGTGAAGAAAGGATTTTTTTTTTTCAAAGGATAAATGCAAAGATGCAGAGGATGAACACGAGGCTCCCGAGGCATTCACCAGACCATGAGCCTGGATGAAATAAGGCAGTGTAGAGGCTGGCAGAGTTAGTAGTTAGTGTGCATGGAAGGGCAACAACGGAAGCTGAGAGGAGAGTTATGGGTAATTATCACTAGACTGATGGGCTAAAGGGAGGACAAAGAAAGACAAAAAAATCAGAGCAGCCAAAAGGTAACTGGAGAGTGCACAAGGTGTAAAAGGCAGAAACAGCTATGCAGTGAGGTCAGTAGCGCTCTGTTGAGCTGGAAGCTGAAACCTGAAGCTCTTAACATCGGACTCGAGTGGCAAAAATCAATAAGAGAAACCCAATCAGTAACAGTGAGGAGAAGAAGGAGTGGTTACCAGGAACACACTATAAGGCAACAGCTACGAAAACAGGGGAGAAAGGGACCAGCACCACAGCTGACAGACATAACGTAGTTCACCGTGAGGCAAAGAGAACTGGGGAGACAGCAGTGCCATTATGTACAAGGGATTTTGACATATTAATCTAGTTTCAGGTGTGGCCATAAGGGTTTCCACAGCCTGTAGTCCCGCATCAGTTGGTGTAGTTGGGAAATATAAGGGACACTCTTCAAATAAAATAACAGCAGCCAGGGAAGAATCTATGGATTCTCTTGTTTTCTTTTTCATTCATATAGAACCCTTGGAATCCTCAGAACTTCTCAGATATCTTGGACAGGTGGCCCTGCCACCTGAGCCTGTCATTGTTGCTCCCTACCTGGAGAGTTTAGTGTTCTGCAAGTGGCTCTCCTGCTAGGGCTGAGCAAAGTGCTTTCCTTTCACTCCTGGTTTTCTCTTCAGTGCCCATGATCAACATACAGGTGCCTGTATCAACCTGGAGGTGCTTAAAATACCTGATTTTGGAGATAAAGCCTTTGCTTTCCCTACTTCTCAACTACTGGGCAATGCTGAGCAGCTCAGCCACCCCTCCTGTGCCTAAGACTGCTTTGCAAGTCCAGCTCATCCACAAAGCTCTGGCAATGCGAAGGGGCCTGCAGAGAGATAAGAACATGAGTTGTGCTTTTTTACATCACAGTAACTGTATGGTTGGCTCTTGGCTTCCAGGAGAAGCAGGCCTATTGCACCTTTACTGAAGTGATCCTTGCATTGGGCACTATGTTTGCTGGCACAAGTTAGGCGGCAGCGTAGAGTTGATTTTTTATGTCAAACAGACATGCAGATGCCATAGCACATGCCAGGGTGCCAGCTGCACTGGGCCGAACCCTGCTCACCCCAGGCAGGGCCATCTTCTCAGTCTCCTTGGGTAAACACCAGAAACATCATCAGTGTAGGGACAGTTGAGTGTGAAGGCAAGGCTGCTGCAGTTGACCGAGGACGATCAGACGTGACCGAACCTCCTGCTGCTCAGAGCCCAGGCTGCCTCTGCCAGAGTGCCAAGCAGGGAAAGAGGTGCTATCTTTTCTTCGTGTAAATTAAACGTTTGGTACTGAAACCACCAAGAGGCAACAAATGTGCAGCCTTGCTTCGCTTTTTATAAGGTCACTTTTGGAAGTTGAGCTCACTCTAATGTTGCGAAGGACAAGGTCTGACATCTCTCTTTCTGTTGAGTCCATGGGCTTCTCCTCCACAGAAAAGTTCAGAGGGTGGAGAAAGCCCATACGAGCTGGGAAGCCAGCTCATCACACCCCTCAGGGCCAAGAAGGTGGCCAGCTGGAATTTCTAGTCCAGGCCGTAATACTGTAGTTGGAACATCTGCAGTTCCCGAGGTCCAACTCCAGTCTTGCCAAGGCAGATGGACTCAATGAGCTGTGTGCCCAGGACTTTGCTACCAGTTTGACCTGAAAAAGATCATTTTTGTGTTGTGAGAAGACAAATTAAATCCTTTTCAGGAGCCCTGGTTTACACGCTCTGCCTGTAACTTCTTTTTATGGTTATTTGTATGAAATTGTTGTTGTTGCTGGATGACAACTGAGCAGAATTTAGTTTAACTGCACACTACCATGTTCTGCAAGGCTATCTGGTAAAAATAATTGATTTCTTCTGGAAAAGGGTAGGCTGAGCTGGAGGAAGGCATCACCTTCTATCTGCTGCCTCTTTCACAGACTGTGAAATCTGACTTTAATGTCTGAGTCAGAAAGTTAAGTCAAGTTCTGGGTACACACACCCTGTGAGTTGTGTCAAGAAGAGAGGTAATGAATGTCTCCGTTGCTGTGAAATATTTCCATGGATCATTTATTTAGTTTGGAATAACAAGATTTAAAGAGTCTGTTATATTCATTACTGAGGAAAACATCTTATGCTTTATTCTACTGTCAACCTGGTTTTCCCAATTATTTAGTCATTTAAATATGTAATATGCAAAAGCAGTTACAACAGTATTACAAGACACCTAAACTATTTTCATATCAGAGCCCTCATCTGTGCTTGGTATTGTATGAACAGAGGAGATTAATTTTAGTGAACTTTAGAAATCTGAATTGCAGTATTGGTCATCTCTATCTATCTTTATGCTGAGAAAAAGGCATTTTTATGATGTATCCCTCAGGTCTATTTTAGATTTCGAATTTTGGATGAAATTAATTGCATCGTTAAAGTACCAATTTAGTAGACGTCCTAAAAGCAGCTGTCTACTCTCCTCCAGGTGAATCCCAGACAGGTCTTTGAGGACCTTACTGTCCAAGAGGGCAAAAAGGGCAAAAGATAGAACAGAAATACCATTACCTCCTTCTCACAAATAGAGAACAGAAGTGTAGAGGGACTGAAGGTGGGATTCATACGACCGCACAACAGACATTTGCAGTACTAACAGCAAATTGGTGTGTAAGAAGTACTAACTGCAAGTGTTCCAGTTTGGTATGTGGACTTTTCATAGTCATTGGGAGAAAACCCTACTGGGGCACATTTCATCCTTCCTGTACCAGACATCCAAAACAAGCGCCTCTGGGTTGGTAGTTATACGATGTCTTTCCTTCCACTGACTCTCAAGGCATCCAGTCGCACATGGCTCAGATGTAGATGGCTTCACATGGATCTTAAAAGTCAGGTGAGGTGAATCCACCCCGGCTCCATGTCGCATGGGACTTGTGTGTTGGTGCCTGAGGGTGAAACCAGTTTTCCTGAGAACCTTAACGGTGATGCCCTTCTCCAAAGACCTCTTGCTTTGTCGCAAATACTCCTTCTGAGGCAGAGTCTGACGCTGGGGACCCTGAAAGCTTTCACTGAGCTATAAAGGACAATACCTAACCTTTGAAGTGGGACCACTAGTCTGCAGAAATGTCTGTCCTCTGAACAGTCAGGTGAAACATTGCCTGGCTGCAGTATTTGGTAAGAGCAGGGTAGAGCTCTGGGCCTCTGTTTGTCCTCCAACTGTCCGGTGGCAGTGACTTCCACAGGAAGGGAAGGTGTACTTCATTTCTGTATCTTGATCCCGTACATACCATTTGACTGTCTTTCCTCAGCAACCAAACCCACATGACACCAAACCTCCTACGGGACCTTGCAGGCAGAAACGTAGAAAGCACGTTTAACTGAAGATATTTTTGAAAAGTGGCCCAGTTCAAATTTCCTGAGTTATGTATCCAATGCCAGGCTGTTCCTAGGACATACAAGGGGCACTTGGGAGGATGATTAATATACTTTGCACTGCTTGATTGCAGAATAAAGTAAAGAAGCAGTAGATGCCATCTTACACACCAATTATTCCATTAGAAAATGTTTACATGGCGGCAGGATTGAACCATCAAAAAAAGAATTTGGCTATTTGAGAACTCAGACTTTTGGTTTGGCATTTACATTTTACATGTCTACAGCTTTCACACCTGATCAGTTCAAGGCCTTTTTTTTAAATGCTGCTTCAGTGACACATAACTCCTCTAAAGATGGAGAATCTGAATCAAGGTCAAAGCCACCATTTTCTACTGCGAACCAATGACAGAGAAAGCCTGGTTTTCAAGTTTTTAATTACCATATCATGCTTCCTCCTTAGTTACTCAAAAAAATCTCCAAACTATTCTATATTTTTCCTCCCCCTTTTTTTTCATGCAATGTAAATTTTAATCTCAGTACATTCTGTCAAAGAACATGGGTTGCACAGTCAGATATTTGTGCTGGGATGTACATCTGTATGTTTATAGTGGGGAGCAATTACTACTCTCTTCTACCCTGCTCTGTTGTTCTCTGCTGAGTAGAGAAAACTAGGAACAATTATTTTCATGTCTCTTCCATAAGCCAGAGAAGCACTCTCAATCTTTACTTTCAAGAAGCAATTAACTTCAGGTTTATTAGTCAAGTTGTGCTATGAAGTTTCAGTCTTTCATTGTACACTGTGAATTTTAATTACAATTTATTAAAATAATTTAATTGACTTCAGTCAATGGGTGTGAATGAGGGCAGAAATTCCCTGAGAAAGCTGTAGACAGAAGAAAAGGCCACCCATCCTAAATGCCTTGTGCCTGCCCTTTTTTGGGTTGCATCAGACTGTTTGAAAGAGGGCTGCATTTATCATCTTTGATGCCTTAGCTCAATGGTCAATTCATATTAGATTCCACAAAAGGCAGTGAACCAAATTCATCTCTGATACAATTCCATTGACTTCAATGGTCTTACCACAGGGATTAATGTGGCCTAATATTATAGTATTAGAATGCGTGTGTGTGTACTATTAGCCCAGACTCTTTGCTGGAGATCATGCCGTGTAAAAGCTGATAGCTGCTGCAGTTGCAATTTGCTCAAGAAATCCAATTCCTTTTGTTGATCCACTGAAGTTCACATTCCAAAAAAAAAAAAAAAAAGAGAGACCAAAACCCCCTCCAAATCCCTAACCAATTTGGAACCGCAGCTGAATTTAGATGCATATTTGCTAATTTGGTTTATTATGCATGCAAATATTGGTATAAAAGGTGTTTCAATTATTTTCTAAGGCAGGGACCTATGCATTCTCCACAGTCACAAAGAGTTTAAATGGAGTTATTTTTCCCTGGCTATAATCGTTCTCTCTTTTAAGTACCCAGGCAGAAAAAGTAAGTTTACTGCTTCTAGCACAATGGCTCTCTTCACTTTTAGGTTTGGGAGACCTGAGTGACCTACGAAAGTTAATTAGAAGGTTAACAAAGACTAAGGCAGAGTAGAATACAGCGCCTCTCCTCCAGCCAAAGATGTCATCCATTAATTAGGGAAATCGTTAAGGTGGCCTTTATTGAATCCATAGAAAATCGGCAGTTGGCGGTCGACAGTTTTGATCAGATTTTCCTCTCCCCAGTAATACTGCCCTTAATCGTAGGAGACGTGGAGGGTTTGGGGTGGGATGGGAGGGGTGAAGGGGAAAGTGTGTGTGCGCGTAGTGGGAGTATGTGTTTCAGCGACATTACAGTTAAACAGCCGCCAATTGTGACGGCTTTGATTCTCAGGCTTACATGGCATACTTTTTCCATGATGTAATCTTTATTGAACCTGGAAGCTTGGGGGTGGGGGGCAGGGGGCAAGTGAAACTCGCTGCTGCTGCTGCCGCTGCTGCTGCCTCTCAGCCGCAGGAAGCCCTGGGAGTTAATATTGCAGTCATCATAGGCAGAGCTTGCTGCTTTTGCATGGTAATACGCTATCTGACTCCCCTTCCCTCCCAGCCGAAGACTGTCTGCTTCTAGCAATGAGAGCCAAACAGCCACCTGCACAACAGACCCTTCATTTCTCCACTAACACATTCACTTTAAAGTTGAAGGGCCTTTTTGAAGACCTCAGATTTTTTTGTTTTTACTCTTTTTTTCCCACTACAGTACCAAAGTGGTGTTGCTATGGAGAATTTCCAGTGAAACGTTAGACAGTCCTGGCATTTTAACTTGTATATTTTTTAACCTACTGGGACAACTGGCTCGGTGGAGGTCTTTACTGGTTTAATTTTGACATTTTTCCCTACACATTGAATAAGCTATGTCAAGGACGGTGATTACATCAAGTCCGGCCTGTTCAGTGTTGTAACCAAGTGACTTAGTGTTGAACAAGTGTTTTGTCTGAATGTGGGAAGCCATCACCTTCCAGGGGAGGAAGGCAAAGACGAAGGCTTACTGCAATCTAGGATGTTTATGTTGAAGCAATGCTGTCCCAGCTCTGGTATTCTGGAACCTATTGCCTGGAGCCATTGGTTTGAGAGTTTTAAAAAATGTGGAATCAAGAGCTGTTTGGATAGCTAGAGGACTACATCCTATGCAACACATGGTACAAAATGTCTTAGAAAAATTTAAAAAATTGGATGAAAAATGCTTTAATTGACTGGTCTTCTCCAGGACAAATTATACACAGTTCCAGGCCACTAAAGACCAACAAGCTACTAAAAAAATCTTGTACTTATTCTTGTACCTCATATTCTGGTAAAAAGCTTCTTCATGTTAGCATGAATTTCTCTACCGAAAAGAATTCAAATGTGAAATACCAAGAAAAAATTTCAACATTTTAGAAACAAGTGTTGATATGTACAGGGCACACATCTGCCTTCTATCCTATATCTTTCTGTACACTGCAGTAGATAGATAGTACTTTATTTTAGATATAGCCAATAATTCAAACCTTCCCATAAAATAATCCAAGCTTACTTATTATTTTTAGTATAGAAAATATGTCATCGAATGCAAGTATCAGCATAGAAACAGTAGCAAAGAAATACCAAGCTGCTTCCAATATGCTCCATGCAGCCCTTGGCTTTTCTGTGTCCTTCTTCTCGTGTCAAAAGGGAGAGGGAGCAAGGTATACTTCATGAGTAAGGCTCTCTCCGTGCTTTGAAGAGCTCCCAGAGAATTGTGATTTGACCTGGAGAGGCGTTGTGTTCCCACAGCTCTGTTTTGGACCTTTTTCTCCTTTAGGCTAAGAGACAAACTAACTCACTCATTGTGTAGCCACTGAGATCCCCAGATAAAGTGCTATAAGAGGGCCACACACTATTATTCTTTTATTATGGAGCAGCAGTGGCTGTTCAAGAGTTACTCTGGATTTTTATATGTTTTCCTCCGCCTTTTGTCTTCTAGTAGCAGTCCTGTGGTTTTGAGAGCTTTGGTCTCTGACTAGAGGAGGGTTCCTAAATTTAAGGTGGCATCTTTGGGAGGTTTTGGAAATCACGGGCGGGTGAACACTGTTGCTCAGACATATTTTTGTATCACTGTGGTTTGCATACTAAAATATATGCAATGGTGGAGAGCTGGTGTCATTGTTAACTTTAGCACTCCTGCAACAAATTTCCTGGCAATATTGAACAGCACTTGTACAAAGCCCCCGGTAAGCAGCGCATTGCTAATGGACATGTTGTTGAGAGTACGGACAGGATGAAATAGCAAGGACGGGACAAGATTCTTGTAGCTGTAGCTATAAGAAGCATGTGAATGGTGAGAAGGTGACTTACAGATTGTTTTGCCTCAGCTGATGCTCCTGGAGTTGCAACCCAACTTTGTATCCTTGTTATGGAACTTTAATGGATTTTTCGCATGATTTTTTTTTCACTTGGTGGCTGTGACTGGGAGCAAAGCAAACACAAATCATTGCAAACAGTTTGACAGGGATGTAGTTAATACAGTTTTGAAAAGGCTGGTAAAGGGTGCACAGTAGTATCACTTTTTTACTACGTTTAATAGAGCAGCACCGAGTGACTGAGAAGGGGGAAGTGGTTTGGGTTTTTTTTTTTAATCCACTTATTTTTAAATTTTCTAAAATGGCACAAGAAGGAATCAGTACAGGAGACAAGGCAAAAGAAGCCCAGTCAAAACTGCAGGAAGTTCTCTGGATGTCTAGGAGCCTGGTTTTGGCTGCTTGTGCCTTTTCTCCCCCTACAGTCTTCTCTAAAAGCATCATGGAAGGGTTTTCTGGGGAAGTCTGGGTATCTAGAGGGTAGATAATTCCACCCAGCTTTAGGCATCCAGTCCTACTTTAGTGCCCTGAATGTCTTTTTCTATTCAAGGGGGACAGAGTAAGAGGACTTGTAAAACTTGGGTTTTTTGACCTGCTTCAGACTCCCATGTCAAGATGAGATGAGCTGTGCCCTCAACATGCCTATTCGCCTCCTTGGAGTACAAAGGGGACCTGGACAACAGTTTCATCTGAGTTAGGTTCGACTTTGAAATTCAGCACTGTAGCTAAACCAGAAGCATTTTCTAGTGAAGGGACACCAGCATATCTAGATTTCAGTGTAACACCTTCTGGGATGTCACGAGCTAGACAGGAGGAATGGAGAACCACTGGAGAGCTATGAGGTGGAAAAGGAGCTGCCTAGAGAAGAGGAGACAGTTGGCTGTGCTGAAAGGGGAGCTGCCAGATCAAGGAAAATCCCTCCTGGAGTTTCTCAAGAGGGTGCCCGATTTATTTTTTTAATAAATATCTGGGTGCAAAGCAGCAGCAGCAGCTACACAGAGGACAGGAATATCGAACAGGAAGAGCTGATGGCCTTTACAAATAGAATGGAGAGATTTTTAGTCCTTATGTAAATGTAAATGTCCTTATGGATGGATCGGAAGGATTTCTGCTTGAAGCCAGAAGTGCATTACGTAGAAATGCAAAAGGAACACAAAAAGCGGCATCGTTCTGTTACTGACCACACTCTGAGCATGAGACATTAAAGTCATAGGGTTGCCAAGAAGGCAAATGCAGTTCTAGGTTATATCAAATGAGCTGTTTCCAGCAGAGAAAGAAAAACAGGAATGCTGTGCTCTGCCATGCACTGAGACTTCCTGTGAAATCCTGTGAACAAAACCTGCAGAAATGGGGTATATCACAAGTGACTAAATAAGGTCTAAAGACCCAAGAAAAGACATAAGACTTTGCAGAAGGGATTAAAGCAACATCTGAAGGCTTTGCTGAAAGGCTTGGGAGATGGCCTGAGACTGGAGGTAATATTTTTTGAGGGGAGCAGAAGCTGGAAGGAGTTCAAAATAGATGAATAAGGAACCAGTAACCAGATGGCTGAGGACCAGCAGCTTTTCCGGGGACAGGGGAGGCCAAGGAATCTTTGGCAAGCTTGGAGGTTACTAACTGAGCAGGACGGGAGTGAGGATTTAAAAAGCTAAAAATACCAACAGCACAAGGAAATCAGAAAGTTACAGAAGTCAGAAACCTGATGTGGAATTAAGGCTGTCAGAGGACTTTATTGCTTAACCTTACCTAGCACCGTCATGACTGCAGAAACTGGAAGGGAAGAAGTCAAATAAACTATCCCAATATATAAGAAACTGCCAAAAAAATTACAGTGAATGATCTGAGGAGGTAAGCCCAGAACCTTTTTGTTAGCATTTAGTGTGTAGACCAAATCAATGGCAGAGAAGATGGACAGCAACAGTGTTTCCCAGGAACCAAACAGGTCTGAAGCGTTACACGCAGCAAAACAAGACTCAGTTGTCGACTCTATTTCTGACCTGGGGCACACAGTCCGAAGACAGAAACCAGCCCGGTAGGCTGGGGCCCAGCAGGGACCTCAGAGAAAAGAAGGGAAGAATCTACCTAAGCTGGGGGGGGAACCTGAGGAGCCGTCCCTCCTGGCACCTCTCCAGCAAAGGCTGCCAAGATGCTTTGGCAATGGCCCAGTTTAGAGGGACTCAGCTGGACTTGGCCTGGCCTGCAAATATGAGCAAAAGGAGGCCAGAGCCATTGTGAGAGGTGCTGGAATTTGCCACGGGGCTTGGGCGCAGCTGTACGCCAAAAGGGGACATCGCTGCGGGAGACAGACAGGAGCCCAGTGCTGTGGACATGGTGAGTATGGGCCAGAGCCTGATACGGGGGATGAGAATCCTCCCGATGGCACTTCTGCGTGAGTAGAAGAAATTATACAATCAGTCTGAGCGATGAGGAAAATGGTTGCTACGGGAAGCAGCCCTGTTAACTGCTCGTTTAAGAGAGGCAGGTAGGGAAGCACCACGTTAAGGACAATGAGGAGTGTGGGCAAAACAGAGTAACTGGTGGTATCCAGCAAAAGCCTCTGCTCAGCTTTGAAAGGGAGAAGTTGCAGCTCATTGACCTAAAAGTCAAAGTTTGGAATTACATGGGTCAGAGCTGCTGACCTAGCCATCTGAGGCAGGTGGACTGGTTGCGGCCAAACATGTGAAGCATTACTGGCTCTGGGGAACAGTGGGCAGAGCTGAGCACACAGGCCATTGCGTGAGCACGGACTGAAGTGAGGAGAGACCATGGTGGTGACCGTGCAGCCTGCTCTGCTGCTTGTTGTGAAAGGCCAGTCTCCAGATAGTGGGGTCTTCCTCCAATGAGAGTGGACTGATGCCCTTGCAGATGTTGCTTGGTTGAAGTAGATGAGCTGAAAGCACCTGATCTGTAGGACACGAGTGGCCTTGCTTGTTGGAGAAGAAGGTGTCATAACACAGCCTGTACTCTGCTAGTAGAAGAAAGATGGGAATGATCTACGATGTGCCTTGAGGTCTGGGAAACCTCAGAGGCATAAGCAGGTTGCTTTGGAGCAGCAGTGCAGCGTTGAAGGTAATCCCGTAATGACCCCCGCTTGCTGCAGGCTGGCTCAGTGACAGAGCAGCTGTAGTGAGTGTAAGCTCATCTCCTGTCAGAGAACACTATTTGGGAAGCTCAGATGCTCACAAAATGCACTCCAAGCATCCCATCCACTTGTGTGGTGGGGTGTTTGGTCCAGAGAAGCTCACTAAATGTTCTGTGAAGGAAACCTCTCAGGGTGCACGCAGTGTAGATTTGGAGGCCAATAATTGTTTCAGTCCTCTGTTGAGCCAAAGTGCTTGCTAACATGGTTGCAGCCAGAGGACGTGGTAACTGTGCCGTTGTGAGTTATGGGCAGCAAACAGAGAAGAGGTGAGCACTGGGTCAGGACATCTTGCAATGGCTTTAGTTAATGAAAAAGAATGTGGAGCTGTGCTTCTGGTAAGGGTTCAAGGATGGTTACTCTGAGACCTGAAGTCACTGGTTTTACTTCATAGTGAAGACTTAAGGCCCGTCTTTAGAGGCACTGACCCACTAAACTGCTCCACACTGTCCGGGGAGAAGGCGTTGTACAGACCACTGAAGACCTAAAGGTGCCTTCAGCAGTGACTTGGATGTCATCCACAGGTCTGGCTAAGGGACACGATAGTGCCTGCCTCAGTACAATGTAGAACATGCTGAAAGAAATAATGCCATAGTAGGTGCAGTTGCTGTCATGAGAGGAGAACACCTTAGATAATTGCAGCATTTCAGTCTGGTTTCCATACTCGGTTTTAAGCAGCAGTGGCAAGCGGCAGTGGAAGCAAAGAGCAGGGGTGAAGGGCAGGAGACAGCATTTCTACTGCGTCAGTAAGCAGCACTTGAAAGTGCCGGCTTCTGGCTGACACTGAGTGATCTTGGAAGCGGTCACTGAAAAATCGTTCCCTCTCAGCCTGTCTGCTGTGGCGAGATGGTTCTGGGCACACACGGAGCCTGCTGGTAAGAAAGACTGCATTTACAACCGGCCGGGGATCAGATCAAGGCTGCCACTGAACTTGGGCTTCCTGAAATGAGAGTTGCTCTGAAAAGAGGCACCTTCTCATGGACACACAACCCCATAAGAGAGAGTTTTCTCTAACAAAAAGAAAAATATGGCTGTGAACAGGACTGGGCAATTTCCCAGGCAGTCACAGATGTGCAGAGTTCTGTGGGGCTCGGAATTTACTACGAAGGGCTTATTAGTGGATTTGCCAGTATTGCAGAGGCACGACACAGACTGGGTGAGAAAGAGACACCAACTGCAGTGGCATGTAAGACTTCACCACTTTCAGAATTAGAGTTGCTTTTGTCTTGGTAGATCCAATGTTAAAACCCTTTCATGTAGGCCCAGATGCTGGTCCCTGTAGACTGGAGGCTGCTCTGAAATAAGAACATAAGGGATTTACGAAGTTGAAGATTTAATCTTTAATTTATAAAGTTGAAGATCTAATATCAGCAATGGTCTACATAGTCCAGAAACTTTGTAAACAGGAGTTCAGTGAGGCAGTTTCCCTGGAAATGGGAGAAGTGGTGGAGTTTTGTACTCACGCCCATGTCCCAAAATAAGAATGGCACTAAAGACATCTTGTCCCAGCTGCCTGGTGGAAGTCAGTTGCAAATGTTGCCCTGAGCCAGATTGCTCAGAAGAGATACAGTAGAACAGAAGATTGTCTCTCCGCTTACATAATGTGTTCAGGTGTAAAGGCTTCTGGTGGGTGCCCTGGATGCTACCAGGCACAGGATCAGATATGCCAGAGAAATGTAGATACTTCCCAAAGACTCTGCCTTGGATACAGCACATTGAGTAACTAGAAAATCTATTGGCAAATGTACCCATCCACGAGTCCATGAGCAGAACTGTCATTGTGACAAAGAGATTAAAGAGAAAATTATGTTAAACACAGGAAAACTTACCCGGTGATGGTTCTGGTACAAGCTGATGATCTGAAGTACCTCATAACTCAGTTCTGAGCTACAGAAGAGCTTTGAAACTGCCAGATATTAGGAGAATGCAAAAAATCTTAGGCAAGCTATTCGAGGATTTGTGCCGAGTAAAGCACTAGAAAAAAGCATATGAAATCTGGGAAGAAATTAGCTCTTTGCAATAATAAAGCTGTTGGGATAGACTAGACACACAAGAGTAAGGAAGAAGGTGGTTAAGGATTTATTAGAGAAGGGAAGTAGAAAGCAAGCCCAAGACTTTCTTTAGGTCTCCTGAGATCCTCCTACAATCAGAAACATCTCAGATGAGGGAGAGAGTCTTCCACATGATTGTACACAGCACAAATATACAGCACATATTATACAGCTAAGGACTGCAGGTCATGTCATCAGCTGGGAGAAATCAGCATAGCTTCATTTACTTTCATGGAACAACATTCGTTCTCCCCAGCTGCAGATTCGGCTCCTCTGTGGTCTTCTGCTCCACTAAGTGAGCTCTTTTTCCCAACTACTTGGTTTTCTGGGTGTTGCTTTTTGCTGTGGGGATTGGCAGAAGAGCAAGATACATCCTCCAAGAGCGGACCTTGGAAACAGTTGGGAAGATAGCTTGTTACACAGCCACCCATTTACCACCTTCTCCTGCATCCGAGGTCAACCCACCATGCTCAGTTAGGGCAGTTCTCTTACACTCTACAGCAGAGAGGAGCTGCCTTCCTGACTCCTACCAGCTGTGCAGTGTGTGTAGGACATTAAACTCAGTTTGGGGAAGAAGGAAATTTTGTGTACTTTTTCAGACAGGGTGGGAAAAAAGCTGAGATGGATCCTCAGAGGTTACCTTGTTCTGATCCATGTAAGTCCCTGTTTACATATCCAGAATACGCAGCCAAAATGCAGAACCAACGTCAGAATGAATAAAATGTAACCCCACCTGCTGCAGTGGGAAAAGGTGAGGGGGAAGACTGGGAGGAGATAGGACAAGTGAAGGACATGACCTAGGAGACAGTGAAGGGCAGAGACCAGTTTTCGCCCTGCATTCTGTACAGCACCTCACCCAGTGACTCTGACTGCTGAGGGACTGTGAGGCTTAGCTGTGGTGACCAGGACAGAGGAGCGGGGTCTGGTAGGACCAGAGATATGGAGCTGTGTCCTGTGAGATGGTGGGACCTGCAAGAGGCAGTGGCACCCACAGAGGAGGCCTGGAGCAAACAGACGTTGGCAGGTACAGGTTGAGGCAGGGTGGGAGGTAGGAAGGAACTGGAGGTACGTCAGGTTTGCAGCGCTAAGAGACCATGCTAGGGATGGCAGGGGTCTGGCAGGTGGGGAGAGGAGAAATCTCCGCTTGGAAGCAACATCTGCAAGTCAGCAGCTCCCCGCTCTGTGTCTGTTCAGCAGCGTCTCTGGCACGTCAGGAAGAGGAGAGGGGTGCCCCTGGGGTACCTCCTCCTTACCTAGCCCTGCTAGTCCTTGCGCTGGCAGTGCCTGGTGGTCCCAAGTGAGCTGGGAGGCTTTCTGTGCCCAACACCCTCAAATGCAGCGGGAAAGAGAGGAGAGCCCTGCGTGCCTGCGGGAGCTCTCCTGCGCCAGGGAGACCCATCAGAGACACAGGCTGGCAACGAGAACGCGCTGCTTCTTAACCAGCGATCCTTGCTCTAGCAGCCTGTGGAACAAAACGTTACTTCCTACCATGCCATATTGCTTACAAAATTGCCACGTAGCTAATAACCTAAAAATCCAAACTTTCCAGGTCACGAACTCTTCGGCTGTCGCAGGCTGTGCCAGCGCACAGCAAAGCTCAGAGCGCAGCACCCCTGCCAGCGCCAGCCATCACACCCCAACGTACGGCCCTGCCGAGAGCCCGCAGCCTGCAGCGGCGGCTCAGGGCTCCCTCCGCCGGGGCTGTTGTCCAGGGAAGCCAAGGAGGCTCTGTTCTTTAACTCCGGTGGGCTTGGGATCAGGTTTATATTCCTTTCGATACCCTTGCCACACGTGCAAACAAGTTGCACTGGGTGGTGTAATTTGAGAGCGAAATCAAATGAAGAGGTGACACGCTGAGGGTGTACACAAAACAAGGGAAGCGTTTCCAAATCGCGCGCTGCCACGGAGCAAGGAGACTTTACATAATGGCAAAATTAGGGTTTGGATGACTGGTATTCTTCAACAAACTTTTCAGAAATATTTCCTGGAGCAAACCCAAAGAGAGAATCCTCATTTACCCTATTCCTTTCAGAAGTAATTGAATTCACTTGTTTAGGGTTTCTGCCTCCTCCACCTTTCATTCAGCAGCCATGTGAATTCTGCTAATCTCCCTACAAAACAGTCAATCTCCTCTAGTCTCTCTAACCATCGTTCAGCCACCCAGTAATGAAAAATTGCTTTGATCCTCTCCATTTTCTTCATCTCCAAAAAAAATCTCAATTTAAAAAAAAAAATTAAATCTTTAATAAACTCTGCCACCGAAAAGAATGTGTCTGATTAGTTCAGTAGAATTTTTTTTTTCCCCTGCAGTGGGTTGCTTGAGAAACCTGGGAGCTAAAAAGGCTGAAACACTGGATCATAGCTTTGAGAACGGGTATACAACGTTACCACGAGTGTCCAAATGGTTATGCAAGCTGTGCAAAATTACGTAGAGGAAAAGAGGGAAAATGCCGGGAGCGGATTAGAAGGCACTCTTTGTGGATACTGCATTTACGAGTAAATCTCGGTTACAGATTTTTGAGACTACAGCTGTCCTGCTGCATGCAGCTACCCAGCGCTGTATTCACACCGTATTAACTTGGATAAGAAGGACGGTGCTTTCGACATCTATTCGGGGAGGAGATCTGAAAACCATCTCCCCAGGAGATTACATTACTTGCCAATCATCTATCTACTAGCCAGAAGATTCTCCCCACGGTTTTTTGGGGCAGCTTACTGCAGCCTGTTCACCCTCACTGAGTGCACACTTTTTCACTGATCCTTTCTCAAATACTAATTTTCACAGCAATCAGTAAAAATTAAAATCTCATCAGATAAAACACACCCGCACTCCTTCTTCTCTGTTCTCCTTTGGAAAAGCTCAGAATTGTGGAAAGTGTAAAAAATACTGTACTTCTGTCTGAGAGAGGATACATAAAAATGAATCCCTCTCGCTCCTCGTTTTCTCTGGTTCTGAGGAAGCCACAAACACAGCCATTTCTTCACTGACAGAAGTGGGTGCCTTTTCTCATTCCTGTACATCCCTTGGAAGAGAGTACAGCCAGCCTGATACCACACAAATCCCCACTAACTTCTGAGATGTGTTTACAGGCTAATTTTCTCCTGCCTACTATTCCGAGTCGTCAGATCATGAGATCTGCTGCTGTAAACTACTCTGTAACACCTGGAAAAAAAGTTACCGATCTTTGAAGTCATGTAGCACTCTTCAGGCGAGAATCGCAAGGCACGCTGCGAACACTTGGAGCCAGATCAAGGGAGCACTGCGAGTGAGTCATTTTACTTGAATGAAACACACTTCCATTCCCCACACAAATATGTGTCTATATGTGTGCTTTTATTTTCCTAGACACATTAGTTTTAGTTATTTACCCATTTGTGCTCCAGATAATTACATGCTGCGGATTCAATTGGATGCAGATTTATTCTTCACTTCCTGTCCTAAATTCTCTGCAATTAAACAGCTGCTGTGTGCTTGGTGTAATAAATTTACACAAAATCTGGGATGGTTTGGCATAGCAGAAAGGTTGCTTGGCACAGGCTGAGGACGGCTACATTACGTACGACTGGCAACCCCTGCCTGGGTTATGCTTTCTCTCCTAAATGAGAATTGCCCTACTGCTATGCAACCAGAACGGGCCGCTTGCGTGACAGAAGTGTTTACAAATTAATAACTTGTTTTACTTGGCTGCTTTGGATATTCTCTCTCAACCTGAAAAAGAGGATTTCCTTAGCTTTCCTGGCCTAAGTCTTTCAGGAAGATTTAGTTAGAAAGCAAAAAGAAGAAGAAATTCTTCGGCAAGTCTCTGTCTGCAGAAACACCTCCACATCATTTTGCCAGGTGGAGCTTTCTCCCCCCTGCTGCTGAGAAGGGTGGGAAATAGAGGAAGGGGCTCCTTCATGTATTTCTGTGCGTACCACAGTATTTTGCAGCGTTTTGCGGTGTTATCAATGAAATGCAGATCAGACGGTGATCTTCTCCTTTGCAAGGGCGCCCAGTGTGCGGCATCTCTCGGTCCTCATCGGCCTGGGTCCACCTACCTCCCTCAGGAGCGGATTTCACCCCTCCCCCCGAGTCAGACAGCTCCCTTTTGACATCTGCCCGTCGTCCACGCAGCGTCCCCATCTCCCGTGGCATTTGCAGCCTCACAGGACCGCAGTCGGTGTGGCAGCGCGAGTGGCCAACAGTCCTTTTTGGGGAGCAGATATAAAGTCTGCTGTAGCGGGGCCTGCAGGCTGGAATTAGCCATGTACTTCTGTTTATGAGTTAGCACACGTGTCTTTTTGTTTCCTGATACCTTCCGCATAATGAAGTCAATGAGAGTTAAACTCCTCAGCTGTGATTCACATATTCATTAATCTCCTGCGGTAACAAGTACAAATTTTACTGCGCATACAGTACGCTTATTACCAGCGTAAATAACTTGCTGCATCCAAAAAAAGTGTTGCAGGAATTAGGTCCCATTGTATTGAACTGAAGGGAAGAAGAGTTAGAAAAAAATCACTGTGCACTGCTGTCTTGGCCCAGACGTCTGCTGTCTTCTTATTGCACGTCAGTGATCCTGGATCTTCGAGAGAGGGCTAGCCCCACCGTTTCCGCAAGTGTCACTGGGGTTTGCTGAGGTCCTGCAGGAATTAACAGGGATTTAGCAAACCCTGGGAGTCGCTAAAAAATGCCTAGAGAAACAGCACACCCGAGAGCAAGACAGATTTTTTATTTAACTTATCAGTTCAGGAGTGAAACGATGCCCAGGTGAAAGCGGAGAGCAGATCACCTTGGGTTTCTTCAGCAGGAGCTCCTGAGGTAGCTTCCTTCCCAGAGATCGACCTGCAGGCCGGCTTTTGGGGTCCCCCGCTAAGGCACACTCCTCTCCCAAAGGGCTCGGAAGGCATTTCTGCGCCGCATCTGCTCCCACCCTGTCTCGACGGAGTTGCACTGTTGTGGTTCCCTGCAGAAACCCGCACGTGGTACCCGTGCAGCTGCAGGACCACAGATGCCTCTGGGATTGAAGGGAGTGTGACGTGCCCAGGATAATCTTCATCGGGAAGGCTGAAGGAACTCACTTCTTTTCAAGAAGAAACATCCGTCTCTTTCTTCCCGCTCTTTCCACAACCTGTAACTGTGCCTACCCCTTCCCTGGGAATGTCCAGGTTGCTTTGACCTAAATGACAAGTCCAGCACTCCCTCGGCCCTTGGGCATGGATCATTTTCCATTTCCCAAGCCCCTTTGACTCAGCTTCTGTTCAAGTTACAGAGGATTTTCCCCCTTTCATTCCCCCCACTGAGCTGAAGAGGAACAGGATCATGCCCGTGACATATTTCTTGTGCTTTCTGCTCCTCAAAGGTCCAACTCTAATCCACATTTCCTTCCTCCTGTGAAACGAAGTCAGAATTACCAAGTCTTCTGGTCCAGCTACAAAGGAGCTCTGGGCCGGACAGAAACGCTGCGTGGATGGGAGCAGTCAGCAGGTTGTTAGCTGGAGGCTGCCGATGAAGGTGTACGGAGGTGAGCATCTCTGCACAGGAGGCTGACATGTTTAGTGACAGAGAGTGGCTTGACTGTTAGCTTCTTTTTTATTTTTTTTTCTTTCTAAATGACAAGACAAAGCCACCTCTGCTCTCCCCCAGCTCCCCTCACCCTCCCAGCCATCCCCTTCCCCCTAGATGCTTGGTGTTTCTTCTTTTTAGAGGAGAAAAAAAAAAAAAAAAAGAAAAAAAAAAAAAGGGAGAGAGACATTTTCTTTCACACAAGCCCTCCGAATTACAGTTCATGAACTATTCAGTAAACTGACCGGCATGAACCTCCCTTCAACGGCCTAATCTAAGGGGTGGATCTATGTGTTTTGTTGCTTGTCAAAAACAATCACTGCTCGGCCCATTACATTTACAGCACGTCGTCCTTTAATTGGTGTAACACACTGAGGGCTGAAAGGAAGAAAGTCCTACAAAAGCCCCCGAGTGAATGAACCCTGACTCACACAAAAATACTCTTCAGAAGTTCAGAGCTGGGCACTAACAAGGGAGGTAGGGAGTTAGTTTGAAAAGGGGTTAAGTTCAGAAATGTGCCACCTTGAAGACCCTCCCATCAAAGCCATGATAGCATTGACAAGATGCAGGGGGAAAAAAGTTAATATTCCAGCCTTTGGGGTGTGAAGGGAAGGCGGGGAAGGGCCGGAGATGCCTCCGGCTCCCCTTCCCGGTCTCACCCTTGCCACTTCGGGGCCCTTCTCATTGTGTCCTCCGGCTGCTGAAGAAAAAGACGAAAGGAAAAAAAAAAAAGAAAAAAAGCCCCGCGAGAAGCGAAATGCGGGCTGCGCCGGGCCGGGCCGGCGGAGCCCGACCCCAGCCCGGGACAAAGCCTTCCCTCCCCGCCGAATGCCGCCTCCCGCCCGGGCCGCTTTCCCCGGCCCTTCATGATTACACTAATTGACAAAATCGATGTTTAAACGCCCGAAGCCGCACTTCGGGGGGACGTCGCGGCGAGGGGGCCGGACCCCGGCGCTGCCCAACGCCCCGCGACGGGACCGGGATGGGGATGGGGACCCGGGCGGGGATGGGGACGGGGACCGGCCCC
>Ga0181612_171698_pt1 | contig 27574 bp, 20 predicted proteins | sample HoacroProtozoa21_FD_119630 | JGI IMG/M metagenome (GOLD analysis project Ga0181612, IMG submission 119630) | Hoatzin crop microbial communities from Cojedes, Venezuel. Combined Assembly of Gp0051906, Gp0051904, Gp0051908
AACTATCCTTTGCTTAGGGCAGGCTGAAAAGCCTCGTTCTCCTGAGGGACAGGAGCCGTAGAGTTGACAGCACTGATAAAGAAGCAATAAAGGCCCCAAACCCATCTCTTGAGTTCCTAATAACAGAGGTCAGCCTAGAAGAGGCTCAAAGGAGGAGAAAGCCTTTTCTTCTCTGATGAGTGGTGCTGATGGGTCGATCCCAGTTACCATACGAACGTGAACACGACTGGACTGCTCTCACAGCAGTGCATCCAGCGCTGCAAAGGGCTGTTCTGGCATGGGAGGTTGCAGAGCGGATGGTTTTGGGCAGAGAGGAAGAGAAGGATCTCTCTCACAGGTGTTCCCTGCACCCCTCAGGAAGAGCTGTACTGCTGTCTGGTGGGGCTTCCACTCGTTGGAACTGCTGTCCACAGTCTCCCAGTGCGTCGCTTGCTTTTTAAGGAAGCATGAAATCACCAAGGGAAGTAGAAAAACTAAAAGAATCTCCTATAAGAGAACAGATCTCTGAAGCCACAGATAAAAGCTTTCTCTTAAGAACTGCCTACAGGAATCGTCCACTTTGAGCCGGCGGCGAGTGAGAGAAACTGCCTGGAATACCTGGTGTACCACTTGTCACAAGCATGGGGAAGAACGTAGTAAGACTGGTGCCATGAGTACTATTAAGATAAAAAGTCTTTAGCCTTATCTATTTATTTGCAACTGAAAAATAAAGCCCTGCACATAAAAAAGCCCTGCACATAAAAAATAAAGCCCTTCTCTGGAAAGAGAAGGAGTTACAAGCCCCCTGTATCACACAGAAAATCACGGTACGGAGATGTTAGGTGACTTGATCATTTATACATGACGCAGACGACACAGAAGATTCTAAAAGCACTGCCTAGAATTAGATTACATAGCTATTTATCTTAACGCTTACTGCTATCCACAAACCTTTCTGATCTGTTGGGTCTGACCAAGTGCATGCTGCGTGACGGTATTTTGGTTTGATTGTGGAGTGTGCATCTGAGGTGCTGCCTGGACCAGGCCAGAGGAAGAAAGAGGAGCAGGTATTTGTGATGGGGTCTGTATTCCAGCTTGTGACTGAGCCTAAAGGATGAAGATAACATATTTGCATTATTCGTCTCTCACAGTAAATGATGTCATGTGAAAATCTATAGCACAGATCATGCAGAATAGCAATAGCCTGTATTCTGGAAAGGTGTGCGAGAACCATGTACAGGAGACAAAGTTTTTACTCTGCTTGGTACTGGCGAGTTCCCAGCTAAAAGGTGGTGTTTATTTTGCCAACAGAGTTGAAGAAAGATAAACTGGAGAGAGTCCAGTGGCAAGCAATGAAAATAATAAGAGACAGAGCATAACCAGTAAGAAAGGACTACAAGAACTGGGTTTGAGTAACCAGAAAGACAAAACTGATGATGCCAAGAAAAAGGTGGTTTTTAAGAAGATCATAGTAGTTTTTAGTGGCCACAGAAGGCAAGAAGCATGTCTAACCTCCGGAAAGACAATTGTAGCTGGTAGTTAGGACCATTTTCTGCAGCATCAGTGAAGTGGAATACCAGAACAAGCTGCTTACGGTTGTTACAGAACTCTAGCAGGGTTCTAGCAGGATTTAGACAAAGATCTCTCTGGGTGTGCAGCTACCAGGAACAGCTCCTGCGCTGAGGACTGTGGGACCTGCCCCCATCAGTGTCCCAGCCCTGCTAAGTGCTGCTCAGTGTGATGGCGCACGTGCTGACACCAAAGCCTAGGCCTACACCGTGCCGCAGCAGCCAAGCACATGCCGGAGCTGAAAGAATACTGCGGTGGCACAGTAACCACATGGGTGGCAGGGGACCTCATCTAGCTCTGTCCCAGTGATGCCCCTGGGAACCACATGCTTAATTCTGCCTTAGACCAGCAGGTTAAACCGTTCCAGCTTGCTCAGACTACTCTTAGACCTCTTCACTCATAACCTGTCTTGGTTTACACTCTATTTAGTCACTGTGATACTACCTACAATCAGCCTAGAAATAGTATTTGTGTAACCACGGTTTCTTTTTGTAACTCCACTGGAGTTCTACAACCTAGCATTCACGTTTTTAAATATAACGAGCCATCACCACATCAGGAAGTTCAAACACACATTTTGCAAACAGGCGTGCATCAAAATAAAGTACTGGGTTTGTACTGCAGTTTGGAGCCAACAAAACGGTGGTATATGCTGATGCAAATCAAAACCAGCTGTGCATGGAGGCAGCACGTGGTCAGGCAATGACTCTTCAGGAAAGAGGATCTGGGAACAAAAGTCGCAAAGAAAGCAAGCACTAGAAGAAGCTATAAAGAGATTGGCTCTTCAGATTTTCTACTCTTTTCCCTAAAACAGAAACAGGCTAAGCCTGATTTTTAAGTTAATCTTACAAGCAACACACTCATCTATTTATACTAAATTATGCAAAATGATGAAAAATAAAACCACCCTTACCTGCAACTTTATGTTTCCAACTGGCAGCTGCACTGCAGTGGCAGAACTCGGTCCCTGGATAGACAGAGGAAGGAGCAGCTGTGCAGTTCCTTGGGTAGTTAGTAACGCCTGAGGCTGGGCCACAACCGCAGTTTGCGGCTGCCTCTGTGGATTAATGTAGAACTGAGAAATGGCATTCTGAGATTCAGCTTTGGCCACAGGTATCTCCTGCTTGATAACAACCGCCTTTTTGGCAACTGGGTTCTGGCCACTCGTATATACCGACTGTCCTGAAGAATGGCTCGCCACGGGCACAGCTGGGCTTGTGCTCGAGCAGTCGGTGAGAGTGTGTTCATCCTTGATGGCAGCACTGAACTGCTTCTGTTCCAACGCAGCAGAGTTACCGGGAGCCTGCGACTGTTGCTGCTGTCCCCGTTTTTCAACCTCAAGTTGCATTTTCAGTACCTCCACAAGTTTTTGCTCTTGTTCCAGTTTTCTTTTGAGCTCTTCAATCTGCTTTTCTTTTTCTTGAAGTTTGCGGTCCTTTTCTGCTACATCAAACTCCATGGTTGAGATGCCTCCACTAGTGCGATTCTTGTTATCATCGCTCATACTTGCTCTTAGTGGTGAAGTACTTAAGAACTGGGATGGTGACATCATGGTCATCATTTCCGTGAACGTCTCTGCCATACTGGTATCATCTGTGCTTAGACTAGACTGTTCTGAGGGAGAGGGGGAGACAGGCAAAGGAGAGCTAATGTTTTCAGTATTCACTGCTTTGCAGCCAGGCCCGGTAGGTGTTTTTTCCGGGGGAAAGCTGGATATTGTGTTCGCCATGGGTTTATTTAGTGTTGCAACAGGAAATGCCACAGTCACTTCCCCCATGTTACCAGTGGCCCCAGTAGAAGTGGTGACTGTAACAGAGCTACTAGTAGTAACTCCATTGTTATTAAGACCTTGATAGGGTTTCAGACGCTCAATAAGATCTGTTTTTGTTCCAGATACTGGTAATCCTCTCAGTTTCAACTCCATTTTAAGCTCCGCTACCTGAAATTAAATAAAGCACGATAGTAAAAAAGAATAATATATTAAAACTTAATTACATGCATTCTACCTTATTACATCTTAGTCAGAAAAATTACTTTTCAGCATATTTGGTAGTTAGTACACCTCTGGGTTCTGACAGCGTGCATGACCCACGGGCACATATCCATGACCTGCTGCTTACTTTCACTGTTAAAGCGGCCAAAACCTTAGTAGAGTTCCATTGTTGTACAATGAACAGTAGCAAAGTTATGCTGATTTTTTATAAATACTCAAAATGAGAAAATGAACATACAGCTCCAATTCTGGGCTAACAACTTCAGAAGCGAACCTGTCGACGATGGCAGCAGTGCAGATGAAAGCACTAGAACAGCTAGAACACTACACGCTGAACCCTCTGTTACGCCATCAAGACAGACAGGTCTATTTCTGGGAAATTCTACCAGGTCAGGTGGATGGTTCAATAAACCCATCAAACACAAAAGGCTCTCTCTCTAACTAGCAACTAAACAGTTAAGAGCTATGTGCCATCAGGATTTCTTTTACAAACATAACAAGTATAAGCAGTCAAAATTAATCTAATACCTGACAGAAAAATGTTCTCGATTTTCCAGTAAGCTCGCAGACAAAGTGAAGTGCAAATGTGCTGAGTATAAATTAATTCCGTGCTTTAAAATATAACAAAGAAGTCACAATGAATGGCTTGTGTTTATGATATATGTACACCACAGCTAGCTGTAGAGCGCCCGGGCTCTACGTATGGTAGAACCACCTCTGACAGAATACAAGGTACTGACCTCAGTAATATTTCAGTACTTTGCCAGTCTAGAATTTTAAATTATAGGTCTTAATGATTTGGAAATGATGAGAAGTCACAGCAATCCACTTGCATAACATCTCTAAGAACCACAGCAATTTGATGTTAAATAACTGTCTACCTAACAACAATTATCAGCCATTTCCCCCAGTCTGGTATCACTTGCTTCAGAGGGCATTCCAATTTTTCTGTTTTTCAACAATGCAGTTCTGAATTCTTAATCAGAACTGATTTAAATGATTCAGTGTTAAAACTACCAGCAGGTCTGCCAGTACGGCTTATGTTACTTTTACCACATGAGCAGGAATACCAGTAAATTATGCAGAAATGGGGAAGTGAACAGCTTTAATCACTGCAAAGCACAAATCCAGATATTAAGTATTTTAAAAGTTAATAACTTAAAGTTTGAAAAGCTTATTTCAAACACTGTTGTTTGAATTTCATTTTATAGACTTGCTTCACATTAAAAGATTGGCTTTAACTGACAACAATACGTTACTGTCTTGAAAATCTGATCTTCCGAAACCTCTTTTTTTTTATCCCTCCGAGTCTAAAACCCATGGCTCGGCAACCCACAACCTGGGTGGGGGAAGGGGACGCGAAAGAAGGGCCCACGAGATGTCCATCTGCCTCCGCTCAGGCCTGGCACAGTCCCGTGGTTGCTGTTGGGAGGGTCTGAACCTAAACGCCCATAAACCTCTTCCAGCTGAGTTTCATTAGGGCCCTCACAGCACTAATTCCTGTCAATGCATTTCTGAAGGAAGACAAACATATGCCACGCCTTCATATGACAGTTTAAACAGAGTTTACATAGTTATTTATGCCCTCAAGAGGCTTTCATGAAATTTAGTGTTCGTTTTCAGATGATGTATTGAAATCTGGTAAGAAGATCTCTTATTTCTGTTCTCTTTTACTGGTGTTCTTTCTGTGTGTTGGCTTTATAGCAGTGACCTCTCTGAATATGTTAATATTAGGGCATCTTTTAACCTACAGTGCTTAACCAGCCCTCTGCACTGATATATGAAAATTGTCATGAGGAAATTACTGTTCCAGGGTTTAAATTTGCCTGGGCTAAAACTTCCCATGAAGCGCACCTCACAGCTTACCCCAAGTATCAAATTATGTACCTACACAACCTGTCTGAAATTCTGCTTCCTCTTCCAAGTCTTGGGAAAAGAAACGTCACTTCTAGAACATACGCGTGTGAGGAGGCTAAATCAAAACAAATATTGAAGTCCAGAAGAGTTGTGCATGAAAATGCCGACAACCTTATTCTCAACAGTTAAAAGTACAGTTTTCACTGGTAAATAATATCCGGGCTTATTCTCGACTAACAGTCTGCAAGCTGCGACCTACAGCAAGGCACAGGAATGGACAAATCCCTGGTATTTTTTACCTTCAAGTCATCCAAGCTGGAAGGCAGAGGTCCTGGTTTCCGGCTAGGAACATTACTGTTCTGTCGTGGTGAGCTGGCAGCTGACGGTGGGGCACTGCTGTTGGAAGCATTCAGCGGCGTGTTCCCGTTGTTACTCTGTTTGTCATTCAGCGGCCTTCAAGTGAGAAGAAAAAGGGTGACGATTATGTCAATGCTAAATACATGGTTCTCAACCAAGAAGCTGTGATTCTGAATCTGGTGTCTGTCCAGTTAATGAACAAATTGGGTTTTTTTACAAAGATGTATTCAACGTAAGATGTTACCATTAAATATTTTTATTAAAACAGCACAGAGAAGAAAACAGAACAGTGCAGGATGGTGGCATTTTTTTTCTCTTTGGTTAAGCATGCTGATTTATACTTTCTAGTTTTTATTATTGTCATGGTATCCCCAAAGGATATTATGAACTGCAGAATCAGTTTGTACAAATCAATCACCAGCTAGGGCAACTAGTTCCGTTTCTTTTGACATCAATTAAAAAAAACCCCACAATACTGGGCTCTGTAACCACGCTGCATGCACGTCCAATGTTCATACCTAATAAGGACCAATGTGATGGCAGTTTACTCTGAAGATGACACATTTTTATCTTCTCGTAAGAAGAATCTCATACAAAGATCTCAAAATAATTGTAGAAAATTTAAAAATGTCATCATTTCCACTAGGTACTGTAAGTCAGCTTTTTATTTCTTTCAACTGATTTATGAAGAAATGTTTCTGAAATGTCAGTAAACGGAACATACGAAGCGTGGGTAAGCAGGCAGAAACATCTCTAGTCCAAATGTTAGGATACACGGTAATTATAAATATAACCACAGATGGTATCGTTAACTTTTCTAGCCTCACTTGCTGAGGAAAAATAACTCCGTGAAAACTCATTTAAAAAAATATGCCTGAAAGTCATTTCAATTTAGGGTTGTGTGACTGTGGCACGTTACGCTGTAAGCACTTCTAGGAAAAGACTGGTCTTAGCTGACGAGAACGAAACTCTGCAGATAGTCAGCTTCTCATTCTGCTGTCAGGTGCCGACAACTCGTTCAACATTCATTTTTCTGACAGCTTCTAGCTATCAGTCAGAAAGTACACCCCTCACTGTTAGAAGTGCTAAAGATCAACACTGATCAAGAACTCATATAAGCATTAGAGATCAGGCTATAAACAATATACAAATTTCACCTAATTTAAAATGACTGTTTCTTATTTGTAAACAGCAAAAATGTGGTCTATGGAACTGATGTAAAAAGACAGCAAAGCCACAACAACAGCACGTGTCTTTGTAAAAGCCTTGTCTGTAAGCCTCTCTTCCGCTCTGCCTACCTGTGTCGTATCTGAGTGAAAACGGTGCCAAAGCTTTCTTGCTTTCGAGTTTCAAATATGCACTTGGTCAGAAAAAAATGCATCTGACAGGCAGGAGGTTCTGTTTCCGTGCCACACAAGAAGGAGGACCACTTAAAGGCCCATCCAACTTCAGGAGTATTTCAGCAAGACCCCCACCTCATCACCTTGTCAAATGAGGCAAATAATACCCACAGCGATGCACACAGCCACTGAGTGTTCTTGGGTTCCACCTGTCTCAACATCTGCAAAACACGTTTACTTCTCAAGCCCTAAGTCTACAACTGCTGGCTATCTCTTTTCTTTAAAGGACACAAACAGTGCTTCACATACTTCAGTGGTGCAGGCAGGATTGTCTGGTAGTTGTAGTGTTGCTGCTGTTGGCTCAGGATCTGCAGCTGCAAAAACAGCTGCTGCTGTTGTAGCAGACGAGCATAGTTGGAGTCCATCTGCGGCTCGATTTTCTCACCTTTTTGATCAGGTGGAATATATTGATGATACTTCAATTTTTTCACCCTCGGCTTAGGTTCTTTACATTTCTTGCTCCGATGCTTATCATTTGGGTTCTTTGGGTGGCTTTGCTGTTTATGGATGGAAAATATTAAAACAACTGTAACAGACACCTCATTTACAAGCAGTAACACAAGGTACAAAGATAAAGCACACAGGAGCACATACGCTGCAAAGGGCTGCTAAGTACGACGACCGCCGCAGACCTGCCCAGAGGGACCGCTTACCAGCCTTGAGAAGTTCGCGTACGCCAGCTGGCTCATGCTGCGCCCAGGAAGGGGCCCCATATCACAGCCTGTGAATGTCCTTAGCAGATGGCACAAGCGAAGCTAAGGGACTCTGCTGTCATGGCCCGTCCCTGTAAAGCGGCGTTCTTCTCCAACCGGTAAGGTGACAGCCACTCAGCCCGTTGTACGAGTAGCAGCTAGCACCCTAACTCCATCTGTAAACACCGCAGGCCACAGGCGCTTCCCCGCCTAGATTAACAGCATGGGCAGGCAGTGCGATACACCACAGGATTACTCCTATGAAACCTCCAGCAGCACCCTTCTTAGCAATACCTGCGCACGTGGCAAAAGTCTCCTCCTCTACAAGCTCTCTGACATTATTCCGAGTGAGAAGCTGAAGGCAGTTACCTAGTCGTACAGAAGGCATCAAAGTAGCACACATGTTACGCAGACAACCTGCTTAGGGCGGTATCTGGATTTGCCATTAAGGTCCTGAATTAAGTACGCTGTACAAGCCCACTGATTTCACTGGTATAGCCAAATTTTTACTGGAGGCTGACTATCAGAGGTCATCCTTGTAAATGGAACTGAGAATAAATTGCATGTCGTTAGGTAGAAGTCTGCCTACGTGTAAGCATTACACAGCTGACGACCTTCAGCAAAGCTGCTGAAATGAAGCAACCTCTCCAGAAAACCCCCAGGAAAAGAGAACTGAGCATGTTCTGATACTGAAATGCAAGGATACAGCAACTTCCCTCTCGGTGTGTTCTGGTTATACAATAAAGGAACTAAGAAAGCAGTTGCAGAAAAAGAGCGATGCAGTTCACCAGTGTGGTTACAGGCAGACCACGAATGCGGTTGCCTCTGCTCCTATCACATTCTCCACACAAAACTAGATTAGAAAAGATTCATTTCACCAATACAAAGTAGAAACTCAGCGTTGCAAAAATCCATTGTCCTTATTTCTTAAACACTTCCACAGCAATGTAATGCATAATTCTGCTTGAAAACTTCTGTCAGCAGTACTGTCAGAACCTCTTGAAGTAATGAGCCAGTCCCTACAGTGTTAATGGCTGCTCTTTGCATCCAAAAGCTTCCGGTCAACAACCCGGTACATTCTCCTGAGCACTAACAGAAGTTGTTGTTAGTTCTGGGTGCTATAACGCTACTCGTGTGTTTCTGCATTAAATACAGCAGTGGAAAAGGACACAGATGCAGAAGGCAGACCTCAGATGCCATTATTACAGATGCCTACCTTTACTAACGCTGGCCCAGGCTTTGCTGCAGACACAGTACTGGTGGTCGGGGTGGCTGTAGCTGTAGATCGTGTAATGTGTGGTTCGATTGTAGTGGGCGTTTTGAGAAATTCAGGAACTGGAGAGGTTAAAGGTGGATACTAGTATTAAAAAAATATAAGGAAAAAGAGAAGCATTAAAAACATCCACCGTCTGGATAACTGAAAAAATGCGAAATGGTTAAGACAATTTACTATCATGTCAAATTCACAAAATATTTTTAGGAGGAGTGGTGAAAACAGCACTCTTTCATGTCCGTGTCAAGTGTTCTATAAAGGCACACTTCAAATACAGCAAGTGCGGTAACTGGTTTCTTACCTTGGCTTCTTAGTCTGCACTCTAACTACTGCATGTAAATGCATGCAAAGCCTGGTTTTACTAATACAGGATTTACTTCTAGTTTCACCAAAGCAAAGCTGTAATTGATTTTAATACCAGTTTTTGTAGTACATCATAATAAATATTTTCCAACACTAACATTTTTCTTTATTCTTATTGTTGTTTTTTCTGCAGGTTAAATAACTGATAACCAAAAAGGACTTGTAACAACATACAAGAGAAGTCCTCAAGGAAGCGCTTTGTTTTCATGATCTTTACACAGTTGTTTAATTTGCAGAATTCTTTTCTCCTTTTAACATACATGCAAACAAGTAAAGAAATACTATGGAAACATTTTCTTTCTGTCTTTCTTACACAATCATACAAGAGCTGGAAGGACCTTCAGAAGTCACCTCACCCATTCAAATCAGGAACCTTTTACTTAAACTGCTCCTCACATGTATTTGTCTCTGGTTGGTAGCCCAGACTCAGATTAACTAATTGATACCAGTTCTTAACTTCGTAATTGCAAAATTCTTCTAGAACTGACAGCTGTCATTAAAGTACTTTTGCTCCCAGCTTAAGGGTAAAACAGAAATCTTTTCTTCACCACAGTCAATCAGAACTACAGGAAAAGGTGATGTCAAATAAATTTCTTTTCTTGTTAGCGTTACCAGGTTTCCTACATGCAGACTTCTAGAACCAGAGTTACAGATTTTAAGAATATAACTCATTTCTATACTTTTATATGTAACTAAGTACAGAAAAACAGTTCAAACAAAATTTTATTCATTATAAATAAAAGGAGAGATAAAGTAACTGAAGAATGGAATGCACTGTTAGCAGAGATATTGCCATTTGCTATTGCTCTTCCTGAAGGACCACCAACGCCTGACCCGGGCACACCACTTGCACACTGAAGCAGCCTGCTGAACTTACTGAAAACACTGCTTTAACCCAACCCTACGGAGCCCAGGCCCTCACTATTTTCTGTCTGTGAGGTCTGACTCCTGTGTACACCCGAGGAATCCTACCACCCACACCAGGACAGTCCGAAAAGCCTCTCCTTCATGAGGGTTGAACACCGACACAGGAGAAGGAACTCCCTGTTCCTGCGTGGCGAGGCGGCAGCAGAGCGGCTGTGCTCTGCAGGACCAGCTCCCCAGCGTCCTGCCACAGCAGCCGCCCCTCCGGCTGCGCCAGGAGCTGCCCTTGCTCTGAGCCTGACCGCCAGCACCACCACGCCGCTGCGTCGCAACTTCCCAGCACCCTCAACCTGACGCAGTGCATTCCCTTGCGGTTACAAACATCGGCGTGTATTTTCTTCCATAAACTTACCTAGTTCCGTAGAGGCTTAGGACTTCTTTATTATTACTATTTTCCTGGCACCACTACGCCTAACAGAAAATTCCCCAAAGTTTTCCTACACAATAACCAAACTCCACTGAGCTTAACTTTGTCACAGCAGTTTCTTCTGTTCTGATACTGTTTTCTGATTTAAAACCTATGTCCTTCTGTAGTGAATATCCCTCTGATGGGATATACTCTGTGCATAAACAGAACTCAGCCCTTGTTTTTCTATTTTCTAGCTACACAAATAATTTTTATTCTTCTCTCACACAAGATTTTGTGCTCTCTGACCGTCCTGTTTGTGTTTCTGTTACAGTTTTCATCACTGTTTCTTGGAAGTAAGCAACTGGAAATGTGTAGGATGTTCCGTCCCTGGGTCCCTGCGGTGGCACGACGCTTGGGCTGCAATCACCTCTGCCAATGTACGCGCAGCTGCACAGAGGACGTCCGCAGCAGCTCACAGTCACTGTGCCGTGGAGCGCGGCACCTCAGCTGGCTTCCTCCGCAGCCTCTCCGGAGTCAGAGTCTCCAGGCGTCCACAACCCTTCTTCATGGGAAGGAGAAGTGGTATGCATTTTTCTCTTTAAGAACTATTCCATTCTATCAGAACTCCACTTCCCTCCTAAAAGCCAAACCAACCAGCTCTCTCTGCGTAAAAACAACCCAACCCTGTGCCAACCAGGCCTTTCAGCTGTTGTTACATGACCCATTCGTATGTCAAGGTCGTTAATGGCAACACAAAACCAGAGTGTCCCCAAATCTGCTCCTGCAGAGCCGCACCATTACCAACTTCCTTTCAACCCAATACCTCCTTCTTTCTGTCTTATCTCTGCTAATCTCCTCCTTCTCCATTTTGCCAGTGTTTAATGTCATACAGTATGAAAACCAGAGAGGTGAGATCAGTTGCATTTCCACTGTTTAAGAAAGCAATTAGATCACCTAGTACGACAGTCCATTCATAAAAGCCCATCCATTTCCATGCATTCCGAGCAGTAAATATCCTTTTTCTTCAGAATACATTCTAAAACCTTGCATTCTGTCAGACGGGTACTTCTCCAGTTCATTTTTTCCTGTGCTCTACTGCTCTTCCATGAGATTGTACCACCAAGGACCTGAATCAGTTTGCTAAAATCACTTGGTACATGGTTTGAAACTTTGTGTCCTGGTGCCCCTGTGCTTCTGGGATGGCAGCTCTCAAGCTGCCAGTCTGCATGCACTAGCCTCTCCAGCTTTTGCTTACAATTAAATTATAACAATTTTCCCTTCTATCTCTGTGGTTTTTTAATACATTTTGCTGCGTGTCCAACTGTCCGCTGCCAGCAGACAGCTATCGCTAGCTTGCCGTAAGCTGCCTAAATTGCACTGTGCCTTTGACCGTCCCGCAGCACAGCCACCCCAGGCAAAAGTTGCCGATGCTGCTTCACTGCACGGCAAGATGTAGTATGCCGTGCCTCGTCACTGAAACCCTGCACACGTGCCTGCCCTGGGGTTGTGTCCACTCACGGTGGCAGGCTAAAAACATAAATGTCTCTGTTTTTACATCCAGCTTCCAAAGTGTTTGCTCTGGAAAGCACCCGGTATCTACACAGTATCTAATTTGCTGGACTCGCCCAAGAACTGGTAGGGGACGTCAGAGACACTCACCCTTCACAAAAGGGTTCTGGACGCTGTACTCTGACATACTGCCCTCCTGTTGCTACGGAGCTTCAAAGGCTTACTCTGGTTATAGCAGCGACATTTTAAAAAGCACTTAGTTTGTCTTTGAACCAGTGTCATGTACAGCATTACCACACAGCACAGGAGAATCCCAGTGATCGCCTGATTTTCACTGGTGCTTAAATTGTCTCATTCCTGAAGTCCCATCTAAAAAGCATTTTAAACAATACTTCGGCTTACTCATTACACAATCTTTTATCATTCATCATTCTGATCCTTCTTGAACAAAACAAATCACTTGACTTCCGACACACTATTTAGCAGCCCTTTACAGGCTATGAAACACACTCCGTAACGCCAGCACAACAAAACTCTTTAAAATGGAAAAGTTAGTAACTTTCAAAAAAACCAAACCAACCCCACCTCTTTAGTTCCTGTTGCTCAAAACTCATGGTGTTGAACATTCTTCTCTTGCCATAAAGTAAATTACTTTTTCCTTACTTTAGTTGTTATCCTGAACTCTAAAGGATTAATGGCTACATGAAACACAAAGCTTTTTACAGACTTCCCAATTTCACCTGCAAATATTAGATGGGGCAATGAACCATGCATATCATCTACTTCATAAATTTTTAAATTCAAAAAACAAAATTAACAGGTCTCAACTTCTTAACTTGATTACTTCATCAAATAATGTAAAGATTTTTGTCCTTTGAACAGATCTTCTATTTCCAGTTACAGATAATACAGCTTCTGGATCTTTTCTGCTGACTGCAAACAAGCATCTAGCAGGTCAACAGCTACAGCGAATGTATCAAGGAAACAGACACTATACTCTGTCTCGTCAAGCAAAGTACTTCAGCTGTTTTGAAGCGAACTGTTTAATGTCTTCAGAATTGTGAACGCCACAATTTGATCAGTTTTGAGTGGTGTGGTTAAAATGCCTAATTCTTACCAGATGCACTCACATCAGGCTAAAGCAAGTTTCAGGTCATCAGTCAACGAGAGCTGACGGATCTCAAAGTTAGTTACATCCTCTGAAGCCGGGAAACGTGTGGAGGAGGACACCTTGAGAAGAACTCTGGCTGCACTCCACTGTTTTCAAAACTTTCTTTGTATTTTATATTGTAATAAAATGTGGAATTTGTCAGAGGAAATTAGAAGAACGAAAGAGCGATTTCCCAGACACATCTCCTGTACAGACATGCTGCGCTGTTATTCTTTATTTCAAAAGGGACACCAAGGTAAGCATCTGTTTTCTTCTGCAGAAGAGTGGCTTTGCATTTTAGATCTGTGCACAGAAGCAACTCCAATATGTTATGGAATCCATAAGCAAAGGACTGAAGTTCCACCTGACGTGCTTTTTCAGTCCAGTTCAAGTTCTCTGTTATTTTGTCGCTGCCATCACGTGTCTATCCCATGCTTCCTACTTCAAAAGCTTCTGGCACGTAACCCTTTGCGTATTTTTATTCAGCTCTCCATTAGGAACCTAACTCTTTACCTAGGAATCCAGTTTAATGTGGTTTGTTTTCAATCTATTCAACACAAAATGCATTCCCTTGACATGAAACCCAATTCACATCTTAATCCACGCATCAGGGAACAATGACATAAAACCGATGTGCTGGACTCTGTGTCCAGCATTGCTTCTGAACACAAACTCCACAATACTTTTTCTATCTACTGTAGTAGTAACAAAACCAAGGAGAGTAATTCCAGATCCTGACCTACTCAGTTGTCAAGTATCCATGGTCATTAAGACCACTAACACCTTTGGAGCACAAACAGTATTTATCGTGTCTTTAATGGCTTAATTTTACATCACTTTATACAGTCAGAACTCAATATTTAGTTCAGTCTTATCTTTTGTTTGTGTCTTCATTTTTATTAATTGCAGCACAGTTCCCCGTGTAGAGCCTTGGCTTTGCTACGAATCCTCCGAGAGTTTAAACATATAAATAAATGCATTTTCCAAACAAATGCTTAATAAAATGACAAGCATGAAAATAATTTGAACTTCAAAGTCATGCATCTTTTTCTCCTTTGCATAGTGGAGAAAGTGATAAAGGAACAATCTTAGGAAGTTCTGAAAAAATCCGTTGTGGATTACAGTTGAACAACATTCACCTGAAGAACACACATTTATAGTAGTACTATTCACATACTGCTCAAATTTTGATACACTGAAATTCTTTCCAAATAAAGTATTTTAATGTTTGTGTTATAGAAGCTAAAACAACTTGTTTTTACCAGGTACAGACTTGTGTGAAACGAAACAAGCTGAAGTCCTAAAGCTTCTGAATTTCTGTCAAATTCACACTTCCTGCTTAAAGAACACTTCTCAAATGAATACAAAACTTCTCAGCTAATTAAACAAAAATGACGACATTACCGAAATTTCGGTGTTTGCTTATCCACATGTGGTATAGCGATACCAAGTGCACAATGCTGAGTGCAGTGTTATTAACCTGATGTCATTTGTAAGTCACTTCATACATATAACACTGCGATGAAATCCCAAGTCTTTCCACTAAATAATTTATTGAGACATAAACATGGGTAGTCTGGTAAAAAGCATCAATCTGAAACATAAACTACTTTTCTGTGATAGTATAGCTGCTTTCATTTACGTACAACAGGAAAACAGGCTCAGTGGGAGAAGGAGCAGCTCAGGATCAAGGACTTTCTCGTCGCGCACGCGACTGCTCAGCAGACATGCGTAAACGTGATTCCACAACTAGTGCAGCACTGATCCAAGGCAAAATCCTTGCTACTCTCCATTTCAACACAAACACAAACTAATGGCTCCTCTACACAAGTGTAACTCGGAATATAAGCAGAATTTGTCATTTACTTAGCTCTGTCAGTCTTGAATGAAGAAGCTGTTAACAGAGATAACTACTGTTAACTCCGGCTAGTCTGGAGCACTCATTTCGGTCTCTTTCTCTATTCAAAGAAGAAATTCTGCGAAAGCTGCAGAAATCTAGTTAAACGCAAAGCCTTCTCTTGGCTGGGCTGAGGTCAGTGAGTTCAAAACTACCAGCTGGGGTATGACAGAAAACATCACACACAATCTATTTAAGCTAAACATAGTAACCTTTAAATAAATATGTATATCCCATTAATGAATAAACTTACTGATTAACTCAAAGGCGAAGACAAAGGCCTGGGAAGCAAGCACTGTGCTAGATATTCCAGAAAGCATTCAGATAACTGTACGATTATGCGTATAACCCTGTGTTTTCAGTAGCTAACCGAAGACAGAAGAAACTCGTCTGTAAGACATGATGTTTATTTCATTACTGCTCTGGCAAATTATTGTACATCACCACTTTCATAATGTGTTTAAAGACAGGGTAGGTGATGTCACAAGTGACAAAATTAAACTATCGTAAGAAGAGTTCTCTTTCAAAATTCACTTTTGCAACTCCTGTGCAAACAGTCAAATCCACTGTTCTTTAAATCCCCACGTGTTTAAATGCTCTGCTTATAAAGACAGCATTTTATTTGCCATGGCAGACTTAGTTACTTTCCTTTCTTTGTAAGTAACTCAAGAAAATACTGCAAGCCTCACAAAAAAACCAAAATAAAGGTTATTTTCATTTCTTAAGTAGTATATTCCTTAGCCAATATTTTAAAACTATAGGGGAGAACATTTAAATTATGTGGGAAACCTCTTTTTTAAGGGACTTTCCTGGAGATAATGGAACTGACGTCAACTGTTGTTGTTTCAGCTAAGCTTAATTCTAAACAAGTTCAAGACCTCTGCCAGAAAGAAGACAGACACGAAGTAATCAGTAACAGCTGAGTAAACCCATGGATATGACCTCTTCAACAACTGCTGGGAAAGCTGCAGATCTTCTACAGGCCGTAATGAATTTTGGGGAATTTATGGCTTTATAACAGTCTATGGGAATTTCCCCCTCGCCAACAGCTAAGCCAAGGTTCTGCGCTAGACACTCCACAGCAGAGAACGGAGTCCCAGACACTTCTTTGCAGCAGCAAATGTACTCATTCCATACGAAGCTACACCCCATTTCTAGAGAGCCAGACCAAAACACACACTGCGAAGATTCTGTTTCAACATTTAACAACTGTACCTGTGTTGACGTAGCAGCGTTTGCTGTTACCGGTGATGGTGAGTCGCTCGGTTTTGCCTCACCAGGGGAAGCTGCTGAGCCCTGGGATTCTTGGCTGCCTGGCTGATCTGGTGACAAAGCATCACTGCTGTCTTCATCAAATGAATAATCATCCAGAGCTTGAGGGTAATTCTCTTGTCCAACTGCTAGAATGTTTACAAAGAAACAAGCAAAACAATTTTTTTTTTAGTTACACAAATTAAATTTAGACATTGGTGGCAGAACTAGCTAACTGCTGGAAAATGATCGGTTCTCAGCACAGTCTAAACATATGGGACATTAAGTATTTATTGTGTTTTTAATATAATGACAGCCATATTAAACCATATTCAAGGAATCAATAAAACTAAGTGCATAGTAGAAGTTGTTTTAATAAGAGATTAAAAGGTATGTTCAACATATGTGGAGTGCACACAGCCACCTACCACAGCTTGAGTAACAGCCACATACGTTTGATTATTTTGTAATAATTCTTAGTAAGAAACAGGTCTTTTCAAAGACAGTATTATTCTACAACTATACAATTTAACTCTGTTTAGGACAGCTTTAGTTAAGCGATGACAGAGCTTAGGACTCGGAAGCTGAAAGATAAATAGTAATGAACATTGAATATATTTTCTTCTAGTGAACTTTACCCTCAAGAACTAAATTATTATTTTCCATAATGTCACAGAGATAACAGACGGCAGCTGTGGGACTTTACTTGCCTATAATAGCTTCTTTAACACTGGAGTCTACAGCAAGAATATTTTTTTCCACCAGTTCCATAGGGCCAGGTCTCTGAGCAATCTTCTCGTTCAGATCATCTGCCAACCGAGCTCTCTTCAGTTTCATCTGAGTGGCTTGTAGTGAGGGCTCTGCAAAGGTCTCTGAAGAGATACATGGATTTAAATATTCTGTTTCATCTTTTCTCCAGTTTCATGACAAACAACACTGTCTTGTCTCTGCAATAGCCATTCCACTTTCATCAAAGGCAGGCAAGTATTATTCTGAAAATTCCCAAATTAATAAGCAAAAGTAAGATTATGTGAGTAACTGTCCACATGATCATGTTTTTCTATAAATATAACCTCTTTTTTAACAGCAGTAATGCTTTTGGTAAACATTTGTATAATGTCCAACAATAAAGCAGGGAATATAAAATAATAATAGCTGATTACAATGGGAAGGTAGCATTTGTTGCTCTAATGGTTTACCAGTGTGAGCTACGGTAAAGGTTTAATTAATCCCCTGATGTTTGGATTCTCTCTTGACAAACATCTTAAAGAATTTACCTTTAAAAATAGCTTCTAGCACAAATTTGAGTCTGCAAAGTTGTATCTCAACGAAAATACGGAGACAGTCTGTCAGTATGGATGTGACCTATCAATCTGGGTTTAGTAACCAAATGCAAGTTTTTAAAACTAATGGCTACTAAACTGACTTGGAGTATGGTTATCTGGTAGTTTCTGTATTTGGTAAGGTTATGGTGAAACACAGTAATACAGCCCCACGCATAAAAAGACTGTTGGTTCAAATGACCTGAGCAACAAGGTCAATAACAAGGCAGGGTGAAAGTCCAGTTTATTGAAGCTTGTTTGGGAGGTGGGGTGGGAAGTACAAGGCTCTCAGGTTAGTTTAGGGTATGAGCAGAAATTGAAGCAATATATGCACTACACGTATATATAATTATAATATATAATGCAATATGCAACTGCAAACAAACACACAGTCGAGAATACTTTCACTGCCACAGATGTATCTATTACTGTACAGATTACAACAGACACCGCAGAAGTAGAGAAATAGAGTATATAAACCTTCAGAAGTAATTAATATCAAAGCCTAATTCAGTCAGAAAACTCCTTCTAACAGCAGCTCCACAGGTGCATGCAGCTGGCCACGTACCTTCGAGGATGTGCATTCTGACCAACTCAGAGCGGTCCGGCCTGCTCCGAATCTTGTGCTTCAGAAAATTTTCAGTCTTTAAAGAAATGAGGAAATAGCATTAGCTACTGTTTACTAGAAAAACCAAAGTAATATGGTAACTCACTGATGTCCAATCAATGAGTATCTGCCATTGCATTCACACAGGTGGACATTGCTGCTAGAACATGGGCAGCAGAGGGGTTTGGTTTGTTCTGCTCTAGTTTTCTATCAGTTAAGCACTTCTAATGAATCTCTATCTTCCCCAAAACAAGCTGGGACTGTTTCTGGGTTTCATCCCATGCCACCACACATAATCACAGTGGCAGAGATTTGCTACTGAAATCCTGCACAAGCACAATTTACCCACGTACCCTATGCTTAACTGGAGGTAGCTATTGCATCATGTTATGACCGTAAGTTTATCCCCCCACCTCGATCTGCGAAGGATTAAGGAAGTTCCTCTGAGACTTGACACCAGTATTTTATTTTAACGTACTCTTCCAATATGAAGGCATATGCTGTTACTGTTAACGGTAACTATTTTTTACTCAGAGAATTAGTACCACATACAACGATCTACTTTCAGACGTTAGTAACAAGTTTACACAAAGTGGTTTACCCTGGCTCGCTCCAGGCTCTTTATCTGCTCATGGAATGCAGCTGGACTTTTCAAAGCTGTGAAGGGAGAGTAAGAGTTAAATTGAGAGGACATTATTTCCAAAAGAAGTATCCTAATCAGTATGTTTGTATGGGTGTTCAACACCACCTCAGAGTTGTGTTTGCATCTGACCAGGCTCCCAGTTGACTCCTGCTAGTTATATTCACTTATATTTAACAGAGATGAGCAACACTCCTATACTGAATACTTGGAGTATTTGACTTTAACAGATACTGCCATGTAACAGTTAACTTTTTCACTATGCACACCAGGGTCTACCTACCAAAACTGTTCCACAATAGAAATGTTATGAGGTAAGATTCAGAATGCCGAAGCACTATTTCATGTATTCCACTGTATCTACCCTCTGTCTACACCTCATACTTGCTGTTACTAGATAGAACTGAACCGTCCCTTAAGAACTATTTACGCTGTTTTTTAAAAAAAAATTGTAGAAGCCCCAAATGTTCAAATTAGAAAACAGAATGATGGTTAGCTGCTAAATAGCCAAAAAGAGTAAAAAACACTATTCAGCTAGAAATAATATGAGCTGTAGAATGCTTCATCTCAATTGGGTTGTTGAAAGGAAGTGAAATGGCAGCAGACATAACCCATCCCCTTTGCCACACTTTTGGCAGAGGAAAGATACTGCAGAACAAAATCTTTCACGCTTTTTGACAGTTTAGAAGATTTTTCCCAGGTTTTACTCAAAAAGAAACAGATCATTCCATCCCTGATGATAATCAATATCACACATCTGGGAAGGTGAACATGCTTTAGCAAAGCAATCTGAAGTCTACTGCGTACTCAGAAACCTTCAAGAGGAGATTAGCTTTAAGATACCGTGCTTTCCAGCTTGAATTCACCAGTGCCCATGGGGCTATTTGTAATAACTTCACATAAGTTTTATGTTTTCAATGCCTGGGGGTTTTGTTTTTTTTAAGAAAAATCACTTTTCATAGTTGAATCTTCTGAAAGCTGGGTTCTCTTATCTCGAGCCCAGTTTCATCCCACACTGTCCACGCAGGGATTCTGGATATTTTCTGTGCACCCCTCATTCTGAGGCCAGGCTGATGTCCAAAACAAGTCAGAAGATGTGCTACTAAACAATCAGCATAGTCATTGGGAGCCCAAGCAGAGGAGCACCAAAACATCTCTACGGAAAGAGTTAACTGCCGCTGAATTCTAGGCCACTAAATACCCGTATTCAGGAGGAGCTTCTTGTGATTCCTGAATTGATTTTAGGTGTTGTAAGTGCAGCTGCTGAAGCAACCATCATCTCTAACAGACTGGAATCAATAAAGGAAAAAATGGACTCTGGCAATAAAGTGTAACTGCATAAGGCATGCCAATTACTTGTTTTCAAAGTACAAGTGCTGTGAGTTCAGGCCTACAAATGTAACAGATATCCAAATTTACAAACATTCTTTGCCTGTCAAAGCAGTATGATCTGCAGTTAAATTCCAGTGGTTGAACAGAGCTAGAGACAAAAACGGTTTACTGAAGAACTGGTAACTTCTCGCATAGCTGTCACAGATGGCAGGCAGCGGGGCCAAAGACTCAGCAGCTCAGCATTACAGACTCCCGCAATCATGAACACATCTCCAGCTGTATTGATGCACTTGGTGATGCTGCTGCCTCAGTCGGACACTTCACACTAAGGTGATGAGCAGCATCTTCACTCTTCCAAAGACAGGATCTGAAGGCATTCATTGAATCTTTACCACAATACAACCTTTGTTTTGGAAGAGAATACAAAACTCTTACACTACTTTTGAGTTTAGCAGATGTGTAAGTTGATCAGGAACTTCTGACAACTGGGAAAAAATGGTCTAAACCCAAAACAATTCTCTGAAAAAGTCCCCCCCCAAAACCCCAAGGCCTCTTCCCTCATCCTTGGAAAGGTATTCGTACTCAGAAAGAGAGGCCCAGGCACAGAAGCTTCTGCATTAGGTCACATGGTCCAGTGCGCGGTGCCCAGTCTAACCACTGCCTCGTGTCCTGAACACCACAGCATGCAAGATTCAGCAAAGACATGGCTGTGGGCACACAAGTCACTACTTCTGTGTGTCCTTGGTTTTTCTTTAGCAGCCCTTGCCATCCTACTCGTCAAAGACTGCTGGCTTTGTCATTGATGTCCACTCATTTATATAACTCAGTTTATTCCAGTAATGTTTGTCATAATTTAAAGAGAGAAAATAAAAGGAGAATCAGACTATGTCTGCAAATCCTTGCATTTTCCTCACAATGGCTGTTTAAACTGAAACGCTAGCTGAGCATGATGAATTTACTTCATACTCACCTAGATTACCAAAAGGATCCCACAAGTCTTTTCAAATTATAAAGTTACTTTTAATGATTCTCACAGAAATGCTTCTCTTCATTATTTTATACGTTCAGTCCACAATTAATACAGTACAGTAATACAAATACTAGAAATAACACAAGTCTTACGCGGCATGATGCCCTGGTCCACCAGCTGTTCTCGTGTCCGTCTCTGCTGTAGCCTCAGCTGAAGCACTGACAAGAGAAAACAATCACTGGTTCATACGCAAGCACACTACCCCTCTGAATGTACAAAAAAAACATTCAAAAGATACCAAGTACCCCAACTTTAGAAATACTTTTTCTACATGTATTCTGACCTGACGATAACCTCTGAGACAGCTACCAGTAAGGATCAACTGCTATCTACACAGTTAATCCCTAGTTACACTGGAGTTTGCTGCTCTCTGGTCACAGTGGATGAAGGGACTGCACTGCATGCATACCTCCGCTTTTCCTACCTGCCAGGCCTCGTAAGAGGTGCTAAGTATACACCTAAAGCTAGGAATTTTTTCCCCCTTGTAATACTAATAGATTCAAGAAACACAGTGCGGTATAAAGAGTTTACACCATAACCTGCAATACACAATGATTATACAGCCTATATATAAAGGCTTACTGTACATTTAAATACATCCTACTGACACACAAGAAACTGAAGCGAAGTTATTTAAAAACACCAAAGAAGTGATACAATCAGGAACAGACCTTATCCTCTCTCTGAACATTAGAAAATGCTGTTTTCCCAATTAATTGAGATATGTGTTACCATAGTTATTTCAAGGACAAAGTAAATCCAACACTGTCAAATTTGGAAAAATTGTTTACAGTTTCAGAAGTAACTTCTTATGTTTCATTACATTCAATAAAATTACAGAAGTTCTCACCTTACTGTAAGAATAACCAATGTGACACATGGAATAGTATACCAGGAACTGCACAAAACCTAGGGGAGAGCATGGACATAAAGGTCTCCTATTTTCCAAGATTAAGGCTTTCTTGTAAATGTTAGGGGGAAAAAAAAAGTAAAAAAAGTAGTTGTTTGTTTCTTCTATTGTTCCCTTCCCCTTGTTTCTGTATCAATTTATCATAGCGCTTCAATATTTCTTAAGACACACACAGCCATCACCCTAATGCGAAATTTCATCTTTTGAACAAGAGGTGGTCAAGATGCTTGGTCAAGAAAAAAATCACATTAAAGGTGTAATATTTACATTCTTCAGTTCTGCCTTGATAGCTTATTACGGATGTATGATTATGACACGCTGTTCCCATTGTATTTCACAAGGAAGCAAAACAAACTAATGCATTGTCCGAAACATCAAAATGAATGTAATTTCTGAAAAATCAGGCTAAGACAAAGTTCATTGTTTTCAGAATTTAAAAGGAACCAGCTTATTTCCTGTTCTACAGTACAGGAAGGATACTCTGCTGGCTAAAGCACTAAGACCGGGAATAGCAAGTCCTGAAAACAAGGACATTATTTTCTTGTGTCACACAAACACCAAGAATTTAAATACAAACATTGCAGGGCTGTGCCACGGCAGTTCTGTTCAGACTTTACAACACTGTTACACAAGAATTACACAGGACAGAGGTGGGAGAATACAGAAGTAACAACAGTAAAATGTAAATTGATGGCAAGTCATTCAAAATGTACTGAGTTCCTCCTCTGGAAACTTCAAAATACCTGCTCTAAGTAATGCATTGTATTTTCCAAGTAATATTAAATAACTGTAAAAAGTTAACTGAATAATTATTTTATAACAGTTTGAACGATCTATTTTTGTTCTTCCTTAACTTCATTTGGCTCCAGGTAAGCCGTGACCTCTTCTTACGGTGTCTCTTCCTGGCAGACGCGAACTCGTGCTGCCTGAAGTCTCGACCCAGCTCGGGCGGTGCTGCTGCGCCATGCGACTTTCGGCAGCGCTGCCGAGGCCGGCTGTGGCAGCGCAGTACAGGCCGCCGCACACTCCCAGTCAGTGCACAGCACGCACAGAGAAAGTTCAAACCTTTCTGCAGAAACCCACCTGCGTTTCCAAGTCCAGCTGGTCTAATCTGCCCCCCCAAAAGCAAGTGAGTGCAAACACACAGTTATGCAACTGTACATCCAACTTCAAAAATCCACAAGCTTTATCTAAGTAAGTATGAATTAAAACAACGTATCGGGTGGGGACTTATCCCATTCCTACAGAACACATCTAGAAACGCACATTTTGATGGAAATGCACTTCAAGCCCATAATACAATGTTCAGCTACCAGGGCTACTGCTAAGAACTCCCTACCGCACTAGCACCAAGCGGTGAGAAAAGCGCTAACAGGAAAGCAAAACACCCTGGCGTGTTCCTGGTTTGGATTCTCTTGCTTACAACTGCCAAATCACGAAAGCTCAGAGTCAGTCTTAGAACTAAACGAGCCATCCATTTAAAAACCTTAAATAAGTTTTACCCATCCAAATGACGTGAGAGACAATTTATAAACAGCATGGCAAGACTACTGTATTTCAGACCCAATGGTTTTGGTCTTGAGCAGATTAAAACTTGACTTTCTTCTGTTCTTTGCTCAAACTATGCCTCTTTTACACAACTAGGGAGCCGTGGAAAGGGCTGAAAAGCACGTCCTTCTCTGGGCAGGAATCTCATCCATGCTACACAGCTCTATATGTTCCAAATTCACACCACACTTAAATGTGGCTGTCTTGGAATGCTAAACACACTGCAGATGTGTCTACCAAGTCTTTCTCCTAGTTACAGGTCAGTTTTAAACATATGCCTCTATTTCAGGCTCAAGGCCTTCAAGAACAATGACCTGCTCCGACACCAGGTGTGTCCAGGGTAAGCTGATACATGTCATCAGACAAAGGAAGCAGATCAGATTCAGGGTTTGTCTCAACTCCATCACCTGGAATGCAATGGACCAACAAGCGAATGCCGGTAACACCACAACAGGCGCAGGAATGTTATCACTGATGTGAGTCGTCTACCAACACACGATAGGCCAGTCATCGATCAAGAGAAAATGCATTTGCAGTACGTGACATTTCTGATTTCTAATATGCGTTTTACTCAGACGCTGAGTAAAACGCATATTTTCTTTTTTTGCTGAGATTATCATAAACCCCATGCTGCAGGTGTAGCTGGCTCAGCTATGGCTACCTCAGCACTGTTAGTACGGTGCTTTCAATTATTAGCAAACAGAAGCTGGAAAGTTAAACAGCTTTCCAGTCGACCTTCACACCACAGGAAGATCACACTGGTTTGCAGAGTTGCTAACAACAATTTGAAAGCCCTCACTAACTCATCAATTTGGACAGCTGGCCAAACTGGAAATTATTTTGTAGGAAGCGCACACACCACCTACTCTGTGCAACCTACTCCAGACCACAGGTACTTCATCTCATCAGCCTTGTCTAAAATTCTAAACTAGTATCGCTGCAATCTCAAATGTGATGTGCAAAGTCTCTGTGCGGGAAAAAACAGCTTGACTGTTTTTTTAAGAAATTAGTTTAACTGTTAAATTACATCTAAAGGGGCAGAGTTTCATCACAAAATTATTATTTATTAACTACAGATCTGGCTTTCCCAGATCCAGACCGGACACTGACATGACTCTCAGACCAAGGCTTTCCATCTTTCATACGAAAAGGATCAGACTGCTGTTTGGCTTTCCACTACACCAAGACAGACACTGCTCACGCTGGGTCCTACGGTTGGACTGGACAGTCGCAACACAGCCCACCAGCTCAGCATTCAGCAATTATTGCATTTTAACTTTTCATTGGCATGTTTGTGGGAGGAAAAACTCAGGAAGGCCTCACACCACACTTCGCCAATACCAGTAAGGTAAGTAAGCACTCCAACACTTCTACCACTGTATTCCCCTAAGGTATACTTTAGAAACTAGAGTCTGCCTGAGATACACTCAGCTGCTCAAATTTCCCTTGCAAACCCACCAACCAACCACTCCACAAGTAAGAACTCCTCAAAAGCCAGCGCAAAGTTTCTGTGTCAAGGTCCCGTTCCGAACCCTCTCTCAACAGCCCGAGTAAGACGAGGTGTTGGGAGCAGACCACGCGCGTGTCCAGCGCGGAAGGAACTCGGAGCACTGAACCGGCATGGACCTGGGGCGCGACGCTGGTCCTGCAGCTCCCGTTGATGCCAGCGGGGTAACGCATGCCAGGACAGGGCAGGACCATGCCCCCTCCGGCAGCACACGCAGCCTGCACCACGGAGGCACCGCCGCCGCAGAAACGCACCCAGTGCAGGCACTAGGTGTGGTTGTGTGGCTGATGCCACTTATACCGGCTCCTGAAAACCAGTGCTGCTCAGCCATGGCATGGCAGGTTGTACTAACCCAGGAAACAGGGCAGGGAGACCACAATCAATCTATTCGGCAAAAAATAGTGTTAAGAATGTAGGCACATCTCTTATTTTCCAACCGGCTTCAACTAATTCTTTAATGAACGTTAATTCCAAATGTCGACGATGGGAAGCTCTGCTATGTTTCTCATGAATGTAGTACATCTATGATTTGTGGCTTCAATTATATTCAGATATTTGGCTTAAGCTTTGCAGAAAGAGTAAAAACTGACTAAACAATATATATCTTACAAGAGAATACACAGTGGACTACAGCAGAAGGATGAGAAGAGCAGCAAGAACGTACCTGCACATACACCATATGAGCTCAGGTGCGAAGCTTTAGCATTTTTTAGCAAATAGATATATAACAGTTACTGTCTCTCATAACACTGCTTGCCCACCCATCATCTGTTAACCTACACTGGGCATCACGAAGCAAGTAAGGGATGATTTTGAAGCTGTCCCATGTGTATTTGCACAAGCCGTAAAAACTGTGGGAGGACTGAAAAAAACAAGAGATACAGAATATATAGAACATGCAGTTATTCACTTACTAAATAAATCTCAGGAACTTATATCTTACAAAAAGATCTCTTAAAGCAAGGACAGTCTGTAGCACAACTAATAGGGAAGCACTGCAGGGGGAATATGAAAGAAGAGATGACTCAAAGTTAGAAAGATGGTACAAAAAGACAATCATTGAAGATTTTGACCTGGCCAGAGCAAGGACGTTAAACAGAAACTAAGTCAGATGAAAACCAGATATTTGCTTTTGCAAACAACTCTAACATTGAGAAGGTTAAACAAAAAAAGTTTGGTGTCTGACTTTTTGAGCAGTTGAACGCATGATTAAAAAAAAAAAAAAGGAAGTGCATGAAACCCCTAAATATATTATTTTAAAAAGCTGAAAACACCTTTTGCTTTTCCAAAGCAAACAGATTGGGAGAAAGCTATTATTTATATCTCAATTAAAGACATAAAGACCTAAAATACTTTTAGCCCCCACAGCAACAGACAGTAAAAAGCAGAGATGTTTCTAAGGAAGAACTGTAACATCTGTGCCTGAGCTGCACAGCTACATCTAGTCACGGAGGATATTCGGCTCACAGGTCTGTGCTTCAGAGCAGAGGGCCATACTACGGCCAGCAGCGACCTTTCTATTGCCACTGCAGTCAGACAGCCTGAGCCCTACAGCTGTGCAGAAACCCGTCACCGACAGACCTATGTCTTCGTACTGGCGATGGACCTGCAGTGGGTACAAAGGAAGGGAACAGGAATGCCGTTTGTGAAAAGCTCCCAAGGAAATGGGGACCCACAAAAAGCAGCTCCAAGAACAGCCAGAAAGATACGAAGATAGGAGTCATGGAAACAAAACCACAAGTTTTCAATAAGGAAATGCGATGAAATTATCTTCAGAGACAAGAACGAACGATGAGAGAATAGAGCACAGCTTTGCACTTTTGGCAAAGAATTGCTGATTTATTTCAGTGAGAAACTCTCTATAGAATAGAATGCAGGTTGGTTTAAATCTAATGTAATTTAATCTAATACACACTTGTCTTACCATGTATGTAGAAATCCATATAGCAAGAGATTTCTAGAACTGTCAGTAATGCACACTGAGGTAAATCTTATAAGGATGGATGCGATAGGACAACACAGCCCCCCAAAAAAACTAAAAACCCCCGAGGGATTAGCCAAAGTTTTTATACTGTTCTATTTTTTTTAGGGTTTGGGGGGGGGGGGCGGCAGAGA
>Ga0181612_119811_pt1 | contig 27572 bp, 17 predicted proteins | sample HoacroProtozoa21_FD_119630 | JGI IMG/M metagenome (GOLD analysis project Ga0181612, IMG submission 119630) | Hoatzin crop microbial communities from Cojedes, Venezuel. Combined Assembly of Gp0051906, Gp0051904, Gp0051908
ACTTTATCCTAAAAACCCTAAGGTTTTCCATGGAGTTATCAACCTGCAAGTATCTATTTTTGAGTTTGTATGCAGAATAAAAGCTGTAAAAGATTTTCAAACTTTGAAGAGCTTTCCGATTCCCCTGCTTCGGCGGGGGGGCTGGACTAGATGACCCACAGAGGGCCCTTCCAACCCCTACTATTCTGTGATTCTGTGATTCTGTGAACCACTGCCTAGTTATGAAATGTGGCACTTATGACTGCACCTGTAGGAACTGCGTGCGAACAGAGTTTGATGAGACTCCAAGATGCACTGTTGGGATCTTTCAGAGATGCTGGTCACATGGTTGTTCTGCCATACTGAGGACACTAATTGCACTGTCTTCCTTTGTCAGCAGGTTTTCAAAGGAAATAGGATGACCTTTCACTGTCCCCCGCAGACAGGGACTGAGGAGTGCATTCCTTCACTCCTTGTTACCACACCTGCTAGAAACAAACCCACAGACTTGGGCAGCATTGCTGTGTGAGACACACACACAGCAAAGACACAGAGGACACAGAGCTGTGGACAAGGCCAAGCAGGCAGTGGGGCCCATAAGACCAGCTTAGTTCCTATCTTCCTCGGATACGGGTCAACAGCAGACCTCCCACATCCTCCAACAGGAAAAATTCAAGTAGGTGGAGGCTAAAGACAGGGTTGCTTTAGCATGGAGAGGAGATCAAGAGAGAGAGGTTTGTGTCAGTGATACCAGCTCCATCCTCCCACAGACTTTCTCCTCTTAACTCCTTCAATCAATTGCCCCTGTAATTTGAGGCAATACACCGCTAACTACAGCCTCTTCGATATGCCAGTCACTAATGCTTGAATGCTTTAAAAACGAAGGGATTGTGAGAGGGGATGGTGAAGGGACAGGGGTGAAGGTGCGCTGTGGCAGGGAAGGAGCAAGTCCTCTCTCCAGCTCTCTGATGTTGGCTCCTGCTGTTCAAATGGAACCTTACCCGGGAAAATAAATCTTTAGTTAAAGAATGTTGCAAACACCCACAATGGGGCTTTATCGTAGCAATACCAACCCCACTGCAGCTTGTAAACATTTGGTTGGACAGAGGGTGAGCAGCAACAACCCCACACCGTGCTGAAGTCCGCATTCCTAGAATTCCCCAGCGAAGGCAGGCATGCTCAGGGAAGGCAGCTTAGTGGCTCAGGGGTTATTAGCTGAGAGTTCAGGTTCAGATGTGCAATGGGACGGAGGTCAGGGCATGGATATAGCTCCTTGTCTCTCCCTGGCTTTCATTCGAAAATTTTCACGCATTCTCAGCATAGCATCTACAGTGTCCTCTCTCCACCCGCTAGTGCACAAAGGGGTTTTGCTTGCGTTCCTCCAATCATTACAGCCTAAGTGCTGTGAGGTCTCTGGGGCTGGAGTGCAGGAGATCCCCACTGCAGCAGCCTCCTGCGAGGTCTCATGAAAACAGCAGCAAGCAGCTTCCACCCTACCCCCTGATAACCAACCACACCACTACATCAGTGTGAGGGATGAGGATAGTGTTAATGCAGTGGGAATCAACAAGCCTGCTTGTTTCTTATTCCAAAGCGAAGACAAAGGTGGGGTTTGTTCAGCTAAGCGGTACAGCCAAGCCTTTCAAGGAAGGCAGGAAAAAATGTATTTTTGATTTTGGTTTGGACCGAGTCCCTTGAAACAGGATGGGCACAGGAATATTTTATAAAGAACAGTAAAAATTAGAAATACAGAAGAAAAATACTTGTAAATGCTCTACACCTGTCCAGTACCACTGCTCCTCTGGAGACAAAGGGGACTGTGAGGAGGGGACAAAACAGGGAAAAAAATCCAGTGCTTCAAGCTTGTTTTATCCTAAATTCAGAACAAGAAGGAGTCACTAAACCTTTCTGAGTTTTAAAGCAGAAAAGAAATGGAAACAAATATTTGATTTTTGCGCATATTTTAGAAAAAAATATGGCACACCAACACTAAAAAAGCAGAGGTGAAATGCAGCAGGGAAGTCTGGACATAAACCAATAAAACATAAGAGTGAAAGAAGGTCCCCAAATTCCCTATGCTTCTAGCACAGGAACACATATAGCAATTGGAAAAAATGAACTGTGAATGTAGAGATTTAATTCCTATTATTTGGTAGAAATTCTCTGACAAATCAGTTTGCTAGTCAAATCACACAACCCTTTTTTCAAGCTATTCATTTGCAGTGTTTAACAGGAACATTTTCAGCCTTAGACTCCAAGCTGCATCTGGCAGCTACAGTGCTAATAATAAACCGTTAAAATATCTTGCTCCTTCAGCTGACCAACTCCCTTGAAATGACTTGTGGCAGAAGCCAATGTGCTTTTTGACCAGGAAATTAGTTGTCTTGGAGACATCTTCACATACAACAGCAGCTCAGTCAGTCACTTTGAGCGATGCCACCTAGTAATCTGCACATTAACTTCAAACAGAAAATGAGGATATCAAAGCCACTGAAAGAGAAATCATCACCTGCAAGAAACATGCTGTTCTTCTCCCATGCACTGCCAGCTGAAGGGAAAGCTATGGCAAGATCAGAGTTTTGATCTCAAAATGCATTGCTATCTCCTTGAGTAATTAGGTTGCTAAGAGGCTAATGGTGCTCCTGTTCACATAACCATTTATATGAAAATTATAACCAGTTTCAGGTCAAACCTGCAGGCATCACCTCTAAAAAAGCAAGTTACCAAAAGGTTAGACAGAGAGGCAATCCAGAAGTGCCAACACCTAGCTACAACTAAACCTCACAGACTAGAAAGAGGGTTGTAACTACAAAGCATGTGGGCACTTCTACAGCACCAGGCATTACCAAAGACTACCAAACAGTTGTTTCCAACGTAAACCACTAAAGCCAGGTTATTATGTGACCTGATAAAAAAAGATGCTTATCTTCTAGTCACCCTAATGGAATGCTAAAAAGAGATGCTTTTCTCGCAAATGGAAAGTAGAACCAATCCTGCCCAACTGAAAGATAGCCAGAGATGCATTAAACTGCCTCTTACCAGCTCTACACACATACACAAAATGCCAAGGCAGAAAGTGAGTGAAGGCCAAAGAAAGCAGATTCTTGCCAATGCATGTATTACTCCATGGCTGGGATTCAGGATTGTGAACAATAGGACACAATGTCTTTAATCGCCCCCAAAACACATCTCTTGCCTGGCAACAGCCCTTCTGCTGGGCTTTCTCCTGCTCCAAAAGACAGACTGGTGCTCTAGCAGGTGCTGGAACTAGTGAAACATGGACCAAAGCCATCCACCAAGCATCCTCAATTCTCTTCAGCACATGGTCTGACGATCCATCATCGTCAGAACTGACAGATGTTTATTCTCCTCCTGGGCCTTGAGGTCCACTGGAGATGGTGTTCCCCCAAGGCCTTCTGTAAGCACAGAAAGATGCACTTAATGCATCAACATCTTTGCTAGCTCAATAGCTTCTGAAGCCACAAAACTGTTAATTGTGAGTCTGCATATTTGCAGCAAGTCTCCTGCATAATTTTCTTCACAGAACCGCATATGACTTGGGAGTAGTCCAGTTCCTGTGCAAACAGGGGTACATGCAAAGGCTTAAAAACTTCAGGAAGAAAGATACTGTCCCTGTATAGAACATTCCTGCCAACAGTTCCAGCTATGGGGAAAAACAAAAGCCTTGTCCCAGCTGTAATGAAACGTTCCCCTGGGCAGCAAGAACAGTAGCTTTGCTCACAGAGTATTTGCATCTCAACTGAATTAGTTAATGTGTGTTGAACACTGAAAATTGTGAAGTGGTATATAAACTCTAAGGATTGTTATTTATTATTGTCTTGGTGCACAACAGCAGAAACTAGTGCCATTTACAGACGCAAATTAGGAACAACAGGAGGTCTATCAACACGCTGTGGGTCTGGGGATTTTGTTTATTTGTCTCCCCCACTCCTGTCTCCATCAGACAGAGATCTCTTCCATCGGACTCCTGCAACCCTCGCCGCAGGGCTGGCCTCGGCTCAGCGAAGCCTGTCGCCGTGGAACAGCTCTCCCGGAGGGGATGAGACCTCCACCTGCAGACCTCACTTGTATCACTTCTCAATAGAACTCTCCTACTCTCTAAAGCACTGTCATCACTGCCCTTGAACAGCAAGTATCTTCCACCTAAATTATTTGTTTGGAGAAAAGTAAGACAGAAAATAGAATAAAATAAAGGCGCATACATGGTTCAGTGGAAAGAAAGGGTTAGTTAAAAACGGTTGAGAGCTCAGAGTGACAAGCACTAGCACAATAGAGTGATTCATATACACAAGCGATGTCTTACAAGACTGGTCTCAGTATAAAAGCAGATTTTTAGACACCGATTTCTTTACCTGCATTGTTAAGCAGAAGCAGCTTAGATAAAAAGATGATTCTAAACCTCCTTTCTACAGCTTGGGTGAAGGAGTGAGAGGGATTGTCTAGATCTTTAAGCAAGTCAGGAGTGCCTTATGTTTCCAGAACCACAATTTAGGTTTAAGAAGCTCAAGATCACCTTTTTTAACTTTGATTTTCCAGACTAACTTGTAACTTAACTCTGCAGCTCTGATAATGTGTAGTTTTGTTAATTTTTTACATAGCACATTTGAATCCCTCCCCAGGACAACTGAAATAACTGCACAGACGTAGTCACTCTTTGATATTACAAGCCTGTGTCAAAGTGGTAATTTTCAGTATAAGATTGCTGCCTCAACTGCATGCTTTGCACATTCACAAAATTCACAGGATATTGGGAAAAATTGGGGGTACAGGGTCAGGCTTTTACAGACAATTTAGCACATAAAACAAGCACCTGACAGATGCTCAGTCAAAGTAATAGCTCCTTTTTCTCAATGCTGCACTTAGATGTGCATCACAGTCTGCACATTGGAAAAAAACCCTGGCATTTAATTCAGAAGGTGCAGCTTGTTCAGAGGCTTGCTGCACTTGCAGAGAGACTTCCATTCCTTTTCTTTTGCTCAGGTAACTGATTGCTTAGCACCTGGTTGCCCTACAGTCTATGAAATACAGACATGCCAGCAGCTCGAGCTTTGAGGCCCTAGTATCAAGAGGCCAATATCAATACCTGATCTGCCATTCAGCACACCGTATGCAACTTTCAAAAGGCAAATTTCAGAGACAGAAGGCAACAGAGCCCCTGAAGCATTGTTACAGTGACATTCCCTCCTCTATTTGCAGAGCTGCAAATTGTTTTATGAATACCATTCAACCAAAAGTTTAAAATAAACAGCAATTCACTGTCCGTGCTGGAACAGAAGCAAGCTCTGCTGGTTGTATCGCAAGGAATAACCACTGGAGAGCAGCTGTACAGCTATCCCTGTGTACAGATCTGCATCCATACCCAGGCTTCAGCATCGTATGTAACACAGAGCCATGGGTTTAGGCACCGCTGAATCAATATAACCACATCACTCATAGTGCTGGCAAGGAAGAAGTGTATTTAGAAAGAGATGAGGGCATTTCTCCCCTCCTCCCAGGACAAGCCTTATTTCATTTGAATGCAGTCAGTTAGTTCCTTTGTTTGCACTCAACTTCAGATTCCTCAGCGCACCAGGCAATGCTGTACAATCACGTACAAGAGTGGCAATGTACGAAAAAAAGTTTACACGAATTGGTCGCAAAGTACCTACAAGGGCTTGCACGCTCCTGCAAAATACCCTCTAGACCAGGTTCCTGTCGCACTGGGCTAGGGACAGAGATTAGAGTTATCAGCTTTGACACTCAGCAGGAATGTGTCACAAAGGATTAAATCATTATATCATGAAGTGTCAGCAAATGCAGCTTTCCTGCTGTTCTACCACTAAGTTATATATTAATTAGTGAGCTACAAAACAAACACGAAATATCTCCAAGCATCTGCCTGTGGATCAGGCCCAGTCAGGGCTGTTAGCACAGGATTCATTTCCAAGAGAAGTCACTCAAAGCACCACCAGCTCTTCAAGAGATCCATTAAAATGCAAAGAGCAGAAGTGCGGAAGAAAAACGCACAGAAGCTAATTGCAGCGTTTGTCTTAGTATTTTTGATAGCTGTTTAATACAACTCCTTCCTCACAACCTCAGCACCTCATTTTCTAAGCATGTCATATATGCACCACTGAATAAAAGCATCCTTCCTTGAGAGGGGTGTAGAGCAGTGTCAAAAGATCCTACAACAGGAACAGAAGAGTTAAGACATTTAAGAACAGAAGCACATGGCCTAACAGACTATGCAGTAAAGCAAGAACCAACTTTGTTATTTCTAGATACAACCGCAAGTGTTCCCTAGCTGCTCAGCAGTTCTGGACCAAATCTTTTATGAACTCCCACTCCGTCAGTGGGTGGAAAAAATTCCACACGATCTGACTGCAAGCCACAGTAGAGATCTAAGCAGACCAACAACATCCCACACATAAACCTCTACTTTTCATCTAAATCATGAACTTAGAAAGGTGTCACCGGACAAAAAAAAAAAAAATTGTCTGTCAATTCCTTATGGCTACCCCAGCAGGATTTCTAGCTTTGGCCATGTCTTGTATTTTTCCCTTGCTTTCTGTCCCAAACTGCTGCCTGACTCTGCCAAATTACATCAGCGTGCAGACTGTGGCCAGGATGCATTCTTTGAACTAATTTGTCCCAATTTTGCTTTGGGATCCCTTTAGTATAAAATGAGATTACTTGCTAGAACTGTCTAACTGGGTCAGGTTGTAATCTCTCTCTCAGAGGCTGAACTGTACTTGATCTCGATGCCACTAGATCAACACCCAATGACAGAGCAGCTATTTGCCTTCACTATTTCAATACTTTCTGAAGCTAGACTCTCAAAAACAGACTTGCTTTTCCAGCAGCTTCAGTCTCAGAGGGTTGCATCCTACCATGAAGAGCAGCAACACTACTTTGTTCCACTATTCTGGTACCACCCCACCTTTCACAGATTGCTGACACACAGGAGACAAGGAAGGCTTCTGGTAGTACTGAGGTCCCACTATGTGTTCAGAAACTTGTGCAGGTCTGTGTAAACCTGGGGGGAGCTCAGAATGGAACATAGGTCCGGGGTGTCCTGACTCAGTGTTCTGCCTGCAAAGTGATTTTCTTAGGGTGGAACGGATGCTACCACCTCCTGTTCTACAAACCGAAGCCACCCAGGGCTGTGCAAACTTCCGCCACAGCCCTAGACACGAGTGGATTGAAGTAGCTACCGCTGCTGTTTCAAAGATACAGATCTTATGAACCTTAAAGCAATTAATCACCCCCACTCAGTGCTCAGCAAATTGTACTTTCGACACCAGCATGCTCGTAACAAAATGCATTAACAACCGTCTAATTAAATGCTTTAAATTCAATTAAAATCTTACTGTCTGACAGGTGAAATATAATGCAGTAACAGGATTGTTCTAACTTCCTTGGCATCAAGTGTTTATTAAAAGCTCAGAAGTTAAATATGTCGGGGAGAAGGGAATCTATCTTCCTCAAACTGAATGCTACAGCACATGCTGATATCCTTACAACCAGAAAGTCACTGAAATGGTGCTTTGAAAGAACTGCAGAAGTACATGATTCAGAGACCTGTCAAGTTGGGTGAAGTACTAAGGTGCAGATTAATCCACTCACTCCAGGACAATCGCTATTTGCAGTAAAAAGGAATGCAACAGAATGGTAGAAATGAAACAGTAGAGTTTATTAAAGAGAACAAAATCCATAGCAGCATCTGTCAACTGGAACATCAGCTGCTGCTGAAAGATTTATTTTGAATGTCTCATAAGCTGCCTTCCAGTTGCATTAGCAAAAAAAGAAGCCAACCCTCATTTTTGTTAGTCAGACAATCAGACAGGTTTGTGCTAACAGAACTCACAAACCTTCACCGGATATAAAATCCATGGTTAGGATGAGGAACTTACAAAGTATAGTTGCAAGTTCCAATAAAGCTACAGTTCAGTCTCCCAAACTCACATCACACTACCAGTGATCAGAACAAGACTTGGGCAAATAACTTGAGACATCCACTGAAAGGTCATTTTTCATCTCTCTCGCTGCCACGCAGGCGCACTCCTCTTTTCTCAATAAGGGACGTTCTGCGAGCACAGCATCCAAAGCTGCCTTCTGCTTTGGCTCCCATGATAGGTCCTCTGCTTTTCTGAGGGAAACAGCAGGGCAGATACCCTTCTTTGCTTCGCCAGAACTCCATCTACTCTACTGCTTGTTTCGTACTCCAAAGACAGGCAAATTAAAGACAGTCTAAATGTAATGCAGCATGTTGTGCAGATGAATGGACTGTTACCCTCAGGGAAGTTTATCTGCTTGTTCAGAGGACAGCAGGGAAAGCTATCGATGGGCAGGATTAAGAGTTTTCTTTTAGGATATGGAACTTAACCCACCCCAGCTGTAAGTTGCTAAGGGAAAACCTGGCTCAGGAGGTGTGTCACACTACATAATGCATTCAATTCTTACGCCTCTCTTTCCATAGCAAATGAACTACAGCTCTTGCTTCTCAAGTTAGTTCCATACACTAGCATCACCCAGCCATAGGTAACGGACTCAGTGACGGGTCATGCCTCTTAGACTCAAAGAGAGTTGAGAGGTCCACGCCAGAGCCTCTACGTGCAGCTGCCACCACAGGGTCTCACACAGACGTGCCTGGAGACGCAGTTGTCATCTCAATCACTGTTCACAGAGTCATGGTGAAGCAGCCCTCGCAACTGAAGCCCCCTTGGCTGGAGGCAAGAGCTAATCTCTCCGTCTTAACCACATTTCTTCCTGGCACTTTCTTACCTAACCGATCTTGCAAAGTACAAACAGCTAAAGTCTGATCTGGACAGAGAAGAGAATGCAGGGAAGGGTTTCAGAGATGGGAAAACTATCTTCGCAGCAAAAGGACTGGAACCCACAGAGGCAAGAGCGTACATGTCAAGGTCCAGGAAAAGATACCAAAGTTACAGCTGTACAGGAGATGGTTAAAGACAGCAGGAACCTAGCATTTGTCGAATAAAAAAATTAAGAAAGACAATCCCAACTATCCAAAAGACTTGCACAGCTTGGAGATTCCCTTTGAGAAGTCCAAGCAGGACTATTACACCCTGAGCATCCTCTGGACTGGACTCTGCTTATGGACAGCTCTACGAGTACACATCCATCTTATAAATCACCAAAGCTATAATAAAACATGTCCTCCAGCCTTCCTGAGCAATGCTGCATTTGCCTTTAATTTAGCTTCACCTACAAAAATAGCCAGCTGCCTAGAAGAAAGTTGGACAACTGGTTTCTGACTAGAATTGCTCCAAATGATTTAGCATTCATGCAAAGTCATGTGGAAGAAAAAAGGAAAAGTCAAAAGCCCAACAACTCACGTATCCTGGTTACCATCCTCCACTATAATTATAAAATTGCCCTTAAAACATAATTGCATAATTGGGCTTGGCAAGCATTCACCCAAATCTTTAACAAATATTTCCACAGACTGACGGAACAGGCAGTGGGCAGTCTGACAAGCCTGCCATGAGAATTTGTGCCCTTAGGCCATGTTCCTAGCTATTACACTAAACACTTTGCATCACAGCCTAATGTTTCAAAACAGTAGTTAAGCTAGCAGAGTACCAGCATCTTAAAACAAACCGAGAGAAAGATCCTCAAACTATTTTCACTGCACACGTACATGGCGAACCAACCCCTTTGAACAAAGACACAGAGGGGGCTACCGATCCTTTTCAATTAGTTACACACAAAGAATCTCCAGTTAGATGAAATGTGTTGACTTCTGGTGGCTGTAACCAAACAGAAGCTACCAATGCCTTGCTAGGTTACTTCACCAGCATAGCACCCCGTCCCTTAAAAAAAAAGCCAACACAAAACCCCCACAACCTCAAAGGCAAATACGGAAACATGCAGCCTGCAGGGAGAGGAGACCCAACAGAAGCCAGAAATGAAATCTGCAATACAGTAAGGTTGTTTTTAACAGCTGTGCATTATGCATTCAGCAGCACAGGGGATACCAGCAGGGAGCCTTTATTAAGATAGGCCTCAGAGTACAGTGTGCTCCTATCATGATTGGCCTCTCTTGAGAAAAGGCGCACACACACAAAAGACTTAACCCTAGAGGGATCACTCCAATGCTGTTGCTATTTCATCAGCTCGACACCACAACAGAAACCAGAGAATTTCCGTGAGGTACCATAGGCAAAAAGGTAACACTTCCAACAATGCCTGAAATCTAACCTACATTAGAAGGCATCATCAGCAAGTTACGCCAGGCAGGGAAAGGGAGTAAAAATGCTGCACAAACCCACACAACAGAGCCACATTACCAATGCTGCTCTGCTCTACAGTACAAGGGAGAACCATGAAATGCTCCTCTTGTCGAAGACGCTAATAAAAGCAAGCTGTTGTCAGGACACCTGTGTTCTCAGCACAGCAATCTGCACCTCCACTGCACATGTTTTCGGGGCCCATCAGTCCAAGAAACAGCTGGAAGTCTTGCTACAGATGCAGGGGCCCAGCAGGGTAACTCACTCTGTTTGGGAAGCTGGTATTGGCAGCAGAAATCTTTTGCTGATGCCAGCTCTGCCTCCACTAGGAGACTTGCCTCTATCACAAACACTTGTTAGCACACCCAGCTCAGCACTGGGCAGACACCAGAGAAAAGGGAAAGGCTCTCAGAACAGGCTCGCCACCTCTCCTGTATCAGGTGCTGATACAAGCTCTCTAGAGGTCTTGTCAACAGCTCTAAGTTGCAGCTGGCTGCAAATCCTCAAAGTGTGGCCTGTCCTGGTGGGCAGCTCCAGTCCTCTCCCACAGAAGTGAGATGTAACCACTGAAGTGACAAAAAGATATACTACAGGCCTTAAAAAAAAAAAAAAAAGCCACTGCAGCACCAATTTAAACCAGCTCTTCCCCTGATTTGGAAGGCAGAGGGCAATGAGAGGAACCCTCTACACTGCCCTGGTGAGGCCTCATCTGGAGTACTGTGTCCAGTTCTGGGCTCCCCAGTTCAAGAAGGATGAAGAGCTACTGGAGAGAGTCCAGCGGAGGGCTACAAGGATGGTGAGGGGACTGGAGCATCTCCACTACGAGGGGAGGTTGAGGGAACTGGGCTTGTTCAGCCTGAAGAAGAGAAGGCTGCGAGGGGACCTTATAAATGCCTACAAATATCTGAAGGGTGGGAGTCAGGAGGATGGGGCCAAGCTCTTTTCAGTGGTGCCCAGTGGCAGGACAAGGGGCAAAGGGCACAAACTAAAGCATAGGAAGTTCCGTCTGAACATGAGGAAGAACTTCTTCTCTTTGAGGATGAAGGAGCCCTGGAAGAGGTCCCTTCCAACCCTGAACATTCTGTGATTCTGTGAGTGCATACATGTGAATGCGTGTGGCCATTTGTTATTTTCCTGTTCCTGACATCTAGACCTGTAAATCCCTGTCTCCCTTGGTATGAGTTCAAGCTGGGGCAATCAAAAGGCTGTAGACTGTGTAGTAGATACACATTTTAGAATACAAGCAAGAGTTTAGTTCCTGTGCTCATTTTAGAGCACAGGAAACAGACATACTATTCTACATACTTTGTGTTTAATATATTTAAGACATACATGTAGATAATATAAGATGCTTAATGCATCACCACATAGGATGATTACCAAGCAGAACTACATTTAAATGATTAGCGCTGTCCTTTGAAGAGGAAGTCAGAGTGCCTTGATGAGATATTTACTCATTTTTAGGAACCTCACTTGTACCTAGGATACTGAGAGAAAGCTGAGCAGGGAAGCATGATTTTTCCATCGGTTAACTCACCTTTTCTGTTTTTCCTGGAAGTGCTCAGGAAATTTGAGTGCTTGGTGCTTTAGGCTAGATCCCACATCCATAGGCACCTCTCTTAGTTGCAAAATGCCACACCGCTCAAGATCTTTAATGATCCTGCTGACTGGCTATCAAATTTAAATAAAATAAGATATGCTTTTGTTAGTTTAACTTACTGTCACTAATGAAAAGGCAATATTTCCATGTCTGGTCCCCAAAACCCTGATTTGCATGCTCCCAACTCATTTTCAGAAGTTGGAATAAGAGGCTAGTAATGTTTATCTTCGCTTACCTCTACTAACATTCCTGGTTCATTACTGCCTACTCACCTCACTTAAGCAGCACTTTACAAGGCTGTTGAAGATTACTTTGCCATTTGTTTGCCAAATTAGTTCAGCTAAAATCTAAATTTGATACAAGTCCCCAGTCAACAAGGTGGAGCCAAGCAAAAAAAATATTGAGATAAATAAAAATCAACTTCAGAAACAAAAAAGCTCACTGACAATAAGCCTTTATCTCCTTTAGATATCTTTATAGGCTTGACAAAGGCAGATTCAGAAAATGCTCTGTTTAGTTTTACTTAATTAAATCTCTGTGAATTGTTCCAGGTGTCAGTTATGGTCCATGCCAGGTAGGGTATTTACTTCTGTTGCATTTGTAGCAGTGTATGACACAGGTAGCTGAGTAATAGCATTGGTGAGGCTGAGAAGACGGGATCCCTCTGGGTTCAAAATGCCCAAAAGACCTTTGCTTATGTGACATAAAAACAGATGCGATAATCTGCAGACTCTGGAAGAACCAGTGTCACTTATTGAGAAGCAGAGCAGCAGGGCAATGACTAGTGTGTGTGAGAATGCCATGTATGTTAAAACAAGACTTAGAAAAACAGTTGGCTATTAAAACGAAATACAATACTGCTGCCTCAACATTAGTATGAACACATGTTGTACAAGGATAACAGAAATTGCTAAATAAACTATGAAGCAGTTTCACTGTTTGAAATGAATAGAATCCAGCAAAAGGAGTGTTTAGTACAGCTCCCAAACAAAATCTCTCACTTGCTGGAATGTGTCCCTGAGTTGTTTTGCTTAGCTGTATCCAAATGCCATGAGTGTGTTTGTCTACTCAAGTTTCGAGCCTCTTTTCAAACACTGCTTGTCTGGGTTGAGTGCATTAAATATTTTACACTTTACCCAAGGTGGCAAGTTGTGTCAGGCAATGATTCATATCTCTCTCTTTCAGAAGATTATCATTGTAAATATGCAACTGGAAATGAAGTTGTCAAAATCCAAATGAGTGACATTGGTCTTTATGAAAAGATCAGACCTTTAAGAGAACAAATCAAGCTTCTAGACAGTACCCCAGTCATTGTTTGCAAATGGAGTAATAAACTTCCATAATTACGCCATTTCCTTGTCTGGTCTGGCAAGTATACCTTGTGGTGGGAGGTAAATAGAGGAATATAGAAGACTGAGGAAAAAGCACTTAGTCCAAAAACTTCTGTGTAGCTGGAAGAATTTTATTCAAATAAGGCACTACTGCTGCAGTAGATGAAGGAAGTAACTGAAAAATCTAGAAAAAAATTTAAAGTCAGTTGTATTTCTGTGTAGATATTTCTACTGCATGCCTCATGGGGTCATTGGTCCCACCTGAAACTGGTTAATCTGGTGTGTATCATATGCTGTAAGGGGTTAGAGTCACTTACAGTTTTGCAACAAAGGCCTTCAAATCAAATTTACCATGGGAATAATTTACAAGATCTAGGTTACCCTTAGAAGTGCTTCTGAAACAAAGTCTAATTTTTTTTTCTGGTTTTGTTACCCAGTCAGCATAAGTAATTCTTTGTGTATATACACATATATGATCTATAAACACCCTAACATGCTATAAATTGAATATGCGGAGAATTGAAAGGAACAATCTTAACAACACTTCCACTGCCTTCTTCCCTTTAATTCTGTCTTGAAATTCTAACGCATACTATCAAAATATCAAAAAATAAAATTCCCTGTCTACTTTATATGAAAAATACAAAATCTAGACTGCTGACCTACCAAAATGCTTAAGCATAGGCCAGACTAGAAAGTCTTCTGCTAGTGAGTTGAGATCACTTAAAATATTGAACTTTATAAAAGTATTCTTCCTCAATTTTTCATAAAATTTTCAGGATATAATTCATAAGAAACTGTTTTTCCTTTTTTTTTTTTTTTTTGTTCTGTTCTTAACCTTACCTCCAAGACAGTTTGCAGGTAAATTGTGTGCACAAGTGGAGGCAAGCATGGGGATTGGCTTACAGGCTTGCCCTGCGGTGCAGCTGGCAGTCCTTCTGATCGGCTCTGTGATGTGGTTAGTCTTTCCTCTCCTAAGAACCAGATTCCTGTTTCTGCAACGTGCCAAAAAAACCAGCTGGGTTTTAAAGGGAAAACTTCTGTGAAAGTGCTTCATCAGATCTGAGCTGCTGAGGAGGTGAGGGGAAGCAGGGTAGAGAAGTCAGGAAACTATGGCAAAAATAATTTTTTCCCCTGTATCTATTTTTGTAAATGAATTAATATTTATTATATTTTCATGCCATATGTAACATGAGATACTGTGGCAAGTAAGCCAATCAGAAAGGGACAAATCCTGAGAGAGGACAAGTGGTCCAAAATGCATCTGTAGAAGAACTGCAAATTGGGAGTAAAACCACAGAAATTTTAAAGGACAAAAACATAAATCCATTACAGCCAATCTAAAGTGCCCAGATAGGATAAACAAGGCCAAAAATACCATCAGAACACATACTTTTAAGTATCTTGGCAATTTTCCCTCCGACCTGGCTCTGACTGGAAAAAGTAAATAAATATGAATTTAATAATAAAAAAGGGAACCTAACATTGTAATATAATTCCTCCATGGAAGATTCATTTCACATTTGGTATATGGAACAAAGTTCAGGTGTATCAGAACTTAATCAACCAGCACTAGATTTTGACAATGATGTTGTTAGGTGAACACATATTCTAATTTTTCTTTATATCTGTTTTTTCATTTTCTGTCTTCAATCATTTCACAAAAATTGACAACCATAAGCATTGAAAACCATAAATGAAGCCTCAAAATAATCAAAATCCTGGCTTAAAAATCCTGAGTGTTAAAAAGAAATAGAATTTCAAAAGGTATGTTGTGGTCTCCTTTTTCTTTGTGTGGTTATTTCTGCGATTATAAAGTACCATCTGGTCATTATTTTAGGCTTTTTTGTGTCAATACACAGGTAAAAAGCATTAAGTGTTTTTTTCCTCACTTTTTTTTCTATTAGAATAAAAACTAGCATCTTCACAAAATATCTCAACTTCTGGAGCTGAGCATAAAGATCAGCCCTCCCTCCACTGATATTATGCAAGACTTGGAGTGAAGTCACAATGATAGAGAATGCTGGTTTTCCTTTTCACATGGTGACCACTTTAATCTCAGTAACCCAGTAAGTACTTGTGTTACAGATGAAGCTACAAAACATGTAAATCTATGTATGCCTCACCACTAGCTGTTTAGGCACTTCTGGCTTCTACTTGAACAAAATTAGATATGCTGATGGCACGTCTGGATTTCCTGTATTTTGTAGATTTGTTTCTAGTACTTATGTATCTCAGTAAGATTTCCTCCTGGGTAAGGCAAGACTCATTAACAGCACACTGTTCTTTCAGTCCCCAAACTGTTGCCTAACTGCTAAATCTTTGAACTTGTTAGAATTGTTCCTCTAAAACTGTAGATTAAGTAGTAACGCAACATTACCTAGTACCAGGGAAGAGTAACAAGGAAGGTGTTTCCTTTCTTGACACTAAATATTTGCAATCATGCACTATCTAATCATTTCACTTGCATCATTAAACTCATTGTATTACATTTCATTAACATAGTTTACCAGCACTGTGAAGCTCGTATCCTTTCCAAAGACAGTTAATCCATAAATAATTTCTAGTTCTGGGTGGTTTTTTACTTTTTTTCACAAAGATGAACCTAATAACATCTTCTAGCAATGAAACATAACGGTGATATATTGACTGAATTGTTGATCTCAAAGTGTAGGGGACTAAAAACTAGTCCTCACCTGGAGGCTCATTATACGTGGTGTTCCTCAAGGGTCAGTCCTGGGACTTGTTCTGCTTAATACCTTTGTCAGTGACATAGAGGAGAAGATATGTGCTCCACCAAGTTGGTTGGCAACTCCAAGTTGGACATAATAGATGATGCACTCAAGGGCAAGGCCACGTGGACTTCGGCAAGCTGAAGGAATGGTCCAGCAGGAACTTTACGAAGTTCAGTCAGGACAAATTCAAAGTCCTGCACCTGGGTCAGAATAAACCCCCACAACAGTACAGGCTAGGGCCTGGGTAGAGTCTGAAAAGACACTGTGAACAGGGAGCTAGACATGAATTAGCTGTGCAGCATTAGCAAAGACAGCCAACAGCGTCTTGTGTTGTATTAACAGGAGCACAGCCAGCTGATCAAGGAATATGATTATTTCTCTTATTTGTGGAATACTGTATTCAGTTTTGTTTCCACTCCCCAGTATATCAAGACATCAATAAATGGGAGCAAGTTCAACAGGGCCACCAAGGTAGTCAGGGCTGCAGCACTAGGTCAGCAAGGAAAGGCTTGTTAGCCTGGAGAAGAGACTGCTGCAGGGGAACCTATTGGCCACCCTCCCAACACTTATGGGGAGTTCATCAAGAAGATGTTATTGTCAGTGGTGTATGGTGGGAGAATGGCAGACACTGGTTATAAATTGAAATGGGAAATTCTGACAGATTATAAGGAAAAAAAGTTTTCAGCGGGAGGACATTTTCCCTACTGAAAGATTGCACAGACTCTGTTTTTGGAAATTCTCTAGACTTGAGTGATGAAGCCTTGAGCTACCTGGTCTGAATTCAGTCTTGACCCTGCTTAGTACAGGAGTTTGGACTAGAGACCTTCCGAGGTCCCTTCCAACCTGACTGATTGTGTAATTCTACGTATAAATATTTAAACCTCTCAACCCAAATCCACCTAATACCAGAATGTCCCTAGGTAATTCAGTTTTATTCATTGTAGTTTTCTTAGGAGTCAAACTTTCGCTTCAGAGGGAATATGATTTAAGCATTTAACTATGTGTAGTTTGAAAAGCTTCTGCTGTATGGTATTATATACATAGCTGACTCTCCAAATTAGTTCTTTTGAATAGTTTTATTGAAAAGGTTATTACCAAAGGTGAGAGAAATTAAATTATTGCAGTAATATTAACAGAATTACTTTAATGTTACTAAGAAAAATCTAGACTTCTGAGGAAAGCAGGCCAAGTGGGACTAGGCAAGGCAGGTCACTAAAAAGAGTATCTTCAAGGGTTGCTTTTCTTGAAGTGTAAAGGGTGTGGTAAGGTCCCTGATTTTTGCATATTCTGGAAGAAATTATGTTATTAATTTGAAGGTTGAAAAGATTAATACTAGAGGGCAGTATCCATTATTTAACTCAATATTACGTTGATTTATTTAATAGAGACCAAATATTCTCCATGTTAGTCTTACAAGCACACAAACTACTAATTCCACGTACATGGTTGCTGTGCCATAAACACACTGAGAAAGGCAAAGCTGGCTGAAGGGTAATTTGAGAAAATGGAATAAGCCTGTAAATAATGTGCAGTTAATGCTAATTAACAATGATCCCTGTTTTTGAGTATAAAAACAATCCAGCATGACTAACAGAGGATATCACATATTTCTTGAGATACTGTACTGCACATTTTGTTGTTCATGTGAAGTATTAAGTATATTTAATGGAACTGAAGAAAATAAATGCCAGTAGCTATATGGGGGAATACGTTATGACTGAAGAAGTGTGCTTTTTTATTTTTGAATTTTTTCAGGCTAGATGATAAACTTTTATTTTAATATGCAGTGCATATAATCAGAGAAGACAAGTCAGATGAGTTGTGCCAAAAGTTAGAAAACCTTAATTGACTGGAAGTACAGGAAAACAAAAATAAAAATCAGCTTTGCCACTTGGAATTTTCAGTATGATCACACAGACTATGATAGACATATTAGTGCTGCTTAAAAGTGATAAATCTTAGAGGCTCTTATCATCTTTCATGCATGCTGTGCTGACATTGAGCCAAGAAATTCTGAACTTCCTCTTCATGCACCTTTAATTCTTTCAGTCATTCTTTTTCCTTTGAGTGGATATCATGTATTATTTACCTAGACATGTTATTACTACTCTGGTTCTAGCCTGTTTTATTCCTTGCCATAGCAATGTCCATAAATCTTTTCCTTATCGTCTTTTTTTTTTATCTTTCTTTTCTCCTTATATCTGTTTGTGCCCTCTCTCCCTTCTTGTTCTTTCTTCTGTTCTCTCTGCTTTGCTATGCCTCTAACATCTGTCTATTTAAACCACTTAAGCTTTCTGTCCTTTGAGCAGAGACCTTAAATATCTGTATGTTTATGCATTTGGAGGGAGGCAGGGAATTCCCTTTACTACTTAGAATACATAAGCTAACTAAAGGTGCCTAGAAAAAATTCCAAACAGAAGCTGTGTGTTTTTGTTTGTATATCTCCAAAGTCACTGGGTTGCCTTCCCTTTTCTGGTGAAACTCCTCTTTATTTGAATGAGCTACAAGCAATATCCTGAACAAAATATTGCTCCTGATGTCAGTTTCCTACCCAGCAGCTATACAAACAATCATTATCCATTTGCAATTCAAGGACAATGTCTGTACAGTAAGGTATTTAAATGAGTAGAGTGCCTTTCAGAGGTCCCTGAAAATTTGAGACGTGGAGATATCTCTGTAGTCCTGAGATAAGGGCTACCTCAAAGTGGAGGAAGAGTTTAAAAGAACTCATCCGTGAATAGGAAGAATTTCTTCCCTCAGCCAATATGAATAAAATCACCCATCCATCCCTCTGACTGGACGTGCTGCTACATATCTTTTGAGGCTTCTTGTCACCACTTCTGATTCAACCACAGCTAGCTACTTCAGACACTGAAAAGACTTGTGCTTTTGCCACCAGACATAAGGATGTTATGGGTCTACGTCTCCTGATTCACTTCTAGCCTCTCTACAGATAGACTGCTTTAAGTGCATTTATGCAGTTCATTTGTGTCATCTATTGTTTGACAGTTTCTGAAGTACAGACAATAAAAAATAGATCCTTTGTAGGAAGTTGTCTCCTCTAGCCTTTCAAAACAGGATGATGATATTCTTGGTGACTCAAAGGCATTAATATTTTTCTTAACAAAGTAAAACATCAAGTTCTGTGATGATAATCCTAATGGCAGTGGCTCCTTAATTGCATTTCTCACATAGGTTTTTTTTCCTCTCTTTGGCAACATCTAAAAAGATAGCAATCATTTTACACAGACATGTCCCTGTAGGCAACTTCACCAACAGAAGAAGGATCTCATTAATGTGACATCGAGACATGACTGTGTGCTTTGATTTTTTTCCCCTAGATAATTCTCAAAGCTCTCAAACTTATCCTTTCCCCTAAATTATTTTGTCAAGGATACTTAGTCCAGCTGTCAGTTCATCCTTGTAAATGCCATCTGTTACACAACTCAAACCTACTGACTCTTCTGTGGTCCTTACCGCTGTGAATGTGTTACTCCTTGCACCTGCCTCAGATTCTTGGAAGGTAGCTGTATTCAGTTGACATGATAGCCATAATTATTCATGATATCCATCAGTAAGAGTAAATGAAACTTGAAAAGTTCCATTGCAGTTAAAATTAATTCCAACAACTCTAGCTGTGTCTATTCTTAATCCTAGCCTTGCTGCTCCTTGACAAGCATTTTGCATGGAAATAACAAGACCATTTCCCTTACTCTTCAGTAGCCATATTAAAGCCACTCTATTGCCTTCCTTCATAGTTACTTTTGGCATCCCATCATAAAAATCTTTCTCTAGATCTAAGACATATTTCAGAAGATTCAAAGGATGAAGGGGATATAAAACTGGAAGCTGGCCAAGGAGGAAAACCTATTTTCTTCACTAGCCTGATGAGCATTAATTTGAGTTATTTAAGACCAAGCTGAAATAGGTCCCTGAAGAATGGTCTAATAAAACTTTAAAAGTGTCACCTTGCAGCCAACTTAATTTATTGTCACTAAGTAAATGATGTAACGCAGACCAGATTCTTAACAGCTAGTACAAAGATTTGAACATCCATTAAACAGAGATTTAACTGGTGCTTACCACCATTTATACATGGGTGATGTGTGTTGTTGCTTGCATTTTTATGAGGTTACATAACATCGAGTTCATGTGGTGTATTTAGTGCTAGAACAAAGCAGAACTTAGTAGAATGTAGCATAAAATATGGTTCACAGATGTTTGATCTTGCATTTCCTAGTTAGCTTGGGGTTTTATGCATGTGTGGAGGGAGATGATAGTTTTGAAGAAAGACAATCCACTGCTACTAATCATATATTAGCAGTTTACTGTAAATTATGGGGTAATAATTCCACCGTAGCATTCTATCAAGGGCAAACTGTGACAAGTAACTCCAAATTAAAACCTTCCCCTGACTACTTGTATGTAAAGCTAGTGGCATTTCTTCTTTTTAAGGTCAGAAAATATTTCCCAACAGAAGACCTCACTTTTGTGTCTTATGGTTTTTACCAAACCTTTTGAAAAGACATTTTCATAGCAGGTTTCTGAATACCTTGGGAAATGCAAACCATATGATTCAAAGTTTTCTGAGAAATACCTTGAGTTTCTCCCTTTTTATCCCATCTCCTTTCCTGGAAGTTTAAAGACCTCAGTTTGGAGAAAGCAGTTTGGAGCAGAACTGTGAAATGACAAGGGAAGTTAAGCTCTTTATCAAAAAATTTTATTCTATTAGCCCCTGAAAATGTCCACACTGTGGCAAAGATGCATGTTTTTAAAGTTTCTTCATGCTCAGGAAAAATATCTTCGAAGACTTCAATTCAGACTTCTCTGAGTTTTGCACTGCTGGTCTGTGTTGTGTCTGGGCACTGAATCACAGCTGAAATTCAGGTTCTTCCATCTTTTTAGTTTCTCTATCACTTGTTTCATCAGGGTGAAATAAAAGATGTTTTAGAAAGACAAGAAATTTTTAGAAGATCTGAAGCTGCAGGTGTGACAAAGCATATGATCTGGAAAGACTAGAAGCAAGAGTTGACACTGCGGAGGAAAAGAAACAAGCTAACCAGGCACTGGCAAAACAGAAACCAGAGCTTGTAGTGGAGACAGAAAGTGGGATGTGGGCAAGTAGTAATTAGTGTATTGGGAGAAACTGATTCAGGAAGACTGAGACTAAGAACAAATGTGGGAAGAGGGCACAGATGAGCTATTGATCAAATAGTTGAAGGGAGAAGGAGAAAGGAAACTGCCTAAGAGTAGGGATTCACGATCAGTTCGACTAGGATTTTTTGGGCTGTAAAACTGTGAGAAAAAGTAAGGAAATGAAAGAAACAAGTGTCTAGATCTTAGATTCTGGAAGAACTTTTGTGTGAATCAGAACTTGCTTCAAAATGTCTAATGATATAGTATTTGTGTAACACATTTTGAAGTTTCTATAGGTAGTTGTTTAAATGCCGTAGTACTACAGCAGTCCTGCAAGCCTCGTCTCTGGTTTGGGAAGGGAAACCCAGTCCTGAGACTTCAGCAAACACCAGTGACTAGTTTGTGGTTTGTTGAAGAACTGGCAGCAATAAAGGAGAAGATCTTCATGCAATAGTCCATGTGGCAAAAACTGCAAAGCTGTAATTCTCAGAGCACCAGTGCTTCAGGATGCACAGGTTCTCATCACACATTTAGATTCTGAAAACAAGCATAAACTGGCAGAACATTGCGTGGCAAGTTCAACTCAATAACTGGAAAAGTGGATCCCGGATAGCAAGAATAGCAGTAAGATGGAGAGGGAGTAAAAGGTAGAGTAGAATAAAAAATCTTACATGACCTTAGTTTGTCTTTGTGTTTATAATCCTTTACTAAAAATGTGAATAATATTCTTGTAGCTCCTAGTATACTATAAATATAACATTTTAGGTGTAAATTGGTTTGAAAATTAATTTTCTTTTAAATTAAAATCACCATTGGAAAAAACCCATTCAAACAAAAGAAAAACCCTGCCAGCACACTCTAAGCAACCAGAAATAAAAGTTTAAATAGCCTGTCATAGCAATTCTTCCCTTCTTTGCATGACATGAGGCAGAATATGTATGAAAAAATAATAGCTAATCATGTAATTTAAAATCAGAACTGTCACTCCCTTTGGAGTGCAATATGTAAATTCACAGATTGTATTGTTGGCCATTTGGTTTCATATCTTTGCCTAGACTTTCCAAATATCCTCTCATCTCCTTCACATAGCAGGCAAAAATTCAAGGCTGATGCTTGTTTCTGTTTCCCAGATCTTAAAAACACCACAATACTGAAGGTTCAAGGTCTATGCGTAGTGAAAGTTAAAGTGTGGACTCTTTGCTTTGAAAAATTTTGAGAGCAATGTTAGCCAATTTGGTTTTACCCAACAGCAGCATGCATACACACCACAAAAATCACGTATCTGTATCTGAAAGGAATTTGCTACCTATGACTGATCACTGGGTTGTGAGTCGTCCATCCTCTTTTAATACTACAAAACAGCTGTGATTTAGAGCATACAGACATCACACATTGGCTGCTGCACAGAGCTGGTGTCTATCCATTTTACTTTAAGATTCTACCAGATACAAACCTTCAGTTGTGAGAAATTTGTCATACGAGTTGTCTATGTGAAAATCCAAACAGATGATTTACATGTTTTTAATACTCTGCCGGTGTACTTGGTCACTACAGAAATTTTTTTATAATAACTTGTATGCTGTATTTCACTTAATTGGTAGCCCAAGAACTCTGACTTCCACATTACTCAGGGTATTAGATTTTCTGATATTGAAAATAAACTAACCTTTATGCTTATATCTATTGGAAGTGATTTCATATCTATTGGAAGTGATTTCTTTGCTCTTGTTGTTTTTGAAGTGATTGCATTATACAATGTGGTGAAAGTCAGAATTATTTCTCTGTGCAGATTTCCTTTTGCAGTCATCCCAGCACATATACATGATTATGGAAGTTAAGGCCAAGTCTGAGGAAACGGGCTGCAGAATTAACTAAAGAATTGTAAGACTTGGCCTTCAGCTGTGGTTTTCTTTCAAACTATAGATATTATCACCCTCATATGAAGAATCACATTTGATGGTGAGTATGGCTCTCTTTGTTGCTTATTTGCTCTTTCTAATCCTCTTTCAGAGATATTGCAACAAATTAGTGACACTGTTCTGGGAGGTACAGAGAATGCAGAAGACAGATGAAAAGGCTACATATATGTCATATAAACCATTTCCTAATAGGTTAGCTTAAAGTCATTCCATCAGGTTAATATCCTAATGAAATAAGGTAACACAGTTATATTTCAATGGTCAACTTCAGGAAACCACCTGTATTTTTCATATCGGTCAAAAATTAATTCTTGGATACTTTACCAAAATGACGAGTCACATTTTCACATTTTAATATTGAACTTTTTGGAACTGACTCTGAGCAATTGAATGTTAAAATTATTCTCTTCCAACCAAGAAATAGAAACAGCAACAAATGATTCACACCCAGTGGTAAAAACTCAAGTCTCTGATCGTCACAATGAACCTCCCAAATTGACCAAAATATATTTGCACAATGTATTTGACAATTAATTTGGAGAGTAAGTACCCTGCAGAAACCTAGTTCTGCACACATTGTCCATTGACGGTCAAAAGCAGTGCTAAAAGTATCTCTTAAAATTATTAGCTGTGAGGTATATTCCTAGTTCTTCCAGTTCTTAATAATGATGATGACTTCCTCCCACATGTACATACAGTCAGATACCACAATTATGAGCTCCATTGGGTATATACATAGGCAGAGGGTTTTCTTTCAGTTGTTGATAATATTTTTAAACAGTTTCTTCACTGTATCCTCGTAGCTGAATTACTAGCAAGAGGAAGTAACAAACACTGCAGTACTCTTCAATGCTGGACTCTATTTTGGCTGCATACTTTCATATCTCAGGCCACTATCAATTAAATCTGTAGCTGAAGTGAGTTGCAGTTTCAGAGAGTACTCTTACTACACAATCAAAAAACAAGGAAAACTGAGGGGTGAATTTTCTTCCTCAGACCAGCAGAAAAGAGGCACAATATACTCCTCTCTTAGTTTAGTCTCTAAATGCAAACCAGGAAGCCTCTACATACACTCATATCAGGCAAAACAAAGTTTTTTTCCCAGTTTCTGCATTCTCTACAACTCCATCCCTATCTTGGCAAGCACGCACAGAGCACAGAGAAAGATGGTGAACCATGAATAATTTTAGTTACGTTTAGCTGGACAGAAATCTTTCTTCTCCTGTGAACTCTCTGGAAGCAGTCAGTGTTTAGTGATAGTGGTGTTCATGGTATTCCATTGCCATTGAAAATATGCCTATTTGTCTGCAGCTGTTATCAAGAATGAAGATAAAGCTGCAGATGACACCTGACTTCCTTTATTCCCACAGAAGCAGAATATCATCAATTTGAGGTCAAACACCAAGGCAGAGGTGTTTCATTAAAATTTAACCTACAGTTCTAAACTGTCTCACATGAACAGGCAAGCTAGTCATGCAGATCACCGGGGGAGTGATTTGGAGATGGTTAAATCATTGACCTGTAACCTCAGAATGACTTTGTTAGTAAAACATTGACTTTCCTAGTAAAAAAACAGATGACAGACTTTGAAGGCATGCAGGGAAGGAATGCTAATGTAATTTTCATATCTGTCAGATGAGTAACTGCAGCTCCCTTAGCTTTGTGTACAAAATACACAGTGTGTAATAATGCACTGAGGACATATAAACCCATCTGTCTCAAAGCCACAGCAGCCAGTAACTTGAATCAGAATATCAGTTCACTGTAAGTATTACAGAGATTAAAGTTGTTGTGGTCCAAGTATAAGTGAAACTGCCTTTCTGTTTTCTTAGCCGTGACTCCACCACTCGCACCCTGATGACTGGGTTGAACACTCATTTTTTGTGATTTCGCTACTGCAGGACCATTGACACTCAGGTTGCGTCTGATCCTGACTATAGACTGCCATTGTAACACACCATACTTTATTTTCAAAGTAATATCATTCAGTAGTTTATGTGAAAACATTGGCTTTATCAAACTAGAACAGAATATTTGGCACCTGTACTCTTTCTTTTTCTTCTGTCTCCTCTCTCTCTGGTTAATTCACGGCTCAGCTAAGTCAATTTATATTGCTCTTCAGTGAAAATGAGAGTTCAAGTCCTTGTTTAATATACCTGATAGTATTATATCTCATACTAGACCTGAGGTATCATCTATTGCACACGTTTTCTTCCTGTTGCCACCTGGAGACTTCCTGCAAACATTGCCTGAGACAGGTACTCCCTTGCCACATGCCAACCACATTGTTTGAAACCAGTAATGTAAATAATACTGATCATGCCAAGGGTTTCCTGATCTGATAATACTCAGAAAAGGTATTGTATATTAAAAATTTTCATGTGGACAAGCCTCCTCTGAAGCAGTGTCACTCACCTTGTGATCTGCAGCTGACTGGTGGCCTGCCAGAGTATCATGGCAGTTACTCTCAGAACTGACTGCTGTGTCCTGACCTCCTCAGTGACTCTTATTCACAAGAAATAAACAGCTTCGACCGCATCACAGATGCAGACCTGTGAGTCTCTTTCATTGTTTTGTGATATTAGTAGTTTAAACTAAAATGATTCTAAGAACACTACATAATGATTTTGCAAAGAAAAAGAAAAGAACCTTACACTAGCAGCGTAATTGTCGTGACTTCTTCTAGCCATCCAAATGTAGCAGTCCATTAATTTTTTGCTAGTGGTGATCTAGTTCTCTAGACAATAGTATGCATAGCATCGCTACATATTTTGCTTCATTGACCTCTAAATGTGAAAGAAATCTTGTTATCTGCTACAAGTATTAATAGAGCAGCTATAATATACCATATTTCTTTCTTTGTATTGAGATTTGTACGCTTCTCATGTGAGTCTTCTGATATGGACTTATTTCATATTTACTCACAATTCTACTCGGGTTCTCTCACTGTGTGAATATCTACCTAGGAAATATCAGCTAAAACAAAATATCACATCGTCACAACTATGTTGTAAGCAGGAAGTCAACTGTGTGAGATGATACAGTCATTTGTCAGGAAAAAAAAGAGAAATGGAAAGGGCATCAGAATAAAAATTCTCGGAAATGTGACTTCATAAAATAGAGGACAGTTTGAGAGAAGCAGAGAGATTGCTATAACCCACAAATAACTCCCGTAATCAGAATCACATTGCAACTCCTTTTTACTTTTCTTTCCCCCCATTTTCTCCAAGGAGAAAATCAGTTTGGCAGAAATTAGGCTAAGCAAGATTACCTAAAGTTTCAAGTGCCCTTTGGCTCTATAAAAACTTTTCCTCTTAAATATCAGTGGATTAAAATGGTAGAACAAAGAGAAGAATGAAGTGTATGTGTGCATGGGAGATGTTTGTTTATTTGCTTTTTTTTCTTTAGAAGTGAAGGTCCAGAAAGACCTCCCTGCAAACTTTTTGTAAACATAAGATAGGGGTTGCCTTTTGTTTGAGTGATTCCATAACAATACTTTAACAAAGAACTAAGTTGCCGTTCCCGGCAGCAGAGCATGGCACACAAAAGCACAGTGATCATCAACCTTTCAAACTGTGAATGACGACTCAAGCTCTAACAATGACCTGATGAGTCACTTACTCTAAGGCTCTCTGGGGAAAATGAGTGGTTTGCTACTTTATTTCACTAACTAAACTAGAAATGTCTGTGTCGTTACTGCTGTGTGGAGTGCCAAGATTCAGTGCTCTTCTTTTGTAAGCTACCTGACCTGCCAGTGATGTCAGTCGCAGCAATTAACCTGCCAACAAAATCACAGGGCAGGGGATACTGTGCCAGACACGTACCACCCTTCCACTCTTCTGTTTGTTGTTTGAAACGAGAAAAAGAGATCAAAGTGTGTCCATGTGTTTAAGGATAAGTATCTTTGCTTCCTTTCCTTACAGACTACCTTTGCAAATGTCACAAGCTTTCATATTTAGCTCTTTGCTGCTTTCCTTTCATAAGATCAATCCTCATGCTAATAGTCTCCCACCTCTCAGTGTTGTGTTCTTCTTTAACCTTGTAGACATGACTTTTGACATGGTGAAACTTCATAATGTCAGAATTTGTAGCAAGAATAACAGTTTTTTCTAGAAAATTATGCTCCAGAAGCCACGAAACACACACACACACACACACACAAACAAATGAATCCAATATATTTGATTTCAGAAAAGGACTCTGTCTGAATTGGGCAAAGAACTCGATACAATGTTCCCAAGTACAGGCACCCTAACCAAAAAACTTCTAGTTGAGATAGAAGCTGGCCCTGCTTGCCTGGTGGAGGTTAGTATTAACAGATCTCAAAGACAGCACTTTGGTAATCTCAGAAGGGTATATCAAGGATTTCTTTAGGGTGATGCAAAGTTATCAAAGTATCTGTTGAAGCACCTTATTGCTGAGCAACTTAAAACAAGTCCTCTCAAGGCTTTACACTTACGTTGAATCTCTCTTCATGTAAAAATTAAGCATTTTTTGTTATCATCTGCCTTTCATACTCTTCCAGGTGTTCTGTTGATTTATTAGGAGCCTGCATCCCCTTGAGAAAGAAATTTAGCAAAGGAGGCAGGAGACCTGCATGGTTAAACAAGGAGCTTCTA
>Ga0181612_127168_pt1 | contig 27571 bp, 13 predicted proteins | sample HoacroProtozoa21_FD_119630 | JGI IMG/M metagenome (GOLD analysis project Ga0181612, IMG submission 119630) | Hoatzin crop microbial communities from Cojedes, Venezuel. Combined Assembly of Gp0051906, Gp0051904, Gp0051908
GGGGGGGGGGGGGGGTCCCTGGGGGCTGCGAGGTCGTCCGTGCAGCCCTCCCGCAGCTCAGCCCTTTTCGAGTGACTTTTGGGCAGGGTGAGGAGCGCGAGAGCGACCTGACACGACGTTGATGCTCAGCGCCAGGTCTCCACGGGCTGGCTGGCGTCGCAGGTCGCGCCGCTGGTTTTTCCTACGCGTATCTACAAAGTACCTGTCCACAGGCCTCAACAACCGAGTTGGCTGCGTGGCAGCGAGGCGTTGCTCAAAGAGATTAATGGTTATGAAGAGCTGGGGTGTGAAACCCCCACCCCCCATTTCCATCTCGGGACAGGATGTGGTGGTTGCCGTCATCCTCAGCTGAGCTGAATGCTTGCCCGTCTTCGGGTTGCTTGTCTTCACTGTTTGGTGGTTTGTTTGTGTGGTTTTTTATTTGGTGGGGTGTTGAATTCCTTCATCTTGCTATGAAAAGATCAATGCAGAAGGGTGCTGCTGGAGTTGGTGTAGCATGCCCAAATTTGTGCAGCGGGACGGGTGGAAACCCCTTTGAGGAAGGAGCTTGGGATGGGGGAGTAAGGTGGAGCTGGCGCTGGAGCCCGGGGAAAGTTCTGTCTTGCTTCTGACAGATGTGCAATTAGAAGTTGCGTCTACCTCCAGAAACAGCTAGACACTATAAAATATTGAAATATCGAGCTGATGTGCCTCTTCAAAGAAGTCTGCAAGTTTTATTGATGATTCTTATTCATAAGCATAGCTAAGATCAGGTTCAGGACTAAAGGCTTCGTGGTGTGATGCTGTTTCAGCATCAATTATCACTTAATTTCCCTGCCTTTGCTGGCTTACTCCTTCCTATCATTATTTCATAGTAATATCCATATTAACATAGACAGAATTGGGATTAGTGTTTTAATGCAGCTTTGGAAAAGAATTAAGGTGATGACCTGTTCATTCAAGAATTCATATTTCCCTTGAAATGAAGGAATCTGATTTATGGTTGTCAGAAATAGATGCAGATGTCTCTTGAGGACGCTGTACGGATATTGCTGTGGATATTTCCTTCTAGTGATAGATGGAGAAGAGGTTGCTGCTGCCCTTTCTTTCTGTTGATCGTGATGATAGATGCTGTATGCTGTTCACCGCGTGGTGATTTGGTTTGGCTGGAGCTGGGTTAGAGTCGTGCTTTGATGTGTGTCAAACATGTACCCTCTGTCATGTTTTTTTTGGACCACTCAGATTCTAACTAAGCTCCTCTAATTCTAGTTTGTAGATCAACTGATTTTAGGCCACACGTATATCATAACTGGAATCGCACCAAGCATACTTGTACTGGCACCATTGTCACTTCATTGAACACTGTTCTGACCCAAGTTCAGGTCCATACCTGCTGAGAATGAGGTCTCCCCAGAGGTGAAAGCAGCTGACCCTTGTGGTGACAGCACATCTTTCGGTCACTAAAGGAGTACAAGCAAGAAATGCAGGGTCAGTCATGGAGCACTAACAAAACCGTACTCTCAGTTCAAATGTGTTGGCTGTAAGAATCCTTTCCTTCTAGGCTCTGAGCTTAGAAGGAAGAGGATTTCATGAGACTGAGATAAAACTTATCTTAGGGTAGCACCAGAACTTTTGAGTGCAGCCTTTTGGTCAAAATCTCAAGAGAAGAATCCAAGTGGCAGTACCTGACATCATCTGATGCCAGAAGACAAATGTGCCTGTGGACAGAAGTCTCGAGAGACTTCAGCTGCGTCAATGCTGGAAATAAATCTTTGAATCAGACTGGGATCAAATCTAGTGTCAAGCTGCTTGGTTTGGGAGACTGCCCCTTCATGAAAGGGAAGATGCAGAGGAGAAAAAGGTGTAAGTTAGTTAAAGAGAAGGAGTTAAAGCTGCCAAGAAGATACTGAAGAGCCACTTAAAAAAATCTCGTAGTCTTTTTAGTTAGAAGTAGAAAATACTGTCACTTACTTTTTTTCTTTTTTTGTATAAAATTACTTGATACTGCCTTTCCCTTCCCACCCTCCCTGTTAAACTGATGTCTTAAAGTATTGTATCCATCCCTAGAATTAGTCCTGAGCGCAGACAGGCTAACTGATACTTCATCTCAAAAATATACCAGTGGCCCAGATGTGCAGGGGGCTGTGTTGGATGGTTCAGTACGGCCTCAGTCTGCAGGCAGTCACTGCGTGTGCTCGTCGTGACGCCCGCCTTGCCCGGGTGGCAGGTTCTGACAAGCTGGGAGACGTCTGGATTGACGTCTGTGTCAGGAGAGAGGTGACTGGATGGCATCGCTACGCAACACTGTGCTGCTTGTGTCCCTGGCTTTTGTTTTCTGCCCCTTGTTCGGGGATCTCCAGTTACTGTTGTTTCTGTTCCATTTAATAAAAACAGTGGGTGCTTAGACTCCTTGGAAGGGAGATGAAAAAAACCCAAACATGAATAGCTTTAGCTTACTTCCTTTGTGGAAATCCAAAATAGCTGTTAACTTTAACACAGAGGTTAGAACAGATGGCTTGCTGGCACTTGGTGTTGCTTCCAGTTAAGCTACTCTGCAAAATCATTCTCTTCAGCTGCTGAGAAAAATCCCAACCATTTTGTAGTGCCCTGATTTTTAAGCTGATAACTAGTGGCACTGCATAGTTCTGATTAAAATAGGTCGAGGAAACAAGGGAGCTCGAGTGCCTGTCACAAATAGCAAAGCAGTAACGTGAGTTCTAAGGTACTGGAATGGGAGGTCTTGGAGGCAGCTGCTGGAATGCCTTCCCTTCCCAAAGAGCACCTGGCTGCAGCAGGTCCGTGGGTAGGGCAGCACGTGTGTTGGGAGGGAGGATGGCATCCACGATCAGATGTTGGATCCAGGCACGTTTTGGCCTCTCCTCGCTCATTCTCTCCAAGCCTGGCTGTGAAGGGGAAGCAGAATTGATTTGTTAGGAAGTGAACCTTGAAATAGATAGACTTCTAGGAAAGCAGGTCTGACCTCTGCCCAAATGGCACTTTAATTCTGGAAGGAGGGATAGCTGGGGCTCCTATGACTTCCCTGCTTCTGAGGGCAGGACAGAGCTAGATGTGGAGAGAGTAAGAGAACAAATTGATGCTAGGATAGGGGAAGCGTAATTGAAATGAAGAGAGTAAGCGAGCAACTATTATCACTTTAGTGACAAGCTGGTAAGTGCCAGTAACTCAACGCAGACCCTTGCTTTCTGGTCGCTCCTGCCTCAGGCTTAATCGGTGTGCTCTTCCTTCCTTCAGAAGTGGATGGTGCCTTCCCTTGCTAGCTCAGTAACCTGGCCGGGAAACGTTCCATAACACATAGAGGAACTAATGGTTCTGGTCTTGCTTCATGGAGAGTCTTAGAAGATGCAAATAGCCTGGTGTTGCTGCAGCTTGATGTTGCTGAATCGGGGTAGCTGGCGTTCTCTTCCTGGGGTCCAATGGTTCTTGTATCCGTATAGATCAGCAACCAGAAAATTGGACTTCAGATGTAAGAGCACATCCTATTGTTAGGAATAATGGTTTAGGGCGCAGCAATAGCAACGAAGTCTGAGCAAAAGTTAATGCTGAAGTCCTCAAAGCTACAGCCAATTGGTGCTGCTGTCGTCTTCATTTTCAATGCCCTCCAAATGCTATTCTTAAGCCTAGACCTGAAGACAAAACATTAAGAATGTTCCTTGCTGAAAGAGCACGACAGCTCCTCTTGAAGTTGCATTTAGAGAGTGTAACTATCTTTTTATGGATTTCCAGAGTATTTCTCTGAAAGACTATGTGTGCTGGAAGTTACTGTCTTTGAGGAATACGCTCCAGTAGAACAGCATGCTCCCAGGGAGAATTTGCATAGACCATGACTAGCCATCAGGCTGTCCTTGTCACCTCAAACTACTTTAAATATTCATTTAAACCTTTTTTTGTTTTGTTTTAAATGAGAATGTTCTTTCCCAGAAAGACTGGGTTATGGGAAACAGTCGTTTATTCCATCGTGGCTGCTACATGAGAGACGGCCTTCTGCACAAGGGAGGTTATGTTGTCTGAGAGATGAACGGAGTCTGCGAGCAGGATGCCAGCGTGTTCCAGCTAAAGTCAAGGAAGCAAGGCACAGCTTGAAATTCCAGATTGTGACCACCCTCTCAGTGAAAAGGGTTTTTCTTATGTTCAATCACAAGCGTCTGTTTGCATGCCAGCTGATAAGGCTTCACTCTTGACTGGATTTTTTTTCAGTAGTGTAGTTATTTTATGAATGTTAAACAAGAAAAATGAATTTAGTTCCTTCAAGTTCATCTCCAGTGAATCACGCAGTACAATATATATTGATATAGCACGGAGTTGGTCATTTGGCCTGTGTTCTAAGTAGAAGTAGCAGAGCTAAACTATTCAGTTAAAGTTAAATAATCAAAGGAGAGCAAAGCGATACAGGTCAGGGGAGAAAGGCTTTTAGCCGTTCTTTGAATGGCTGTAGTTGTAACTAGGCAGAGAGTTGTAGAAAGTCTTTGCAGGGTGTAGGGGGAGATCACCCAATGCATGAAATCTTCCCAAGAGTGTGGGAAGGCCAATGGGAAGGCAGCATTCCAGCAGCCTGGAGCCTGGAGGAAGAGCTCTCAGGTCAGGCTGGGCCATAAGAGAGAGCCACATACGTGCCATAGTCTAACGGTGGCGGTGATCTTGGTTTAGATCCTGAATTGAAGGCTTCAATCTGATTAGACTGAGGTCAACACTTACAGATTCCAGAGGTGGAAGAAAAGCTATGAAAGCTCCTTAGTCACTTATGGAAGACTCTGCTTCAGAAATATCTGGGCCAAATTCTCTCGTTGTAAGTGGATAAAGCGCTGCTGATGTGACTTGTTTTTGCTTACTTACGCCACCAGAGGAATTAGTTGCTTTTGACTTGCATAACTGTGGAAAATACCAGAAAAAAAATTGCCTGTCTATATAATCTGTTCTTGCATTTGAAGTAGAAATTACTTCTATCTTCCTAGAAGAGTTGTGATGCTGTCATTACAATAAATGCATCACAAAGATGTACACTACCACTTTGCAGATCCTTTATAGGATGACTTAAGGCTTTGAAGTTTTGCTAAATAAGTGTATTATGCAAAGGCTTAATATCTCATATGTCTTAGGAAATCTAAATGTGCTTCTCAGGTGGTTTTAGAGCACATTTTCCTGCTTCCATCATCATTGAAGTGATGCAAGTGCATGACATGACAGCCTTATTGATTCTAAAATTTAGTGCAGCTTAGCTGTCTGTGTTCCCTGCCTGCTTTTACCCGTAGCTCTGCTGTTGAACATGCATTTGGGGAATAACCTAGTGTTGATAAACTTCATGGAAAAAACTCTGTTCTTCTCTGCTTCTATACAGAGAATCAGTTTTGGTCAGTACTCGAGACGTGAAAATCTATAAGCACTGCAAATCAAGGTCTTCTCCATAGACACCGACTAGCCTTTTACAAAGAAGACGTATATTTACTCCTAGATCTGTTACTGCATCAGATGAGTCTTTTCCCCTTGCAGCTATTGATGGGGTCATTTAAAAGGAGTAGATTAGTTCCTACAGCTGCTCATGTCCTTTTGTCAGCATCACCGAAACTGTACAGCAAACAGGTTCCTTGTCTGCGTACCTCCAAGTCAACCTGGAGAGGAAATCAGGCTTTCTGCTGCGACTAATGAGGATGCGGAGAGTGGAGTTGACTTGCTAATTCTGTAAAGACTGCTAGGCCACGGGAAGCTGTCCTGGATGCCATAAACTAAAAAGAAGCTGGAAATTTCTCTTAGGTGTGCTTGTTCATGTAGGTGTTTTTTTTGCCTCCCATGCTCAAGTTTCCAAAGTTTTGGGGCAGATGGATTTAGCAGTTTGGAAATACCAGGTGCTTCCCAAAGGGAAGATAATCATGGATACAGCTACACATCTTATCTAGAGGTTAGTGGAATGTAATCCCTAAAATACCTCATTCTTCCAAATACTGCCAAAGATTGGGCATGTTATTAGAAAACAGAACAGGTGGACTCGAGAGGAATGCATGGCTAGGACAAATGCAGGAGAACCCTAGCATTTGACATCTCACCTCCTTGTGGCAAGGCATCCTTTCTCAGAGCTTATCCAAGCTCCCCCTGCATATTCCTTAAAGAACAGGATGTTAATCCGTCCCTGGCTCTATCTGAAAAGAACAGACATGTAACCGAGTGGGTCTTTTAAAAACAAAGCCAGAGCTCGTTGACTGAGGGACTGCAGGGAAATAGGCTTGGAAGGCTCTTTAGCTTATTTTGGCTCTGTATGAATTACTCCTGGATTATCTCCTGATTTTCTGTGAAGACAACTGGTATTAATGGCACATGATAGAAAACAGGCTTTCAATTCTGCTTTCTTGGACAGTGTGAGGGATTCACATGACCTGTGTTGACAAACTATATTTGCCATGAAGAAGGACAAAGAACAAAACCGAACAACTTCTATTCAGCGAGCAATACAAAGCTATGGCTGTGCAGCTGAACACTGGGCAAACTGCGGTGTTGTTGATGAGGCACACTGTAAGGATGGAAAAATCATGTCGGAGAGGGATGTGCAGGAGACTCTGAAGTGAAGAATATCGTGTGTGTCTGTACGGATGGGGGGAATTAACTGCTTGTTGGACAGGAAGATTACTGGACTGAGATCAAAGATACAGCAAGCCCATCAGTGTGCACAAATGGAAGTGTTATTTCTAGTGAAGAAAAAGCAGAGAAAAGACTCAAAGCAGCTGCTGTTATAACTGTGATTCATTTCTGATTACATATGGCAGAGAGGTGGGTGTGGATGAAAGATTAAAATGGAGCAAAAAATGAGAGTATCTTTCTTTTTTTAAGTGACTTAGGAAAGTCACTGTTGTGGAAAGTCTGACTATCCAGTGCGTATAGTCAGCTCTGCCGCCTTTTTAGAAAGGCAGGTGCTGGGTAACTCCCTGGTGGGTAGCGCTTGTAGGTGTGCTGTCTGGGGTCAGCACGTAGCTGTGGGCGTGTGGCCATTCCCATCGATGTCGCGGTGCCGTCTGCTGCTGGATGCGACCTGCCGATACAGGGCTTGGGCAACGGCAATCTTGTCAGTTCACGCCCTGAAAAACTGCTTTGGAGAGGTTATGTGTGTTGAAGCTCACACAAGTGTGCACTTATGGCATTTGGGAGGGGGGGTCTAGTTTTAGTTATTCTGCCCCAATACAGGGGAAACAGCTCAACTGGACTGTGAGGCAGGAGGTGGCCAGCCTTCGCTGGAGGGTGGGTAGGTGTTCGTAAACTTTCACTTGCTGCAACAGCCTGGTGAAAACCTTTGATTTGGGGCAAAGGATTCTCAAGAGCTTGAAAAATATAAGATGCTCTTACGTCTGTCACGCTGGATATGTTGCATTATGAATATAAATGCATGTGTGGATATAAAGTCTGATTTAACCTTTCAAAGGGCTTCTAGCTTGCTGGACTGTATCCCTGAACAGGATCACTAAATGAGAAGACCTCCTTAAACTGAAGAATTATCCTCATTTCTAGGCCATCATAGTTATTCCTTACTTATGAACTTGTCCTGTTATGTAGTTATTGGTTGGTTTGAGATGCAGTAAAATACAAAGTCTGAAGGTTTATACTCGTGGGATCTGCATTAATTCCCTCTTGACGTTGGCTTTGACATTAGAAGAAATTAAGCACAAAGATTTCAAGTGCCTTTGAGTGTTCTATAGCTATTTGCATGGTGCTAACATTGCTGCAAATAGTCTCAGTCCTCTTTTTTAAGGGTAAGGAAAGGAGGCGGCTTTAAGCATATCACGAATACCCCCCCACTGGGAGAAGAGTGATGGGTTTTCTACTAAATGACATCCTGCTCTTTCCACTTGACAGGGTTGTACTTGATAAATAAGGAATGACCCTCTCAAAAAAGGCCTTTCTTCATCTGGTTCTGTACTACTGGGTAATGACTCACACTTAAACTGACATCAGGGATGGTCTAAATGAGCTCGTCAAAGCTCTGCAGCAGCCCCCTGTCACCGAGCCCCATGGGGTCCCTGTGGGCTGGGCGCTGTGAGGGCTTCCTGGAGTGGTTCCTCGGAGCAGGGCTTGGCAGCCAAGGCTGGTCCCACCACCCAGCCAAGATGTTTGCAGCCGAGGGCACTGAGGGTAACCTTCCCGATGGCTCTGGGCTCTCCTTACCCTGTCCCTACAGCTTGGGCTGTTGGTAGCCGTCCTTCCCTCAGCCTTGGAGAGCCTGGCTGTTGCCACGGAGCAGCTGGGAGATAGCTCTGTCTTCTTGTTGCCTTTCTATTTCGTAATTGCCTTGCAAGCTCCTTTTGGTTCAAATCACCTTTGGTGCTTATTTCTTACATATGAAACAAGGTACCAGGTTGTGCATAGGTAGGAGCTCTCTGTGGAGGCCCACCACAGTCCTGTGTTCCCCATCAGACTTAACTCCTTGTTTTCTATGCTGAATTAGAGGCAAATTCTCGAGGCAGGAACCATCTCTGCATTACTAGCTCCAAGTTTCATGTTGCGCTTTGCTGTATCTGTTGCAACAAATCTTGCAGAGATTAAAATACGTAGCGGGGGGAGAAGCAGGCAGGTGCAGAAACATCTGACTGATTAAATGCCATCTAGTCTCTGCCAGGTAGCCTCACTAAAGTCGTCATTACTGCAAATGTCTGTTTCTGTCTCCATTTGAACTCCATAAGGTCTGGCCCAATATCTCCAAAAATGTGTTGCATAAAGATCTGGCAAAAGCTTAAATGTTCTGATGGAAGATTTTTTCTTTTTTTTAAATGAGAATTTGAAACCGCCTTCCTGGATGGAGGTGGACTTACTGAATTTGTTTATTAAACTTTTAGATAACATAAAATTGAGAGTGATTCCGTGTATGCTGGAGCACAGGCTGAGAATTTGCAAGGTTCTTGATGGCCTGAAATAGCCCAGGAGGGGAAAAAAGGACACGGTGCAAGGGAGAAATGCTTAGTGTGAAGGCAGCGGTGACTAACAGCAGAGGTGGAAAATGGAGGGGAAGGGGAAGAACCGTTTAGGTGGAAAAGGAACTGGAGGTTGAAGCTGAACACCAGACAAATGTGACTCAGTGTCATGGTGTCGTGAAAAGGCAAATGTCCTCCCCAGATACTTAAACAGAGTGTACAGGACGTGCGATGAGACTGGCTTGCCGTTTAGGAGAGATAGTCTGGGTCACCAAACCAGATAAGAAGCAAATAGTCAAAGGTGAAGATAAAGGACTGAGAAGCAGAAAATCTACTAACTGGGCCATCTTTCAATATTCTGCTTTTAAGTTAAGTGGCCACGTGGATAAGTAAGGGGTATTATAGGAAAGGGAATTATCTCCCTTATCTGCTCTGACAACTGAATATAAGAAATAACAGATATAAATTGAATTGATGGATAATTAAATTGAACATGATTTACTGATAGAAATTCTCAAACAGACAATGTGGTGCTGCAGAAGACATGAGGTGTGTCGCTGGAGACCTAAGAATGAGTTGTGCTAACCTGTTGTAAGGGACTGACACCCAGCACGTGTGCTGAATGGGGACAGAGGCCTCATCTAAAGGACATCCTGAGGCCCCTTCCAGCACCGTTCTCCTCTGGTTTGGATTGGTTATGATAAATGCAAATGCTAGGGAAGCTGCTGAGAGGCAAGTTGTATGTTGGAGTGCTATGTGAAACACTTGCTACTTGCATCTCCCGTGTCAGCTCTGGGAGTAGGGAGAAAGGTACATAGCTTGTGGAAAGGGGCTACGTGCTCGCAGAAGGCTTCCTGATCTGTTAAGGTGAAACTCCCTCCTTCCCAGGCATCCTTGACAGTTACTCAGGGTATTGTTCTCACCTTCACTTCTATGGTAATGGGTTGTGTGTCCATGAATCTTGTATCTCTACTCAAATGACTAATTTTGAGCCTCCTTCTGTGTGTTAAAAATGCTAATCTTCTCATGCCAGGGATGCCTGATACAACACTACCCAAATACTTGTGAGATCAGCAATGCCACACTTTGGAGGCACTTAGTTACTGCACCATCAGCGGTGCCTAGGTTTATGCTTGCCTTCGTCCATGACTCTTTTTGAGGTATGAAGAGCCTCCTTGCAGCTGAGTCCTAGCACAAACCTCTGTAGACCATGAGGGTGGATACATGGAGGAAGACAAGTGCAGGTCTGGAATAGGTTCAGCTAAGTCACAGACCAGATGCCTGCAATAACTCATGACCATGTAACAGATGTCTTGGCAAGAAAGGACAACAGAATGTCTGCTCTGTGTTTCTCCAGTTCATAGGCAGGGTATCAGAAGCTTGTTTCTTCTCTTAGAATGCTTTGGGAGCACTGCAAAATTGTTTCATCTTGCAAAGAATACTGTTGGCACTTAGGTCTTTTTTCCTAATATCTACCTCAAGGTTAAGAGATTTGCTTTTTTTTTTTCCCTTTTTTTTTTTTTTTTTTTCCTAGGCTAAAAAAGAGAAAGTAACAGGTTTCTTCACAATCTTCGCTTGCAAGAATACACCCCTATTTCTTCTAGGAGTAGTTCTCTGTCTTTCCCAGCTTAGGATCAACTTTTATTGGCAAATTGCACAGGCTTACAAGTAAGGTCTTGTAGTTCCTTGTCCAAAGGTACTAGTATGTCACTATCTCCACTAAAGGTAACTAAAAGCCTGCCTAATGCTACCTAGAAAATGACTGGTTTGGAAGTCAGTTGTGCATCACTTTTCTGCCAAATACGAGGTTGTCTCTGATTTGAGCAGATAGTTGGAGAAAAATCTTTTATTATTGGTCTGTAAGATTTACTTTGGCCAACAAATCCAATTACTATCTAGTAGGATAATCAGCCCAGCATTGCCCATTAGTGTCTTGATCATACACTTGGTTCTAGTTCCATGTTGTAGTAAAAAATGAACCAACCTCTTTCCCAAAGTGACCTAACTTTACCCAGAAAACTCCTCTCAGTCCAGGATCTGCGTCAAGAGGAGACATGAATACTCTTACTCATCCCTGTTGCTGCCAATTAACAAGTACCTAGCTAGAAACAGAACAGATGAATTCAGCTATCCTGTGAGCAAAATCTTAGAAGTTTACCCATTAAAAATGTTTCTAAGGTACTCTGTCTGTGATACAAATGTTCTGCATTTGTCTTTATGTCCTTGATTAGTCTTTCCTCCAAAATCTATTCTGTCTTTGAGGAGTACTGAGATCAGAGTAATAAGTCTAAAGTCGCCAAGTCTCTTATTTCTCTTTGAAAGTCTTTGTTTTATCAGCTTAATGTGTTACCTTGAGCTTGGATTCACTTAGGTTCTTGTTACGGGGCTGCTAGTATTTGAGGATTAGAAATAAAAATATACACTGAACTGCAAGATTTTAATTTTTTATGTATTTGTCTCTGCCACAGGTATTGCAGCTTCTGGTGTCCCATCCTCAGACTCATGAAACGAACCTCATTAGTTGCTTTGAAAACAAAAGCAAAATGCTTAGCCTGACAGCTGAAGCATGCCCGGGTTATCACGAATCTCTGTGTCCTCAAAATTGCACTGGCCTCACTTCCTCCTCCTTCCCCTTCATCCCCATTTTATTTGGTTAAAGAGCATTTTGGATCTTTCTGTACAAGGCATAGCTGTTTCTGGTTGACAGGGGTGGGAGTATAGCCAGAAGCACCCAATCCTACAGTCCCACTAGACTGGCGTAAATGCAAACCATGCTGAGCTCTGTTAAGTGCAGATCATAGTGCAAGCACCTCCTGGCTTTCTGGGGCAGACGGTGGGTGTAAAATATTCAGCTATGGATATTTTTGAATTGGTACTGAATACAAAATTGTTCTAGGAATACGAAATAGACTGGACGCAGTTCATGCTGTTGTTGAGATTGTACCAGTTTTTAACTTTTTTTCTTTCCTTTTCGACGGTTGGCTATCGCTTCCCTGAATCAATGAAAAGAAACTAAGTGAGCATTAGTTTCTTTCTAAAAGCAGCCATTTGTATTGTATGCTGAAGCAGAAACATTTGATAGCATTTTATGGGCAGATATTGCAGCTGAGAGAGTGAAATGTTAAAATACAAACTGTGCCTTTTCTCCAGGTCTTTTGCTGAAAGGTTGACTCAAAAGGGGTCTGAGTATTGACCCGGAGCGGCTTGACATCGAGCAGTGCTCTGCCAATTGTTCGAATGTCAGCTTTCTTCCTAGGATAAAAAGGAGATGGGATTCTTTTTTTTTCAAGCTGAAATGGGCAACTAAAGGGAGAATGCTTCAGCAAAATACTTTAATCAGAAAAGGAGCAAGAAACAAGTATAACAGAAGCTGTTCAAAACTTTACTTTGAAGCTTCCTGTTTCTACTGCATCCTTTTAATCTGTACTATAACCTTTTCCTAACCTGCTCTTCCCTGTGACAGCATTTAGTTTCTCTAATTGTATTTAGCTTCCTAGAATCCTTTGCTGCCGTAAAAATGAATGTTTCTCTTTCATCTTGATATAGATCCTACCGATACTTCACATTTTAACATCATGCTCTTAGTCATTATGAAACTTCCCTTTTTCATTCTTCTGGGCTCTGCTGGACACCGGTGTCTCCACCGTTCCTGTTAAAATTGCAAATCGTCTGGGGCAGGGCTTCATCATTCAGATTTTGCTGCTTAGCAAGCCAGGCTTTTTGCGATTTTGCTCTGCCCCATATGCCCAGGTCCATTCCTGTGCGAGGAGAAGGTGAAGGTCTTCCAGTTATCAAGTTTTCACCTACCTTACGCAAAAGTAGCTGCTGGGGGGTGACAGTCTTTTGAATTTCTCATGCTGAAAGATGGCTTGCTCGAGTGCAATCCTTACTAGACAGCGCATTTGTAAGGAGAAGAGCCTGTAGGCTCCAACAGCATCTGCTGCGACGAAGGAGGTAGTCGTCATTGAGAGGCAAGGCCGTGTGAAACCAAGCTCTGCCTGTTCTTGCGTTTATAGTGTCACATAAAGATGACAGCTGGTACTTCTAATGTACCAAAGTGACGGCCAGATGCCCCCAACCACGCTGCTCACCCACACCCACCACAGCTGATGTTCCAGATCTGAGTGCGTAGGAGATGCGGTATGTGAACAACTGTCACACCCACCACAACATCAAATTTGGCCTTAAAAAGCTGGAAGGAGTGCATTTTGGAGCTCAAGAAAATTTGAGTTTCAGGTATAATGGGAGTTGTGCTTACCTATGGGTTTGGCAATCACATAATTGATCAACCTTCTGTTTGGATGAAGGTTGCACTTTGGGGGTGTCAGATGCCCCTGTATAGAGTTTTGAGCCTCTGAGTGAGTTGAGTCTTTATTGGGACTGAGGTGTGAATGCATCTGTGCTCCTGCTGCTCAGCAGAAGAGACTAGTGGAAGTTTAGAAGCTAAAGCACTGAGTAATGGGCCCAATTCTTTGCGGCTAGCATTTAAGGAATAGTCTCCTTTCTCCTCCCTCACCCCTGTTGGTGGCAGTGGGGACTGGGTCTCCTATGTCTGGTTCTTCCCTTGCTTGCGCAGTGTACCCTGGAGCCCCTTATCCCCCAGACATTGGTTGTAGAGGCAGGAGGATGTGGCCAAAACCAAGTGATGATTTCTACAAAGAGAACAAAATGTTATGTTTGTTTAAGCAGCTTTGGTGTGGCTGTTGCTTTTCTTTTCCTCTTTGAGACTAGCTGAACTCACTGTTCTGCACTGGCAGAGCTTGAGTGCTTCCAAAAGAAAGGAGACACACAAATATATTTTAAGTTTTTCTTTCAGTGACCACTGACGGAGAGAGCCATAAGTTGCCTTGTCTGTAATTTAGGAGGGGGAGGAGAAAGTAAGCAAGCTTTTGAACTCAGGTAAGAAAGTTAGATCTTCTAACCAGAGTCTTTAAGTTCCTCTTTTGTTGTGGCTTTAAGGACTCTTTTATAGCTATTTCTGGTTTTGTACAGACTGTGTCACTTGATGTAATAGTACTTCTACCGCTATCTTGCTTGGAGCAGCCCTGGGCTATGAGGAACATGCGTAACCTCGCTTCAGAAACAGGCACTTCAGTGTAGTGTTGCACTGGTGTCTAAGAATAATTTGATCACTGTAGCTGAAGGTTGAGTATCCAACTCAAATGCTCTCCACTCGACTGGAGCCTAAGAGACCCTAGAGCAGATTAGTGTTGTCGGGTAACTCCCAAACTCTAGCCTTGAAAATTTCTGAAGAGATCCCTTTTGATGTTTATTGAAAAGTACAACCTGTTCGCTTTGACTACACAGGGAGCCTAAGTGCCTGACACTGTTACATGCCTAAAGCTCCACAGCAAGTTGTGTGATTGGGTTGCTCCCTAAACATAGCATTTAATTAGCTTTTAATAAATATTTTATATACTTACAATAGTAATAAGTTCGGTATCAGGTCTGAATAGAAGTGGTAGAAAGTAGCATTAAGACCCATGATCAAAAGGAAAAACCCATGTTCCCTGAAGAACACATCAGTTGAAATTTGCTTGCCAAGGTTTGAGAAGAACGACCAGAATCTATTGAGTGAGAGTCACAAGGCCCTGAAGGGAGGACAAGGGGGCTGGAGGAGAGACTACAGAGGATTTATATGATAAAAATACATTTCCCTCCTTTCCTACCACTGTGCATATGAAGTCTCAGTCTTGCTTTAGGATTAATAATTTGCACGGCTGACTGCACAGTGCTCTGAAAACTTATTTCCACCGGAGAAAATCATAAGACTGTTAAAAATCCTTTTGATTTGTGAGTGACACAAAGCAAAAAAACTCAAAGGTGAGTGTCGAGGAATGCTAATATAGTACATTATCCTTTGAATTCAGAGAAGCGTATAAGCACATGCTTAAATAAATTCATATGTGGTATGACTTTAATGATATAGTACGGTAACATGCTAAAAGCAGAGAGACATGAAAACTGGCATACGGATGCAAAAATACCTCTGACTGATACCGCCACTCCCCTGATCTTAGAAGAACAGTTTTTTAGGGGGCCAAAGGGAAATGAGTCCATTTCAAAGCAAACTGGTTATACTGGTATAAAACCTCCAGGTAGATCAGCTGAAGCTTACAGGATTCGAGCGTGCGCTCAGCCCTCTGCGAAGGTGAGGGTGAACTGGGTCTGCTAGGCTGCTGGAGTCCCGAATGCTATGACTGAAGAATTCTGGGGCAGTGCACTCCAAATGTTTTTGATTATGCATCCTTATCAGCAGAAGTTTTTTGAGCAAGTACCTTCAATCTATGTATACTTACTTATTTATAGATTATATACATGTGCTACTGTAGTAATATATTACATACATTATAAAACACACACAAAAATAGAAATAAAAAAGGATGAGATAAAGATGAAAGAAACACTATTTAAAATCTTTATTTTATTTATTGGCAGTACAAATAAATGCTTTCATTGAGCACCTCAATAGATTGTCTTGTGAGTGCACCCCACGTTGGAGACCCCTGTGCTAGGGACTATGAAAGGGGACCTTGATATGAAGTTCATGTGTGGGCGAACAGACAGTGCCTGGCAAGCAGGACTCTGGTCGTTCTTGTCCGGCTCTGCCAGTCCATTTCAGTTCAGGCCCAGAGAGAGAATTTCTGTAAAGTGGCTTGCCGCATGCTGCCGGACCAGACCTCATATTTAGCTGTGATGAAAAGCGGTGTGTTCACCTTCCTCTGTCTTCTCTGTCCCTCCTCCCAAATAAATAACATTCTAGCTTGCCTAGAGGGCTTGAGGTTATGATGACACTAGGTTATAAAAACTCCAGGCCCAGCCTTGATGATAATCTGAAGGCTTTTTTTCCCCCTAGAACATTGATGGGGGTTTTAGCACTTAGGACCTAATTGAATCTGGCCCTGAGGGAGGAGTGTAATCAATTCTTGATGTGGAAGGGAAAATGCTACCTATTCAGGGCCGTCCACCGTTAGTGAGGAGGAAAGGAGCCGCATCAGAGATGATGGAAGAAGCTGATGGGGTTGAATGCGATGCAGCAGGTCTCTTACTTTTCGTAATTTTATTTTATGAGGTGGTCAACATAAATAAAGAATTAATGGAGAGAAATGTTGCTTAAACGAGAGACCTTTGTGATCATAGCAACAAGCAGCTGAGCAAGTGGAAGGGCAATGCAAAGGAGCAAATCTGTCTATAATATAAAAGCAGCTTTAGCAGTTAAGTCTGGAAGGCTTAGGAAGCAGGAGGCTCCCTGTGGAGGTACATATTCTTCTTCTGTATTTGCCTTGCTATTCCTGCACACAGAACCAAGAAAGCGGGAAGAGACTTAGCAATCAAACCTTCAGGTTCTCAGATACTCCTTTTCTTGGGGGATTCCATATTCGTAGAGCACTTAAAACCCAAATCAGAAAATGAAAGGTTTCGAAACAGATGAGGGTTCTTCGTGCCAGAGCTGCAGTGCTGTTACCCTGGCTGGAGCAGCAGCGTAGGCTTTCCTGCAGAGCAAGTCAACACTGGGGTTTCTGAGAAATGAACGTTGACTGAGGCAGCACTCCAGTGAGGGCATGAAAGGAGGTCTAAGCTTTGTAGAAAACACAGCAGTAAAGAGGCAGAGATGCTTGGAAGTCAGTAGCAGTGAAGGGAAGAAGAGTTTTGCCATGTGAGAGCAGTGACTTGCTTAAATAACCCTCAGCACTTTGTTGTGGAAGTGGAGGCTGTGAGGCAGCTAAAGAATTGAGTCTTCCGTGTAGAAAATGTTGTGGTGCTAGATAAACAGTGAGGTGCTCCACACTGACGTTGGGTACTTCCTTGCCAGCAGGGACTGGCCAAGGCAAGAAAGGGACTTGCAACAGCGGCTCCATGTGAGTTGTTTCACATTCACTGTGAAATTAAATTGGTTTTGGTGGGCTGGATGGCTGGGCTGTACAGAAGAGTATATTTCTGCCTTTGCTCGCTTGCAGAAATATGTACATCACCTTTCTGGTGTTTTGTTTTTAAGCCCACAGAATTCAAATCCACGCAAAGATTTTGAATGCTACTCCCATTATGTTGAGAGTGATTGAAGAGGGTGTAGGTGCGGCATGCTCATACCTGTGGACTGTGGAAAAAGAGGCAGGGAAGACAACTCTCAACACTTTCATGTAACATTGCGCTGTCTTCAAAACGAAAAAGAGTCTCTGGCAGCAGATCTCCTTCACCAGTCGTTATGGCATTTGATCTGTGCTTACCTGCTAATTAGGTATTCCTTGCCAGAAAGGGTTTAGTGGAAAAATGATGTATGAAAGCATGACTGTAGACGTCAGTACTGTGTTAATTCACATGGGCCGGTGCCTGGGAGAAAGGGAGAGAAGTGGAACAGGATCCAGAGGGGGTTGGGATGTGGAATTTTATTTTCTGGGCAGCCGCCGGCAGGCCAGGCACAGGTGCAGGTTTTTGTTCTGTGACTTGCGACTGAGTAACGCACAGCTGGACGCACTGCTAACCACCACTGTCCCAGCTGGCCACCAGTTGTATCTGACAGCTAATCCTCGCCTCAGAACATGTAACCTTAGAAACAGCAGTTGTAGACTTGAAGAATTCGTGCTAGTGTAAGCCTCGACTCGTCACTGAAGTGAAACGGCAAGAGATCGCGAAACTTTGAGGTGCGGCAGTGTGTCAAAGCAGCGGGAGGAAGGGAGGGGAGAGCAGCAGAGAAGTGGAGCTGGTGGAAGGTCAGGGTCAGGGAAGAGCAAGCAGAGGCTGGGAATGTGCAGAACGGAGCAAAGGGAAACAGGGCACAGGTCCCAGTGCCAGCCGGAGACGTGAATAAGCCAGAAGCACAGCTGATATGCTTAGCCTCGGATAGCAGAGCATGTCAGTCACGGAGTAGAACATCTAGGGCGGCCGACTCCTGGTTCCTGAACTCGGGAAATGTTTGCTCTGGCTTGGTGGGCAGGCGGTTTGGAAGGGAAGCAACGCTTCTGTCTTTGAGGAGCAGTCAAAAATCACAGCCCTTACTTACAGAATCACAGAATCACAGAATTTAATGGCAACTTTTCCAGTTACTTGTCACCGAGTAAATGCACTCCTCCATCATGTCATGAAATCACAAGCCAGCTTCCAACTCCTACCATTCTGTCATTCTGTGTGATATGAAAACAGCACCTTACCTCTTTCCCCTATAAGAAGATCAATCTATACATAGATAACAGCGTGGAGGACATGGGGCCTGCGTTTATAGAGGAAAGAATCATACTCAGAAACTTCCTTATTACTATGTTAGTAAAACATTACCTTTAGCATTCCATTGACTCTGCCTATGGCCTCTAATCAGTCACAGGCTTTTTTTTCCGGACAGATTTTTTCAAATCATGGAGGATTTAGCTCTGGTATAGTAATCCAAAGATCTGTTCTGAACCCTACTGTGAAGACCGCACACTGCTTCTATAAGAGGAAGAACGTGGCTAGGAAATGTGAAGCTCCAGTCGCTGAGGTCTCGAGCTATAAAGGTCCTGATCTGTGGTTACAGAATGGGAAGCTCTTACTTCTGTTGTGATAATGCCCGGAAGCCTCTGTAGGAATCCTCGACGTGAAGTGCTTGGCACTTTGCAAACAGAAGGACGTGCTTTGCAGTGGTTGTTCCCATGTTACTAAAATAAATTTACCTTGCAGGTGCAGCCTGTACAATTATACCTGTGGAGTCAAGGAACTGATGTTTGAGCCTGGTTTTTGTATAGCAGAGAGATTTATTGGCTTTGTCTTCCACTCCACTACTTAATATGACCCAGATTTCATCAACAACCTTTGGTCTTTTGGTTTTTTTTTAATAAGAGCACACCATGAAATTCTTTGAAAATCTCTGCTGTATGAAATGTCTGTTGCTGCTAAGTCCAAAATGAGAAATGCAAGCTGCTCTCTCCTTTTATAACCTGAGGTATGTTCTTGCAGTGATTAAATCCTACGGGGTCTTGCAGCTTTTATTGGTTCATACGTTGGCAGCCCCCAGGAAGAGTGGAGAAGATGCTCTCCAAGTGTAGCTGCGGTCTGACGGGTGGCTGCCAGTAAGCAGTGCCTGTCTGGTGACCTCGAATCATTTCCCTGCCAGATCTCAGAGTACTGCATAGTGAGACTGTGCTTGAGGAGGTGGACTTTGGCTCCAAAGTAACAAAGCATCTCTCCTGAAAGGCTGTGGAGGAAGGCACCGTGATGCTCTTCTTTGCACAGCTAGTTCCGTGGCCAAGCTCCCGCCCGCTGTGCCACACGGTGCTGTGGGGTGGCTGGCGGCCGGGTGCCGGGCTGCTGCGCTGGCTCCACGCAGAAGCTGGGCAGAGGTTGCAGGAGCGGTGCTGTGTTGCTGAGGGACTGCTATTTCGGGATCCTGCTCTGGCTTCACTGCGCTGTTCAGCTTCTGACTCGCTCTCTGCGGATACGGCTCCCTGGAAGCCTTCCCTGGGGGTACAGTGGTTTGTAAACACGGCTGCGTCACCTTGGAGTTAACACAGGCAGTACAAGTAGTAAATCCACCTTTTTGCACGGATGATTGCTGCTTTTTTTTTTTATACTTCATAGTTGAAGAAATGCTGTGGCTTCTTAAAACTGGGAAGTTGTGGGTTTTTAAGAGTTCTTGCGAAGCCTAAGCAGTTGGCGTGCTGTGGAGCGTGGCATGTATCCTATGTGTGGTCAGAGGATTGGGGACGTTGATGTACATGGAATACAGAAGTCAGTTATTGAGCTTTCCATCCGCTTGGCTATTTTGAGTTCAGATGTTCAGACAGCCTGTGGAACTGGTCACTTCTAAGGGCAGGCAGAACAAGGATGGAAAAAGGCAGTGCAGCAAGAGGGGCAGGAATAAAAAATCAAAAATAAAGCAGAAAGTGCATGAAGTGATACTGTGCACGCATAAAAGAGCCCTGCTCCTAGCAAGGATTGCAAGTGCATGACCTCCGCTTGCATCTTCTTGGCTGTCCTAAGAAAATATTTAGACTTTCTTCTACCTCTAAGCCTAATGTGCTAGTGAGAAACATGTGGTTTGAATTGCTTGTCCCAAGGTTTTTGAGGGTGTTAGGGAGCGACATGGAGAGTATAAAGTGGGACAATTGTGAGTTTGAAAGCAGCTGTGTAAATGCAGGTGCATTATGATCTTCTCTGTTAAAGACAGTGCAGCCTTCAAATTGAGGGTGCCTGTGACTGAAGTGTTGGTTTATTTTATTATTATGATCTCTAAAGTGGTGAGAGTTCCTTTGTCTCCCAGTCCAGGGCGAGCACAGCAGAGAAGTCTTGTCTTACTGGGCAGTTTGTGAAGCTCATGTAGAATTCACATGCAGTGAGAGAGCAGCAAAGTCCAAGGGAGGCTGGTGCAGCCCAAAGGAAGCAGATATGGAACAACAGCTTGGATCTCATTCACATAAAGCTCCTGGAACCCACCTCCTTGGTCGGATTCTGGTTTTGAGCTCTTCTAGCTGGGCTGCAGCATGAGTGCCCTGCTCATCACCCTCTCCCAAGTGGGAGCAGCTGTAGGTGCTTATTTCTGCGCACGGGAAGCAGCATCGAATGCTCTGGGGACTACGTGCTTACCCTGACAACTATGCTCTGTCTTCTCCAAGAAGAGCCGATAACTGCTGGGAAGCAATTGCAGAGACCGGTACCGTAGCTACCTTAGCTCATGTGGGATGGAGATGAATCATTTAGGAGGTTCTGTACTGAAACAAATGTTTTTGCGTGAAAAGGTTGTTTCTAATGCTTTACTGAACTGTCTGGATTTCCAGTTGATAACTCTTTTTTTAAAAAAAAAATCAATTTTTGAACAAAGCAGAAAACCATTTCCTCATGAGACTTGCTCACAAAGAAGAGATTAATTTTTCAGTGGCATATGTGTGTGTGCTGCATGTAAATGCAGGAGCTGATGTGAAGGCTTTCAGCATCTCATTAGTTGGGTCAGTTGCTTATTGACTTTTATTTACAAAGGATAAATTAAATGTCCTGATGATTTGCCTGGAAAACATAGTAGGCTATTTTTCCTTCTTCAAACACAACTTGCTTTGGAGGTTGGGTCCTGACATCAAATATCACTCATACTTCTACAGGTGGATTTTTATTTCAAGTTGTTAGAAAGGAGCAAGTTGCATGCGGGGAATGGCATTTGTGAACAGCATGCACTAGAACAGGCTGGGAGCCCGGGTGAGAAAGAGGTGAAGGTGGATTGCATCTGCAAGAGTTGCTGGTGCAGGGGGGGGGCTTCATCCATGGGAACATCCTGAAGCAGCCTTCTGGGATTTAGTGATGAGGGTCACCCTGCTGGGAATGGAAGTTGTGCTGACATGAAACTATCCGTGCTGCTTTGTGGAGTTATTTCATAGGTGTGCACAGCTGTGCCTACAGCCAGATGTGTAACTGCTCTGTGATCTACCAGAAGCTGTGTTACAGATGGCGCATGAAGTCAGCGTGTTGATGGCTGCCTCTAACCTGCTAGACTCGCTCGGTGTCAGCAGGACTGCCGGGAGCAGCCAGTCTGCTCCCATGGCTGAGTGCAGTAAAACGTCGATAGGAAACTGCAGAGGCAAAAGAAAGTGCAGCGGACTATTGCCATGGCAGCTGCAGCAGCAGGAATTCCCCTGACGAGGGACAAGCGTGTTCAGTCCCACAGCCACATGAATCACGTGCGGAGGGCTGTGTAAGCTGACACGGCACGGTGCTGCTTCAGCATTGACTCTGCTGCTTTAAGGTGTTTGGCTTTTTAAAATTATTTTAGCCAGAAGACCCTGTACCAGTGCTTGGGAGGTTCTGTTGGATGTTGATAGTGGTGATCGGTAGGCTGTAAGATCTCACCACAGAAATGAAGTAAGTATGTAATTAAAGGTGTCAACATTACCTGCGGTGGGCTTTTTATTCTTTCTACTTCGCTTGTCGCAGCTTGAAGGCTTTGTAGCTTGAAAACATGATGGTAAACACGAAGAAATACTCAATTAACGTTTTTTTTTTTGACTGTGGCTTAAATCTACAACAAGCTGCACTTCTGTGGAAGACTCCCACAACGTCTCTCCCATGTTCTCATTCTCAGACCAGCACTGTTGGTGGCACAGCGTACATTTGGTGAGTGGGAAGGGTGTAAGACTTGCCTGCTTGGTCCCCTAAAGATGCCCAGAAATTTAACTGTTTTCATACGGTGTCGTATCACACATGGGAACCCGCCGAGTGACAGCCAAAGTCCTTCAGCCTCGGCATCCCAGTCCTGTTCTTGGTGCCCCGCTGAAGTTCTTCCCCTTGCCCAGGCTGAACTGCCAGCTAGCCACAGCGGCACGGGGCAGGGGGAATGGGCAGGGTGCCCTGGTTATCACGCTGGGCTTTGGGAGGCCACTGTCACATCGAGCGGGAGCAGGTACATAACCTAGCGTAGATCAGGGACAGGTAGACATGCGAGGCTTGTTTCTCAAGGGGTTTGCTATAACACTGAAGAAAGTGAGATGAGAATCTGGATCCAGTACGCAGCAGGGAAACAAGCTGAACTGCAGGAAGTTCCTTAGTTTACGAAATGCTTTGCTAATTTTTACTCTTTAGTTTAAAATTTACTGTTGGGTTTACTAAATAAATACTTCCTGTATTTAACTTGTCATAACCCAGCGCTGTCTGGTGTGGAGGCCCAGGGCCTCTTTTGGCCAGAGTCAGCACATAGCAGCTGTGTGCTGGTTTCCGCTCTTTTTTCTTTGTTCTTCAATCACGTTTAGACCCAGCTCTTAATTTTCTCTATGGACAGAAGTCAGAGTGCAACATGTGGATTGCTTTGTTGCTGACACCTTGAGGAAAATGATCCTTTTTTTTAATGCTGGGGAGGGAAGAGAGAGTGCCCTTTCACGGCAGCTGTTTGGAACAATTTTTGTGGCTGCGGTTATCACGTGCAGACGTGGAGGCATTGTCAAATGCTTGCTTACAGAGCTTGGATAAGTCAAATCACACTTTGCTAAATAGCTTGGAATAAACTTAACTGAAAACAAATGTAGAGCAGAAGTGTATGCTACTCAGTGCCCAGGCAAGGGAGTAAAGTAAGCTTCTGGGGGAAGATGACCAAGCAAAAACTCACCCAGAAGCCATCTATAAGGAGAAGCATCGTTGGAAGGACTACGTCCAGTTTCTTCTTTGTTGTCTAAGAAAGCCGATATGGTGCGTTTTTGAGGGTTGATCGTTTTGTATTTATTGCATCCTTGTAGGTTGACTTTCAGCTCCAAGCGATTCCATGGTATGGAGGACATTTTCATCATTTATATGGAATTCTTGTGCTAGGCAGTCCTAAAAGAAAGTAAGATTCATCTACCAAAATAACAAATGCAAACGTCTGCTTGCCCTAAAATATTGGTGAGAACCACAGCTGGTATAAATTAGGATGACCCCTTTGACTTGACAAAGTAGATTTTTCACTGAAGCTTTGATGGGGTTTTTTTAATGAAGATGAAAAAAATCCGTGCAACATAATATCCTACATTAAAGACCTGGATACTTGCTGCCCAATTCCTACAGGAGAGCAGTATCTGAAATAAACTGGCTAAAACACAGAAGAGAATTGTTACATGCACTTAACTTCAAGCTGTCTTGACAGGCTTGTCATAAGGCCGTCAAACTGGCTATGGTTTGAGGTACACTTCTTCCAGTCCATTAAGAACAGAGCTGATATGAAAACTGATTTTCTGGCAAGCCAGACAAGGTCCAGTGCTTCCAAAGCTTACGTGACAAAACTTTGTGTGAAACCGAATTTCTGAAGAAGCTCACTTGGGAAATATTGAAACATTGCTTTTGTTGTTAATTTTTTCAGCTCTTTGTATTGGGTCTTTACTCATTGAGAAAGATGAAAAATTGTTTAAACTGGCTGTCATATTTCATCAATTGACACTGCCCATGAAAACATCATGTTTTTTTGATGAATGTGCATTTTCTGACAGAAATCTTCCATCAACATTTTTTGACGTTCTCTAAGTAAGACCAAAAACATCATGTTGTGTACTTTTGGAAAGGTAACTTCTCAGGAATATAGAACAGTCTCTAATTGCTTGGACTTAGGAAGAAGAAGTTAATTGGCTTTTCAAACCCTGGTCATTGAAAGCTGTGCTGTATGTCAGAGGAGAAAATACTTCCCAATTGCCAGATAATAACAACTTCTGGATAGATTTTTCTTAGGGATGTACCTGTATATAATAACCTAAATGTGCTGTCCTCATGCGTGACTAAAAATTGTTAGCTTTTTGCTCAAAGAGGACAATAAAATGACTTCTAAATTCTTAAACTGATGCTTCTACCGCTCCTGTGCCTGATTCAGGAGTATTGGGGTCTGCCCAGCTGCTAATGGAGTTAATTTTGAAGTCAGCCCTAGATTAGCCCTGTACAAGGTTTTTTTCCAAACCCTGCCATTTGGCTTGGCATATATATGTTAATACCTGAGCCTATCAGAGTAACAGGATATTTTACCACGAACCTCGGTTACGCCTTGAATGAGAGCACTAAGTCTTTTGCAGAGCAAAAGGAGAATTTTCTTCCACTGCATTTTCTTCTTACTCATCTGATCTATCCTGCCCAAACCAACAATGCTTTTGACCTCCTTAAGATTTGTATGTTATGTTGTAAGCATTAATAGATTATAGTAGGTTTCGAAACTTTCCATCATTTCTTGTGAGTGTATGAATTCTGAGCTGCTAAATAACAGTTTGGTAATCAGAACAGGAAAAATAGAAAAAACCTATGAACAATGTGTGCTCAAATTAGTCCTGCAAACCAGTTAAGTAAAGAAAAGTTAATTCACTTTGAGTTCTTATTAATTCACTTGGAGTTCTTATTTTTCTTGAAGACCTGCTCAGTAAGGAAGAGCAGAGGGAAGAGTGGGACTGGTGGGGACCCAGCCAACAGAGAAGATGGGAGGTTGCAAGAGGATGCACAGGGGATGCCTGAGGGTTGGTCACATGGAAGTTTCACATAAATCTTTCTGGGTTTTCTGCAATGTCTATGTTGGCTGAGAAGTAGAGCATGCAGCCTGTGAGGAGTCAGACCCAGCGAGGCTGCTGCAGTTTCCTCTGAGCTGAGTTGGGCCAAACCAGGCTTTGCAACGCACGCAGTCTGAGGGCGAGGTGCCCGCAGCTGCCCCACCAGCGTATCTCCACCACGGAAACACCAATGGCTTTCCCTGCTTAGCTTCTTCAGTTATTTTGAGTCTATTCTTGTGATTTGAATAGCTGTGGCTCTGGGGGAGACATTCCTCCTGAGCACAAAAGAGAAGATGGGAATGACCTGGTCAAAACAGGATCTTGTAACAGCAATGACTTGCAAAGTGGTTGCTGCTGATTGCACGTGCACGTTTTTGCCAGTAGACAGGGTTAGAAGGAGGGTTTGTGTGTGCGTATTGTATCGTAGCAGAGGAATTTTATGTGATTTTACATATTCTGCGAAGTCACAGAATCCCAGCACAGCAGGGGCTGGAAGGGGCCTCTGGGGATCCCCCAGCCCAACCCCTGCCGAAGCAGGGTCACCCAGAGCAGGCTGCACAGGACCGTGTCCAGGCGGGGCTTGAATATCTCCAGAGAAGACCCACTGGGTCTGGCTGGACATTTGGAAACTCCCAAGAGTGCTTTTGTGCTCTGACTCTGTAACTCATGTTGGAAATCCTAATTAGCTTTTAAAGCAAAAAACTCTTCGTAAATAAATATATTCTCCATGCACACACTTTGGGGCAGAGGAGAGATAAAAATCTGAGTTTGACACACAGTCGTAATTGTACATTTATTCTGAGGATGGAAGACTAGGCAAAGGCACTGTTTTATTTGACTGAGTAGAGCTTTGAAAGGTGGGACACAGCTCCCTTCATCTCAGTATTTTCTGGGTAAGTGCCACTTAAGTCAGTGTAAAAATCCTTAAAAAGTGCAAATTCACTATTTAGGTTTCTTATGCAGTTGGCTCTATATTTGGGATAGATTTGTGTACTTAGATAGAAAGCCATATTTAAATAATTTATTTTAGACTAGTCATTAACTATGCAAAACCCAATGCATGTTAAAAATTCACTTCTCTTCCTACAGAAATTCAGTGTCACTCTTGTTTTATTGCATATGAGTAAATTATGAATCAATTGTGCTTGCTTTGGTAATAAAGGCTGTTTTTTCAAGACAATGACATTACACAGGGGCTTTCAGAATTATATTTAGTCAACAATTAGGTTGGTGTTTGAGTCAGAAAGTGATTCAGCTCACTTTTTTAAAGCTGTGTGGGATCTTCATGGCCAATGGGATACAAATCTTGCATCTTTATTTCGAGCAGGAGAGCAGATAGGAGATTCTGTGTGGCTGGAGCAGGACTGCTGGGTAAGGAAGGATTGTCCTTACCCAGTATACCTGGCAGTTTTCCATAATCACTTTTCAAGGTAAACTTGTGCAGCCACTGAAAACTTAATTACATACGAAAGTAACTTTCTGTGCTTCTGGCTGCTCTTGACTTGCTAAAGATGGAGTCCAGGCTATTGTCCATATCCATCTGTCTCGAGGCTGACATTTCGCTTCATAAGATGGAATGCTTTATGGATGCATTTCTGTTGCTGCAGGTGAGATTTAAAATGTTAGCCCCACTCCCAGCTTCTGCTGCTAAAGGCAAGAATTTAAAAACTGCCCCTGTGCTCTACCTGGAAGGTTGCCTGGGCACTGGAGTTGAATTCAATAGCTACTCCAGACTTCATGTGTAACCAGGAATACGCTGTGCAGTGTGTTGTTATCAGAAAGCCATATCTGCTGTAGAATGTCAAAACTTGATGAAGTTGTGGGGAGGAAGGAAGTTATGTACTTTAAGTCGTTCATACAGAATCATCTGTAGAGCATTTTATGTCAGCTGTAACAGCCTAGCGGGTGCTAGCAGAATATAAATCCCCTGATCAAAAGAAGAGAACTCTTTGTTAAGAGGCTTTATTATTGCAATGGCAGTTAAGGTTCAGTAAATATATCTATTCTAGCCACCATAGTTTTCACTTCGTAATGAAAAACCTTTTATCATTTAAGCTGAAATTTTCTGCTCTGTCCTTACCAGAACATGGTTTGTGTGGGGCTCTTTACTCTGGCCTTGCTATAGAGAGGAATGCGCTTTCAGCTGGACTGTTTCCCTTCCAGCTTCTCAATCTCACAAATTAAAACTGAGAAGTAATCTTTAAATACGTGTTTGTGTCCCCAGTGCACTTAGGGGAAAAAAAAATCCACTTTTGTTTGCTTTTTTTTTGGCATTCTTTGCAATCTGAAGGTTCACTGTTTCAATGTCTTGGTGCTATTTTTGTAGTCCTGCTAATAGCTTGAGTTCACCAGGGTGCACCCAAACATTAAGGCTTAAGAGCAAGTGCAACCGCAGTATTTGTGTAGTTCCTCGTAGTACTCTTTCATGGAAAATTTCTGCAAGCTAGAGTAACTAGCTCCTGTATAGTAAAAGCTCCTATAGTAAAAGCTCCTGTAGCGAAGGATGTGAGCTGAGATACAGGGGCAGTGGAGAATGTGACCTGACCATACCAGAGCCAGATGGCGAGATGGCAAATCTCGTGCTCTGATTCAGCTGGGCAGGCTTATGCTGGGATCCCAGGCCACCACGTAGTGCCAGGAAGACTCACTTGGACGAGAAGCTGGGTGCCTCCTGCTTTTGATCAGGGAGAGTGTGGTTCAGACAGCCCCAAGGCTGAGGGGAGGCTGTTGAACTAAGGCACGGTCTTTATCGGA
>Ga0181612_175222_pt1 | contig 27568 bp, 20 predicted proteins | sample HoacroProtozoa21_FD_119630 | JGI IMG/M metagenome (GOLD analysis project Ga0181612, IMG submission 119630) | Hoatzin crop microbial communities from Cojedes, Venezuel. Combined Assembly of Gp0051906, Gp0051904, Gp0051908
GTGCCTTCTGTTAGGCTGGCAACGCTGCAGTAGCATGGTGTGATTTCCACCCTATGCATAGGGAAAACAAAGAGCTTGCAGGTGGAGGAGTACCCCAGTTAATCCTTCTTGTACCTGGTCTATCCAGGTGCATGGAGCTCTTTGGTCTGTGCTCAGCCTCTCTGAAGATTTCTGGGCTTCACATTAACCCTTCTAACCTCAGACATTTAGGGACAAACCCCAGAGGTGGTGGAGTGAGCCTGGGCTTGGTTTGACCAAGCCTTAGCAAGGCAGAAGAACCCTTAGCATCTCACTAAGATACAGAGATGGAATAGCACCTGACCCCTCGGCAGCTGGTGTTCGCAGAGTGGGGTCCCAGCTGGTGGCAGACAGTGGCCCCAGCAGTTTGCTTGAGGTCCCAGATGGTGGACTTGGGTTTTAACCATGATCTCTTGGGTCCCAAACCTGGGCCTTCAATCACCCTCAGGAGACCTGGGCTTTGCTCTGCTCTGACACGCGTAGGTCTACGCCTCACTTTCCTGTCTCTGCACGGTAATGTTTCAACCTCACAGAGGTGTCGTGAAGTTTAATTAGCTCCAGGCAAAGCCCTTTGAGAATCTCACATGAGAGATACTATAGAAGCACAAAGTACTAATTTAACATTATTAAAATAATTGGTTAGTGGATGGTGAACAGAGGGTTAGAGTTAGCGGTGTTTATCCTTAATGGGAGACGGGGAGGGAATAACATTCCTCGTGGTTCAGCAGTAGGACCACTTTCTTTGTGTTTGTACTAATGGTTTGGACAGAAGCAGGACACTTGTAATTGTTAAAGATGCAGCTGATAATGAAATAGCAGGTGTTATTAAGACGTACAGAGAAGTGCCGTGTCTACACCATAATCTTATGCAAATGAGCTCAGGAGTGGAATACGTTCCTTTAGGTGTCTTAAGTGTAACGTGATGCCACTGGGTGGGAGTTCTGCACCATCTAATTATAGCCTGAATAGCACTGAATTAGGTTATATGGCAGCAGAAAGTGATCTCGGCATATTGACAGACCCAGCGTGTTAGAGTTACTGATATTTTATTAAAGCGAAACAGTTATTGGCAGTACAAGGTATTTTTTCTGCATAAGCCGTAACAGAAGCGCCCGATGAGAGCGCAGCAGAATCGCAGCAATCTCCCAGGGCCCAAAGTACACACTGAATCTCAACGGAGACCACAGAAATGATTCGCTGGGGTTGGGATATCTCATCATCCCTTTCACACCCCAGCTGCCGTGTGCAGGCAGCTGCCTTCCAGGTGACCGCTTTTCTACGGCAGGCATTTGTGTCTGGAAATATTTATTAAAAGTCCCATTTGCCTTTATTTACAATTTTCTAAACTTACTTTTTGGGCTGCAATGTCCCCTTCGGGCAGCTGCCTTCAGCGGCTGGGTGCTTTCCATGTTTGTTTCTGCATTTTAGCCAGCACCATTCAGGGATTTGAGAGGCTGATGCTGGAGGGCAATACTTTGCTCTTTGCACGCTGAAACAATTTTCTTTGCTGCTTTCCCCCCACTCTTGGGGGAGGGCAGAACATTTTTGGCAGTGCACAGGAAGACTGGAGGGAGAAGGTTACCTTATGACAGGTCTGTGCTTTTTTCTGCTCCCTTGAAAATCCACTGCACTTTTCCTCTGAAGAACCTCAGATGCAAGTGCTGGGCAGACACATGGGAGAACATGGTGTGTAAATCCACAGGACACTCTGCGTGCTTCAGCTCAGGACAGAGAAGGTGGTGAAGGAAGAGGAGATGGGGGAAATCAGAAGATTCTGGAAAAGAGCTCCCATCACTCCTTTCTGCATAGACAAACCCTCAAAACCCACTGGCAGGAGGCTCCAACCCTTTAGTCTTGATTTATGCAGCAGCTGGGATCGGTTACCTGGGGTGAATTATGCTGCTAGCTCAAGGAAAAGGGGTCTGTGATATTGACTCAAGAGCCTGAACCCTTCGGTGACCCGGAGCCTGGCTTGGTTTGGTGCTGCCTGGCAGAGCTCCACCACCATCGGAGTCAAGCAGCAGACACAGCTGGGTGTTTTGGGTTTTTTTCCCCCTTTTGTCTGAAATTGAGAAATTGCTTTGTAAAAGTCAGACAGTCAAAGTCAAAAGTTAGGAAGTGGCAGAATTGAGGTCACCTGTGGAAAAAAGGAATAATAATGTGTGATCCTGTAATTAAAGTCTGGCTTGCAGTGCATCAGTGCAGGGAGCAGATTTAGGAGTGCCAAAACTACTTTCAGTCTGGCAGTACCTAATTCCTGAGAGCCTGACACTGCAACTTTAAAATTCTATTAAAACCAGGCTTAGTTTTGTTTGGCTTTTCATCATTTCGTTATTTGTATAGCAATACACCTTACAACAGAGATCAAGGCTGCAAGACACATCGGTCTGATATAGAGTGAGTTTTTGATCTGAAGAGTTACATATCTTAAATGCGTGTGACCAGTAAACAGCAAGAGAAGATGCTCATTGTTGTATTCCTGCTCAGTGGTGGGGCTGAGATTAGAAGCCACATTCACAGATGCTTAACCTGTACCCATGTGCTGTCCCTCTTGTGCAAATGTGCTGGATGTGTTTGCAACCTATTATGCTATTGCACTTCAACTAAGCCTGGGTATCTGCCCATTTAATTTTAGAAAATACAGATATTTCTGTTGTGCTGCAGCTGGAGGAAATAAATAGGAGGTAGCAGGACATCTTGAAGAATTTGGGCGTTTGTGTTTTGACCCCAAGCCCAAAAGAGTTTCCTTCCAAGCGGTTCTCAGGAGAGGAGTTCCCACGCCCTGCAGATCTTTGATGGGATTGCTGTGTCTGTTTGTTTCATAGAAGTGCTTACAAAAATCTCAGGTCAGCATTTTGCCGTGGCTTTCGTTCCGCACTAGGGGACTTACAGTTTTTGGGAGTAGTTAATCGGCTATTCGTCCGACCCTCTGGAGGCTGCACATTTAAAATTCCTGATCCAGCATGCGGCAGCTCTGAAGGAGACTTAATGGGATGAAGGCTCCTAGGGAACAGAGAGTCGGAGCTGCAATGCTGCTCTTGCTCTCTCAAATCTGCAAAGCAAACCGAGAGCATGCTGAGAATGGCAGAGATCTCCCTTTATGATTCCTGTCATTGTAGGTACAAAACTTCCCTCTACCACGGAGCAATCTGGGTTTGAAATTGGGGTGTTCATTTTATTTAGTGTCAGGCACTAGAGAGAAGACAAGCCCTAAAGTTTTAGGCCAGATCCCAAGCTTTGTAATATTCAGGCTCAGCCATCTATTGGATTGCTTTTGCACGTGTTGTCTTAGATCTCCATCTGCAAATCCCCATTCATATAGGCACAATCTCTGCTCCAGGGAGCAAGGACGCTGAGGGGTGATCCTGGAGCTAACCCTCCAGCAGTCCCTGCGTGCTCTCACAACTCAGACTCCGAAGTCTGGGAGTGGGTGAATAATTTAACATCTGCACTTTGTCTTTATAGCTGATTTTAATGGGGGGTAATAGCACTGCTAATAACGAAATCTATTGAAGACACCCTGTGCAAGTCCATAACATTAGCTTAATGGCAAAAGGTAATTGGCATGCAGTTGGAGCTGTCCTTTTGTATTAACCCTGTGGATTTCTAGGCAGACATCTTCCTTGAAGCGATGGCCTTGGCAGCGCAGGTGGAGTAAAATACAGATGTGTTTTATGCTAAGCAAATGCAAATCTGGATTGAAACAGGGTGCACCACTACCAATTCACATTGCTAGTGGCTGCTTACGCCGGACAAAGACAAGAGACAGTGACAGTGCTGAAAGCACTGACAGCAGTTAGTGCGTGGAGTAAGCTTTGTGGGTTTGTGCAGCCCAGGTGCTGTGCACCCACCAGTTTCACTGAACTCTCACAAGCTGAGAGCACCAGAAATTTTAAGATTCAACCCTGGGTACCTCTAGTCAGGCACTTTCAAACCAGATGCCAAAAACCCCTCAACCTGCCTGGGACTACTTAGCAGCTACTGGGCAATGGATTGGAGGGCTGCCCCTTCCCAGCAGAGAGGTACCAGCAGCCCAGAAGCACCACTCATTTGTAGTCTCCTCCAAAAAGTGTGGACTATACACAACTACTTTAGAGGACATCCCTGCGTAAGATGTCCCACTGCCCTTGGACAGGACAGTTTTCAGGGCTGCTAGGGGAAGGTTGCACTGTACCTGCTATGTGGCTAGAGACAGAGCATCTCTAGAGCTGTGCAACCTACCCAAGGGATGGAGCTTACACCCAACACCCTTCCTGCTTTCATGATGTCCTTGTAACTCTCCAGTCTGCTGAGTGATCCCACGGCTGCTAGCATTGGAGTCAGAGAGCTCCAGGCAGGGCATGAGTGGGATTATCCAGCTGGGCAGCCCCACAGGGCACAGTGTTGACTTTCCATCCAAAGTCCATCCATTGCTCCTTCTACATTCCAGGGTTGTCCTGACCCTTCCAGCCTGGCTCTGTGTTAACTCTGTCCCTCTCTGTTCCCATTTGCTCAGGTGCACAAGGAAGGAGCGGTGTGAACGCTCCAGTGAGCCTCGGAGATTCGCCTCAGAGATGAAGCAGTGCGTCCGGCTTACCGTGCATCCCAACAACATCTCCGTCTCCCAGTACAACGTATTGGTGAGGAACATTAATGCTTGTCCCTCTCAGATTTACTCTGCCCATGCAGTCTGACACGCTCAGGTCTGTGCAACCTGGGTTCAGCACAAGTGGGAAGCACTGGCAGCTTGATGCAAGAGGTTCTCCAGGGTCCATTAATTTCCCCAGCAAATTTTCTGGCACAGACAAAAAGTTGCTACGGGAGGACATTTTGCCCTTGGTTAGCTCCTGTCTAGAAGTGTGGGAAGTATGGAAAGTCCTGATTGCTGTGAGGAGCTCAGGGCAGGTCTGAAGGGGCTTTGTGCCCTGCAAGTATCGTGTGTACACAGTATAGTTGTTTATTTTTTTGGTAGAGGGTTTTGTGTACGGCTGGGAACGGACTTTAGGCAAGGGATATTATCATGAACTAATGAAATGACCTTCTGGGATAGGGACAAGTGAGGGATACTGTGTGTTACTTCAATAAACTCCAACTTTCTGTCATCTTGGGTGCAAGTATGTCTTTCTTAAGACACCAAGAACTCTACTATGCTGCAGCTCCAGTATAAAGTGCACAAAGCAGAGAGGCAGGATGCTGTGCAGAGGAACCTAAGGCTGCCAAGGTTCATGCTATCTTTTCTGACATTTCTCAGCACAAAGTTTAGCCTTCATGGCCTTGAGCTATTCAAGTCAGCAGACAATGGAGCCACACAGTGAGTGCTGGCAAAGCAGCAGATGATCCTGATCGTTTTCTGTGCTTGAGGCAAGAAAACTCTGTTGAAGATCTAACCAGCTGGTGGTTTCTCTCCTGACTCATTACAGCAGTACCTTATATAGTTAGAGCTCAACACCCTCCAAGCAGGAGGCAGAGACCTGTTTCATTCAGGCTACTAGGGCTCTGTCCTTTCGACCATACTAGATTGGAATGGAAATTAGTAGCTAACCCAAGCCCCAGAAGCTCCATCTCTGTATGAGCTCATCACTAGCCCCACACCCTGAAAGGTCTAAATAGTGTTGCCCAAGGTGCAGCTGCCAGACATCTTCCAGGTGACAGGTTTTGGAGTGCTAAGGTTTCTTCAGTGATAATGAAGTCAGCCTTTCAAAGCCTGCATGTCCAATCATTGCTGCTTTGTTTCAGCCTCTTAACTTTGCTGTGACTTTACTTTCCTAGGCTTCAAACAAAACTGATCTGAGACATCTTGAGTCCTTTGTTCCTCTGGGAGTTCAAGGTTTCTTTTTCTTATTCTCTCAGTAGTCATTGAATTCTTTCATGTTGGAATAAATCCTGGGGGACTAGCTAGCTCAGGGCGGTTGAAATTGATAACAGAATAAAAGACCTTTACCTCTAGGTTACTCTGGCAGGGCAAGTCAACCCAGAGCTCCTGGAATCAGAAGTTGCCATTGTCTGGCTGTTGCCCAAGAATCTGCGTGAACATTTCCATGGGAGCCTCAGCCCAGTCCCAGATAGGCTGGTGTCCCAGCTCATCCACAGTCAACACAGGTAGTCTCTTGGCAAATCAGGAGAGAAGCACCAACGAACGAATGGAGTCTCACTTGAGTTCTAGCAAAGGACCAATGATAATGAGTTCTTTCCTACAGAGGCAGAGAAGATATTTGTGTGGTCATCCAATCTTTTAAATTTTGTACACTAACAGGGACTTGGAAAATTGCATCTGAGTCTGTTTCAGCCCAGGGCTGCTGCTCTGGGACCACTGAAAAGAGATACTTGCTGGGGGAAGGCTCCATTCCTTCCTCATTGCAGCAGATCTAGAGAAGGCGTGTGGGATGTAGGACTTCTTGTCTGTTCAGAGTGTGCGCTGGCTCGTGACATTTGTGGCCAGACACTACTGGTCTATCCACTGGTGTCATCTTCGGCATGGCACACCTGCATTCTGCATCATCCGTGCTCAGAGAGAGATTCGTTAAGCAGGATATTTTCCCCTTCTCCATTGCTAGAAGGGCATTAATGAGCAGGGAGAATGGATTTAGCCTGAATGCAAAATACATCCAAATAACCAAAGCTTTCTCCTTCTCCACTTATAAGACCAAAATATCACCTTTCCCATTGCCATTCCCATTGCCCAGAAATGAACATACTCTCACAAAGGCTCAAAGTCAGCCAGGTCTAAGGCCTGTCTGCTCAGCCTTTCTCCCTGATGGTCCCCAGCGTGAGGAAATAGCTCCAAGCTTTCTGTAAGTGAGGAAAACACAATGTGGGGGAGCAGTAGGCGTTATGTTATCATCCTCTCCTGCTTTGTCACGTGGACTGACCTACTCTGCTCTTTGTGCTGGTAGAAACAACACTTTAGCATGTGTTTATGTCTTCTTTCAATGGCTGTCACCTCAGCTGGAGCCTCAGCTACCTTGTGGAGGAAGCAAGTGTGCAGAGCCTCTGCATTTCTGCCTGTGTCGAGTGGTTGGCTCTAGTGGTTGATCACAAAACCTCTAAATTTATGCTAACTACTAGGTTATCATCAGGTGCTAGAAGTACCCTGGGATGCCTCTCTGTTGTCAGACATGGTCTGGTGGGTTGGGCGGGAGCCTCAGTGATGGAGGGCTGTGATTCAGGATCTTAGCTGGTCTGATAAGTTATCAGCATGAGGGTCCTTCTCCAGAGAATGAATGTGGTGGAAACCAGCCATGAGGTTCCTTTTTTTCATGACCATGAGCAATCACATAGCATTGCCAGTGGGTGTTGTGAACTCTAAAATCATGGGCAATTCCTCCTTCACAGCTTTTTTTTATGTATGGAGACCAAATAAAGCATGACCCCAGGGCCAACTGCTTCTTTGGTGGGATGGGCAAGAGAAGTTTGCTTGTGCCACTAAAGACAGAGCTATTTTATGGTGGACTGAAGGCTGTAACTAGACTCTCCTTACACAGGAACTTGGTGACAGAGCGCTCCCCCATCTGCTGATGCTAGGAGAGCAGGCCGTAGAGAGTTAGACTGGAGCGCTACAGTTTCTCTGTAGTCTGCAGAGTGCCTCTTGTGAGTAGTAGTCACCTTCCTCAGAAACCGCGTGCCTTGGGGCCACCAAAGCCCTGGTCTTCACAGCTGGCTCCAAAGACTCCCTGCCTAACCTTACACTTGCATGACAGATAGTGAGCACTCCCTCCCCTCCACTGACCCAGCTGGCACTGGGATGCAGTGCAGTTGTCCCTGCATAGCCACATACCACTTGTGTCGGCATCAGCATCTCATCCCCTTCCCACTCCGCACACACATCCCTGTCCTGAATCGCTGCTTTCTGTTGAAGGAGGATGCTCTCTCTAGCAAGAGGCTCTTTGTCCAACCTCTCCAGTGTAATTCTCTCCTGCTGGCCCAGCTCTGTTGTTTGGCTTAGTAGTCTCTTTTTTCTTTTTTTTTCCATCTCTTCTTCCCTCCCTCCATCTTTGCTTGCAGCTGGTCTTGGAGACCTACAATGTCCCTGAGCTGTCAGCAGGAGTCAATTGCACCTTCGAGGACCTTTCGGAGATGGATGGCTTGGTGGTGGGCAGTCAGATCCAATGCATCTCACCAGCTGCCAAAGAGGTGCCCCAGATCATCACAGAGAACGGTGGGTATCCCACAGCTCCTCCGTCTGCACCACTTCTCCCTCCCATCCTCCCCCCACACCCCTGTTTGTCTCCTTCTGCTTTCTGCCAAAGCTGAGGTTGGCTCATGGGACCCTGAGGACAAGGTTGGTGAAGTGCAGCAGCACATCGTAGCAGGAGTTGCCTGAGTGTGCGTGTGTTTATCTGTGCATACGTGTGCAACCGTTGTGCTGCAACACCAGCACCTTCATTAAGGTGCTTATATGTGTGAGTAAATGTTTTCAGACTGCCACCGAGTGGCAGCTGCATATATTTAGCAAAGACGAGAGAGATGTGAGATATTCACTCGCCTTTTGCCCAGGCTGGTGTTCTAAAACCTGGGGAAGGAGGCTGTACGTGCTCTCAACTCATCCCATACCGTGCAGCAGCCAGGAAGCCCCGCAGACCTGAACGATCCTGTCTGTAATTTCATCCTGCTCCTCCCAGATTTAGATCTGTGTGTTCAGTTTGTTGTCTCGGTCCCTGGCCTTTGCTGCCTTCAGCTGTTCCAGGTTTGTTACTGGCTCCCTCTCCCAAAGTGGTTCAGCACAGATATACCTTGTCTCCAAGGATGGTCCCCCTACCCACAACTTCTTGCCTTTATTTGTTTCCCTTTTCTAACAACTTTTCTAGATATTTTCAAGATCACCTGTGGCTCTTTGCAGGGACTTAATATAAAAACATTGACCCTGTTGATCACCCCCGGAGGTGCAGAGAGGATGCTGCCATTTTTGTCCTTGGCTTCTTGTGAAAACTGACAGTAAAATACGTCTCTGAGGATCCACAGGTGGCAGAAAATGAAGTGATGTGAACTGTCACCATCATCTCTGCTGTCTCCAAACTGCACAAAGCTGCATGTGCTCTCCGTTGTGGTTCCTAAGCAAGGCCCCAAAGGGTTGTTACCATTTTCAGGTCCCACTGAGCTATCAGTTATGTTTTGCCTACCAAGACAGATGCGAGAAACAGTTTCCTTGGTATGGACATCTGTCCCAGGCCAGGCTATAATCAACCAGCAAACAAAAATAGCAGTGGAAGCTGGAGGCAGGACAAGAGAGAGAGATTTATGTGAAGCGTGGTTTCCAGAGAAGCTGGGCACCTGTGGCTTGTATCAACTTCAGCAGCTGGTGCTCCGCACCTCTGCAAAGACCAAGTCCTCCATGCATAGTGCCAGAAGCTGGATTCGAACCAGAGTAGTGCGGCTCTGTAGCACATCTGATCCCTGGAGCCATCCAATCCTCCCATCCTCTTTTAAAATATATGCGAGCCGCTGGCAAAGTTGTTAAATACGAAGCGATTAACAGAGCTGTCAAAGCCGGCGGCAGCAGATGGGCAGCAGAGTCGAGCACTGGCAGCAAAACATGTTTAGTGAAGTGTGCGGGGTGTGCACGTGTGTGTGTGTGTGTGTGCTTGTAGGTGGGTGAGCGTGCACGCAGGCGCACGCTGAGACGAACTGTCAAGTTTGCTTTGGCCTGATTGATTAACGAATCTTTCAGGTGAGAAGGAAAATAATAGAGGTGAAAGGGCCAGCCAGGTTGGAGTCTTGAATTAAACATGGGTCCCTTCCCCACCAAATTACTGCAATTACTGCACCCACTCATTACCCACAGCTGATGGGCTCTGAATAGGGCTTTGGCATTGTGGGAAGAGGAAACAGTTGACTGCTCAGCACGGGAGCATTGGGAAAGGGAACGAGAAGATGGTGTGTAGCAGCTGAGGTGAACACTTTGCTGCAGATGGGTCTGCTATGAAAATGGATTGGTTCTTTGGGAAGTTGAATGGCTTCCATGCTGAGCTGGGTTCTTTGTAGCCAAAGACTTGCATGAAAGGACCTTGGCATGAACGGGGTGAGTGAACCTGGAGGAATTGTTCTTGTGGGAATCTCCCTGCTCATCAGCATTTCCCAGGCTGCAGATTGGGACCCCCTGCCCGGTCCCCACTGTTATAGTATGTGTCCTCCTTGCTCATTCCTCCATCCTGCTTTATCAACGTATAACCTCTCTTTGAGGGCAGATCTGGAGGTGGCCTTCATCAAGCATGGTTGTCCTGGATTTCGGGCCCTGTTCAGATATGTTAAACAATGAGGGTGGGGAGAAAGTAGATCTTTCTTTATCCCCTCAGGAAAGCAGATATGTTTATGCAGTGTATGCACAGTCTGCCAATGCTTTGGTCCAGGAGTCAAATCTTCCACAGGCATTTACCTTCTGGGGACATCAAATGAACAAGCAGCAAGGAAGAACTTTAAGGACAGTACTCCATTTTAACAGCCTCCTAATTCCAGACATCTGCATCTGCTCTTTCAGCTTAGCTTTCGTACCTGATGACTTCAGTCACCGTATTTTTGAAATCAGTGAGATATGGTCTAGACCTGTCATCATCATCCAGCCCAGACTCTGCTCCCAGGCGTAATCATTTCCAGTGGTGAAGACATATTCCATCACCCCAGTACCACAAGAGGGAGGAGATGTCACTGTTGGAGAACCAGGGTCTAGAAGGATTTTCTTGCACTTCCTACATCTTAGTATAGATTAGCCAAGGTACTGTGAGACAGCTCCAGGTTCAGACCGGTGGCATGGCCAACAGGGCTTAACTAGGCTAAGAAAGTAGTCACGTACTGATGTGTCTATTTTTTCCCCAGGAGACCATCACATTGTGCAGCTTCAGCTCAAGTCCAAGGAAACGGGTATGACCTTTGCCAGCACCAGCTTCGTCTTCTACAACTGCAGTGTCCACAACTCGTATGTTCATTTCTTTTGATACCTGTTTTCTGTTCCACCCCTGGATCTGGCACAGAACCAACTGCTGGCTGGGGCACGTGTCCCTCAGGAAGTTGGTTAGACATGGAGATGACTGGAGTCAGGGTAACTTGGGCGATGGTCAGCACAGTGGGGGTACCTCCTGGAAGAGCAAGAGTAGTATAGCAATGATTTGTTCTGCTGGTGAGCGTCCTTTGCAGGAAGGCATTGCTTTGGGGAGTGGTACATCCTCATGTATCCCACATCAGTGGGAATTTGCCAGGGAAGGGAGTCAGAAGTGAGTCAAGACCTCAGCAAATGGCCCCCTTATCTTCCTATTAAGTAGGTTTTTGTGGATATCTGGTTGCTGCTCACACAGATGCACCTTCAACCCTCACCCATGCTATCAGTCCCATCAGCAGGAGACTGCCCCAGGTGGTTAACATGGTCTTGGGCCCTCAGATGTGAAAAGACAGGAGTTGCTGGTTCCTGCATGATGTGAATTGAGCAGGAAACACCCAGCTGATTCCCTCAAGACCATCTTTTCCATCCTGTGAGCTCCTTTCCTGCCCTGCACCCCATTCTTCTGGCATTTAGCTGGCACTCAGGGATGCTGAGGAGCTGCCCCACTGGAGTGGGTCTGCAGCTTTCCTGCAGAAAGATGCACTTCCAGCAGGTTGATCCACCCCTGAGCAAGGCTGAATGGCTCTGTCCCCGCTACTGAGCCATCAGAAGTGCCAAAAGCAGATAATTACTGCGGCTCAGCAATTCACAAGGAAAAGCAAATCCTATTTCCGTGTTCCTGCTGCTTTGACAAACAGTGTCAGAAAGCAAGTGTTGGGGGGGAGAGCAGGAGCGATGGTGGTGTTAAATATTTATGGCATGTTTTGGTTTCTTACTTGACAAACTATAATACGCTATCCATTTTTAATTTGATGTATCAGAGCAAGCACTTGTTACCAATTTGAAGAATAGCTCGCTGTACCAGAGCTGAAAGTGGATTGGCGTTGAGCGAGATTTCACGGAGACAGGGGAGAGGGTGTGCGTCTGCTTGTTGGGCTCAGCCAAGCTTGGCTGGAGGCAATTTTTTCACTCCTGCCCGTTAAAACCTGGTGACACAGAAGGGCCAGGAAAAATTCCCCCCGCAAATCCCCTCCAGGTACTTCAGAGCTTGCAGCTGCACAAAGATCTCCAGCAGTGTGAGTGACCGGAGTTGCTACCATCCACTGCTTGTTTTGCGCAAAGAGCTTGTTATGGCTCAGTTTGGTTGCTGGTGAGCAGACATTGTATGAAGTTAAAAAAAAAAGGTGTGCTGTAGGTGTCAGTGCTTTAACACCGCCACGAGAGGTGTTTGCAGCTCTTACTCCACAGGGTCTATGGAGCACAGGAGGGTGAAACCTTCTAAGACAGATGGAATGGCTCTTTCCTACACCCTGAGTAGGACACTTCCTAAATATGCCCTCTGCTTCCTGGGCAGCTGCTACAATTGTCTTTACATCTCTGCTGAGCTGAAGAAAAGAAGACTAGAGTTAGTACATTTGCAGGAGCCCCATCACACTGGGCAGAACTCACATAATTAAGCCTATGGGACACAGGGGGAGAAAATTCCCTGCTTCATCCTTGGCTTTCTGACCTTGGTGCATTTCAGCTTGTGTTTGGCCTCTACATCCCACGTGAGAGTGGGAGGATTAACCAGCTGGGACTGCTGGTGCACGGGAACTGCTCTCCATGGGCACTCTTCCATGCGTCAGCCCATCCCTTGGCCACCTTCCCACGATGTTTTCGCAGCTCCCAGGGTGCTGGTGCAGTTTAGCACAGAGGTAGAGAAGCTGTAGCAGTTACCACCCGTCCCCTGATCTTGAATTTTTTTTTGTTACACTCAGGATTTTTTTACGGTCAAAAAGGTGAATGCCTGTTTTATATGAAATCGAGGATTTGTTGATAGTCTGATTAAAAGTTGTAACAGGGCAACCAAAATACAACAAATGTTTATTATTAGTCTAGTTACAATGATATGAATTCAACCTAACTTAGCTAATTAATATGAGACTCTTGTGATCACAACCACAATGTGCTCAGGCCATGGCAAGCCCAGCACCATCCTATGCCCTGATTGTGTTGGGTCAGTTCAAAGCCCGTGGCCTTTTGCTAGTGACAGAAAAAACAATGTTTCCCGGTCTTTATTTCCCTCTGAGAAACACCATTGGCTGTAAGGTCTATCCTGTTGGCTGACAGGACCCGGCTGACTGAGTGACTACTCTCTCTCTGTTTTCAGGTGTCTGTCGTGTGTGGAGAGTCCTTACCGGTGTCACTGGTGCAAGTACCGCCATGTCTGCACTCATGACCCAAGCTCCTGCTCCTTCCAGGAGGGACGAGTCAAGCTTCCCGAGGTAGGCAGGGGCACGGGGCTCATATCACTTATATGGTCTGCTTAGGGCTGATGTCGCCTTTCGGTGTGGGCCAGCCCAACAGTCCAGGAAACCTTCTCTACCTCCAGTCCTACCCTCTCCTTCTGCTCACTCGCCAGATGACCCTCACCTTTCCCTCTGCAGATAGCTCCTAGTGAGCTGCCCTCTCCCTCCTGCGTACTACAAGGTGTGCATTACCTTGGAAAGCCATTGCAAGCTCTCAGTACCAAGGGAGCATCTCCTCCAGCAGAGAAGGAGTTTGCCTCTAAGCAGATACCCCAGGCTGCTGAGATACAGGGAGGATTTAGGGCTACATCCACAGTGTCAGCGGATTTCAGCCTTGCTTCGAGCACTTCCGTGGCTTCGTGGGTTTGGTGCCTAATGGCCAGTGCATCAAACTGCCTCCAGACGATGCTGGGGAATGCTCATTGCCAGTCGCTGAGCTGAACTGGACCTAGGGCCTTAATACAGAGCTGGTTGCTGAGCTGCAGACGCTGTCTGGCTCGTATTGTAACTAATGAGCACTCGCAGACAAGTTGAGCTCAGGAGAATACAAATAGGAAGCCACTTAATTACTTCCTGGTCAGGAATGGTCTGAAAGCATCCTGGCCTGTCTGGAAAATGACCTTAGATGGCTCGTAGTTTGCCTGGCCCAAGGGAGCAGTACCCATTAAGAGATCTGATATCTGCTGAACCACCAGACACAGAGATGGCTGCTGAAGTCTCCGGCAACGTGCTTTGTATTCGGAGGACGAAATCCCCACTGCTCCCTGTGCTGCCTGCTGGGTTTGGTGTCCCTAATGTGTTTCCCCACCTACCCCCAGCCCATGCCTCAGGCAAGCCAGTTTGCTGGACCAAATGACACACGTGTAGTGTCTTCACACTCCTACGGCATCTCCCATTGCCTCCCAACCCTTTGTTATGTGCAGGTTGAGGTGTCCTGGAGCAGACATCCTGAACTGCTGTGGCATTGGCACAGGCCATAAATATTCATGAGCAGGGAGGTTGCCAGTTCTTCACCTACCAGGATTCAGAATTTGCTGTAAATCTGCTGGAAAACTCGCTCAGGAGCTGTGCTCTGTGGTGAAGGGGTGCAGGAGGGCAGCCCCAGTCTATCCCAACCAGACAGGCCCTATTGCCTCGCAGGGAGCATTGCTAGAGTTTGGCCAGTCATGCTTGCCACAGGTCTCTGTGTCTTCCACTTCAGTAACTGGAGGAACCTCAACCTCTTGCTCAGGTGGCATTCCCCGGGACACTTTGTCTCGGCTTCTTGCTGTGCAATTTCACCACCGTTTATCTCCTCTGGTAGAGTCCTCTGGTGTTTCTCATGTGCCAAGCACCGAAATCACCTTCCCAGTTCTCTCCTTTTCTCTCTTCCAGCCCCCTTTCCAAAGTGAAGGGCCTACAAATCACAGTGTATCTCCTTCTCCCTCAACCCTAATCACATCCCTGGTGTTTCCACGCTTGCTCGCACCAGAAAGGAGATCATGAGAAGCTCTGTGTCATCCCAGTTCCTTAGGGAAGGGACTGGAGATGGCACAGCTCCTGTTCTTTATTTTACCTCTACCAAGGTCTTGATCTGCAGAACTGGGGAGGAGGCAGTGGACTTGTTGTCCTCTCCAGATCTGCCCGTTTTATCACACCTTTTCCATCACCGCTTCCTCACCTCTCATTGGGTTTCTTTCTGAAAAGTATCATCTTCAGACTAGGAGACAGCTCCAGTCTGGGGGGCCTTTGCCTGTCAGTAGAGATTGCTCTTTCTCTCTTCTGTCCCCTTGAACAGAGGATTTCCTGCTGAGCTTCAAATATTCCCCCTCTGATCTTGCAAAGCTGCTCTGTGCGATTTGCATGGCAGCAGGGAGAGGCACAAACCTGACCTTAGAAGATGGCTATTGATCTACAAGGCAAAGATAGCATCATGCAGCACATGTATGTTACATTGGTCGTTGCTACAGAGGGCACAGCCCTCTTGGCTTTTGCAGCAAAACCATCTCCGGGCACAAACCTCTTCCCCATGGGAAACAACATTTGGAAGTCAGCTGCTCAGCTCTGAGCTGGTTTTGCAGTCTGCTGCACAGAAGAAACATTTCTCAGCACTGGAATCACTGGAAAATATCTCTAAGGATAGTGGCCTTGCAAAACCCAAAACTCTCAGAGATAGCTTTCTGCCTGGCAATGTGAGAAATGCCCTGTAGCTGATTGTGGCCCTCAAAGACACTATGGCTGGGGAAGGATGGCATCGCAAATGCATTCTGACAAACACAGATTTACATTCGCTTTGTGGCCAGAAAGGTTTTGTCAAATGGCACCTGGAACAAATGCTGCGTCTATCTCCCACCCTTCTCTTGAGAAGCCATCTTCTCACTGACTCACCTCTCTCACTGAAATTTCCACTATCTATTTTTTACTTTCACCTTTAATTCTTTCCTTTTCTGTCCTGTACCCATGCCTGTTCATTGAGTGGGTTCCTTGAATGATATAAACCATTTGATCTCTTGAAGCCAAGTCTGGCTCCTCATTGCCCATCCAGACCTCCATCCAGTTCCTGATGACAGGAGTTACAAGGTTGACAGCACTGAGGTCCATTTCCAGACTTCCCAATGCTATCTTCAGTAGTGCTCAAAATGTACTATCACCTTGAGTGGGCCTATTTTTACTGGTCTTTCATCTCCTTCTGCAATGTTCCTTTCCATCCTATCCTCTATAAGCCCTTGGACCCCTGGAGCATGAGGGGGAAACCATCCAGGCACAAGCACCTTCTAAATCAGTAAGCCTCAAGGAGGTACTGATGTGAGACCGTGCTACCAGCGTGGTATTGTTGGACCATCCCATTTGCAGTCCTGCCATGAGTCTGCTGAGCAGATTAGCATGGCTGGCTTCCAGAATCATCTGGTCTGATTGCACCAAAAGACTGCTTGCCAAGCAAGCAAATATTGGTGTTACTCTGTCATATGGACTAGTGCCAGAAACTCCTTTCCTCTGTAATCATCATTGCTGGCATGCCAAGCCTGCTTCTCTCCCCCATACGATGGCCTTTACCCTCTCTTTGCTGGTACACCCATCTCCAGGTGACTTTTATCTCTTTTTGCCTGTACAGCATCTTGCCGGCATGTGGGCTAAGGCTTCCCGTGCTCCAGATGGCCTGTGCTGTAAATGGACCGATTGGGCTGGTACCCATCACCTCTGGACCAGTCTGGAGCACTTTGAAGGGAGTCTTGTGCTCTTGTGTAATTCTGACTCCATGATTTGTTTAGCACATCTCACAAGTTTCTGGATTCCCATGAGCTCACCTGCCTTTCTTTCAGGTCTGCTTCATGTGGTCTGAGAGGACCTTGGATTTTTTACTTTTTTTTCCCTTGTAGTATGAGTTGCTGATTAATGCAGAGGGCAGGATGAATTTGAGACTGATCCACTAGGACAGCAGAAAGGTCTTGGCCATGACCCATACTGTCCAAAAGGCAAAAAGCTGTTTCTATCTGCATAGCTTGTGATCTACCATCCAGGGGTGTCTTTGAATTGCACGGTGGATAGCTGTGATCAGCCAGCCCCAGGCTGGGACAGAGCAGCTGTCCTACCACTGCCTGGCAAAACTAAAGCAGAGGTGGAGAAAGGACAGAAAAGGCATGGCCCTCGCTGTCAAGAGGAGCCATGACTTTCTTAGCTGTGATGTGTCAGGTGCCTGGTGAATCAGCTCTGCCTATGATAGAACTGAAGCAACTCATCTGGGAGCCTTGGGAAAGCCCTTGTTTGCTTCCGGTGAAGAAATCCAGCATGGTCATAAAGCAAGAGTATTTATGATTATGGCACTGAACTCGATCGAATAGGGTTGATGATGTCTCTGGATGATTTGCAGCAGAAATATTTCACCTTGGCGTATAATTTCCCTTTACAGCATGTATTCAAAAGCCATGTCCACTAACTTGAAGTATACTGAGTGACTTGCTTTATAAAGGAGAGCTGATATTATTGCTATGGAGGGCAAGAAGTGAAAGAATGAGAGAAAAAAAAAAGACTCTTTAGTACTGAAGTGGATTGTTGTTTTTCCCAAAGAGAGCTGGTAGAAAAAGGAGAGAGAACTAGTCTCAAAGACAGAGGGCAACAGGCCAAGTTTCTTTCTTTTTCTTGGCCATCCTGTCTTTCTTTTTGACATTTGTTGTTGACCATAGCTGAAGACAAGGCAGAGGCTTAGTGTTGCACCACAAAGCACCGCCATGCAGACAAACATACTGTGAAATCCACCCTTACTTACTTGGCACAATCACCAAGTGAGAGAGCTCAGTCATTTTCCTCTTTAAAGTCAACAAGTAGTGGAGGGAAACTGAGGCACGGAGGAGTAAAACAATTAATCTGAAGGTCCTGATGAAATAGGAACTGCAGAAACAGCACCTGTCTCTCCCGATATCTATTGTCCATTACACCTGATTGCATCATCCGTCTTGTCTTTGTACAGGGCTGCTGTGTTCCAGCAGGGTGGTTTTCATGTCAGCGTTTCACAAACATCTGTACAAAGCTGGGTGAGCTGGGGTAGCCTACTTGAGTTGATGGGATAAAGAAGAAGTCTTCTTTTGTGCCTTCTTCTTTTCTAAGAGGAACACTATCTTGTTCTGGGCCTTGCAAGGACTTTAGCTTTGTGTGGGGGAAAAAGAGGGGGAAAATAATGGCAAAAGCCAAAAGCAAGCCTAGATAACAAATCTGTTATACGCTGGCTTTAATAGATACATAATCATTTAATTACCTTGAAGGAGGTTTTCATCTTTCCCTGCTCAGCCCATTTGAGTGTGCGTGTTTTTCTTCCTCCCCCAAACAAGCTTTTTATTAAAAGGATTTTCATCTGCTGCCTAAAAAGACAACAGAAGAAAAGATCTCGCACCAAAGTGTTTTATGTGGAGTTGTACGTGCTAATGACAGTAAAGCCCACATAAAAGAAACAACTGCTTCAAATAGTAATTTGTCAAAAGCGATAGAAAACTGTGTGAGCTGCATGGTGGTGAGCAGCTGCCGAGTAGCAGAGTGCAGCTTTGCCCAGCACTTGCTCGTGCCTCGTGCGGAAGGAAGAACTGTACTGGCGGCCGCTGCAGTGGAGTGCACAGATTTAGCTCTGACTGGCCGCTCGTCCTTCTTGGGGATGGGTTTTTTGGGAAACGGGGAAGAAGGGAGGGGAAAAAAAGAAGGCAAGGAGTGATAATTACAGCTCAACCTGAACTGGCAGACATCTAAGAAGTATTCGGACAATGCCCTTAATAACATAGTTTAGCTTTTGGTGAGCCCTGAAGTGCTCAGGTAGTTCACCTAGCACTAGGTGATCATTGTAGGTCCCTTCCAACTGAAAATATTCTATTCTATTCTGTTCTGTTCCATTTTAAGTGAGAATGCCCGCGTCTCCTGATCATGGACTCTGCAGTGAACTCAGTAGGGTCCTTCCCCACCCTGCTGGTGCATCTCAGCCTGGCTCAGGGAGGGCTTTGCCCCAGGGTGTTAAAAAGCAGACAGGTTTTCAATGTCCTGCTTTGTCCTCTTTGCAAGGTGCAGAAGGAAGGCAAGTGCCCACCTCCTCCCAAAATGCACTCCGGTGGAAATGCCTGGGTGGCTGTACTGGGGAGGGGGTAGAGGACGTGCTGGGCCATCAGGTGAACATGGTCAACTCCTTGCTCCCTTGAATGAACAAACCTTCTGGTAATTCATTTTCAACTGTTGCTGTGGCAACTGCTCAGTTTCCCTCCTGCTTCTGTTTCCAGCCTCCTTTAACCCGGCCAGAGAGGTGGCTTCTGGAAGCATCAGCACAGGGAGGAGAGAAAACTCATCTCTGCTCAAATTAATGTATGTCTCATTTCTCAGGGACTCTAATGACAGTTGCAACGAGGCCAACACCAGAGTGCCGAGTCCTTCCCCGCTTGTCGATTATCCACTCACTTATCCTGGCACCTGTCTATCATTAAGGGGAGGGTGCGAGGTTTAGTTTCTATGGCAACTGCAGGCAACCTGCTGCCTTCAAGTGCGGTGAGCAGGCAGGGGGACTGTCAGGAGAGGCGAGGGGACCAGGAGCAGCTCTAGACAGGCAGCTGCTGCAGGCAGCAGCAGCCACCCCATGCAGATGGGATCTGGCGTGGTGATGCGTGCATTTCGTGGCGCCTGATTTTAAGCAGCATGGGGGTTTGGCGTTTATCATCTATTTAGCTCTTAGAAGTGTTTCCAAGCATGTGTGGTGGAGTTCAGTTTTGTCGACATCCTGTTCACGGGGAGGCAGGGGTAATCTGGGAGGAGGCTGTACCTGATGGTTTGGATCCAGCTGTGCATTGGGGTTCCTGGTGGTTTGGCATTTCAGGCTGTGGCATTTTAGCCCTCATCCACCACTACAGCCCTTTCCCAGAAATGGAGATGTATAGTACTGTGGGTACATCCTCTTCAGAGGGAGTGCTTCGGATAAGAGGAAATTAAACACAGAAATGAGAGACTGGGCAGAAAGCTTTCCCCTTGTTCGTGGAGTCCTGTTAGAACAAGAAAATACTGCTCACAGGCAGTATCAGGTAGTGTATAAGGCCATGAGTTTTATGTCAGCAGATGAGAGTTTTATTCCTGGCTGTGAGCTGGGATGGACACATTCACCTTTCTGTGTCCCTGTTTCTCTCACACCCTCTTCTGACTCGGGTAAGCACTTTCTGTTAATAGGTGCTTGTACAGTACTGAGTACCTGGAACTGTGATTTCACAGCGGGGACTGTTCATAAAAAGTCTTTGAGCATGTACAAACAAATTAGATTATTCGTTGTTGTTTGCAAGTCATACTGACTTCCACTGAGGTGAAGAAAAAGATGAAAAGCCTGTGTTTGAAGTGGCTTCTTTTGTTATTTTTGGGCACCTTTTGTCATCTCTGAGCCTTTCTGCCCTGCAGTCATCCAGTTGGCAGGGGAAAAGGCTGGTAACTTGTTCAATTTCTGCAGTAACTTTTAGCAGGATTTCTGATAAGTACGGTGGTGGATCTGCAGGATATCTGTCATGGTGTAGGACAGCTCCATCGTGTGTCTCCTCATTGAGACCTCCAACCAAATCACAATGCGAACTGAGAACTGATGGAAAAGTCCTCCCTCTGAGCAGTTCATCCTATCTTAATGCACATCTTGTTTTCTTAGAACTTAGCTTCTCCAGCCACCATGTAAGTGACTAATCAAGGACCTGCTCATGTAATTTCTAGGAGCAACTCGGGGAGATTAGCTTGAATGGAGCTATAAGAAGCATCTGACACTCAGTACGGTGTCCCTGCTAAATGTTACTCATAATAGTTGGACTGCTCGTCTTTGCAATGCAAGAATATTTATCCCGCAGGACAGAGTGATCTCAGCATGCAACAGGGACAGGACTCATCTGTCCCCACCAACACAGCACCCTTGAAATAACATCAGGAAGCGCTTATGTTGTTTTCATAGCCTGGCTCAGTGCAATGCCATTGCTATGCCTCAAGTGGTTATAGGATTTTCTCACTATCTGGACATCTGTTAGGACTGTTAGGATCTGTGTGGCACGCTGCAATTTGAGGGAAAGGTAGTTGCTCAAGAGGAAGGATAATTCCTCATTCAGACGTAGTGTGGGCTCGTGGCCTGGCTCTGAAGCAGAAAGATTTTACTATTCTCCGTTGTCTTATCAGCTGCATTCACTGCTTTGGGACATGTGGGCTTTTGGGACCTGGCCAAGGAGAAACATTCTCAGGATGCTGAAGCTGCAGATAAGAGGTAGTGCTGGAAAGTGTCTCCTGCCCTGCTTGGGGCATCTCCAGGAGACTGAGCCCAGACCCTCCTTCCCCGTTTTGTCTTTGCACAGGAGTCCCTTTGCTTTGGATAGGACATTATCACATGCTGTCACAGATCTCGGTGAGTGGGAGGGTGACAAGAGCCATGATATCATTGTCCCAACCTTCCCACTGTGGAAGCCAAAGTAATATGACTCTCTGGGCATCTGTCCTGGTTTCCAAAGGAAGCGGGATTGCGTCAATGTGGCCTGCATGTGCACCTCCGGTCCATCTGTTACTCTGTCGTCTCTGTTGGCTTCTGAACCCATTGACCATTCTTGGACATTCTTAGCTAGACCAAAGTCTGGAGGTCTCAAAGATCCCAAGTTTCTACTAACTTTGTAGAAATGGGCAGCTTTAGAGGAGAAAAAGTCTTTCAATCCTCTCTTACGAAGGAAGTACTACAGCTTGGACTCAACTGGTGTTAGACACCAGAAATACACATGTGAGAGTGTTGTCATGAGACTCCCTGTCACTCTGAGGTAGCCTGGGTTGGAGAATGCCCTTTATGCATGCAGAACTCATTTGATGGCACAGATGTATAAGAATCTTAGCTTTGTTGATGAGTGACATGTCAATGTCATTGATACCTACAAGAATGAGCAGTAAGGGGTGTTATCGCAATGCTCAATATTTGCAGCCTTCTTGGGCTGCTGGGGGGCCATGCATGGATGTACAGTGCTTTGATATACATGAAAGGTCTTGTGAACTTCAGGTGGAAATCCTCACAGAAGAACAGAAGGCTGGCTAGGCAGAAGAATGCAGATTTATATAGTAATATTTAGAGAAGAAATTCATTACTGTGTTATAAGTTGCCTGTTCTCTGCCCTGTGCTTTCCATGGCTTTGCATAATCCAGTTCTACTATGACTGTTATTCTGAAGGGTTATCTTACTTAACCAGAGCTTTCCTTTAACAAATGACAGACTTTGTCACAGTAAATACAGTTATCTTGTCTCTTGCTCATACACCACCTTCCCCAGTGCACGCATTCATATTTCTTATGATTTTAAAATCAAGCAGTTACTCAGGAAACACCAGAACTGAGACAGCTTGCATGTCTCCATCAGCCCCTCTCCTTTGAGCAGAGGTACCTAATGACACAGTCATCTACTGGTTTTGTCGCTAGTCCACTCCCTTCATGCAGTGACCAGAAGGCTCCTGCTCTCTGGATCATTACTTTTCCTTCTAAGGTGTGTCAAAGCAGCAAAGGGCTGAAAGAAAGCTAACATTGTGTCTCTATTTAAAAAGGATAAATGTGGTGCTTGGATAATTATGACAGCCTGACCTTGATCCTTGTGAAATAATGGACCAGCTGAGAAAGACTGCATTAATAAAGAATTAAAGAAAAGTAAAATAATTAACGTTGATCAGCAGAGTTGTGTGGACTGACTTCAGAGGCAGAATAGTCCTGGGTCGGGATCCAGCTCCCAGCAGACCTGGGTCATTTCTGAGACTGCCTGCACGGCCTTGGGGGAGTCACTTTGCTTCTGATCAACAGGATTCAGCAGTAAGCCACAGAATCACAAAATCACAGAATGTTCGGGGTTGGAATGGACCTCTGGGGATCATCTAGTCCAACCCCCCTGCCAAAGCACGTGAGAGGAGCTTAGTTATCTTCATTTAGCTTCTGCTTTTTGAGGATCCACTCTCTGGTGGTCAGCATCACTCATCGCTCTAGCCTTCACAATAGTGAAACTGGGGATCTAAGAGGCTGTGGAAGCTGAGCTAATGATTTACTGTTGATCTGTTGGTCTCCCTTCCTCCTGCAGTGATATCTGTGCACTAATCTGTGCAAGCCACCATTAAAGTATGTCGCTACTACAGTGCACAGAGGTTAAACAGGACCAAATCTCTTCCATGGACTCCAGGCCAACCACCTTTTCCCAGGCACCAGGATCACTTGCAATATCTGACAGAAGAGAGCTGGTATTTGGTCCTGAGTGCATGGAAGACTCCTAACTAAAAAGGAGCCACCAGAAACGACAGCAATGCAAGGACTCCATTATTTCTTTGTTGTCTCTGCAGATGTTTACACTTCCCATAAATCTTCTTGCTTTCTCCTCATCAGCTGCCTTTAAAGTTCTGAGCATTTTCTTCATGTATTATTACTTTTCCTGTGGCAATAAATAAGCACACCATCAATCTAACTAACAACATTGTAAACTTAAGAAGTGCAGATAAAATATATGGTGCATTAAAAAATTCTTTGACCGGGTGAGCTTTTTTGTAGCTGGTTTGATTGCCGCTGGTGCCAATGTAAATTTGGGGGAAGTATATCCAGAAATTTATGGAGCCTGGAATCTTGCCTACGGAGCACTGACCTGATTCCACTTTATAACCTAATAATGTTCCCCAGCACTGTTCGTGTAAATTTTAAACATAATTTTATGATGTTAAGAATTAGTGGTGTAATAATGTAAACACAACGTAAACTGTAACTCACCCCTTCCCCTCCTGCACTGGGAATGCCGAGCTCGTTTCCATTTCCTTTTCCAGATTATCCTGGGGCTGGGAAGTTATGCAAGAGTTTAAAAGTGATTCATCGACGGAACCAGCTTGTCAGTCCTGGACCTGAATCTGTCTGTTTGCAGCAGTACAGGGCAGCTGCTAAACAAACGTCTGATTTTGCTCAGGTGGTGTTTCAGCCCTGACCTAGGCTGACAGCGTTGAGGTGTGAGAGAATAGCTCAGGCAACATATTCCAGGCAGTCCTTGCTGCCTCTCATCTGTCAACTTGCTGTTGTCCTGCTTTTTATCCAGGTGAAATCTTCTTCCTCTAAAGTCAATGACAAAGAAAGATCTCTTTTTTTGTTTGTTTGCTGGTCTCCCCTCTTCTTTTTCTCCCTCCTTTCCTTCCTTTTCTTTCTCTTGCCCTGTTCTGCTTTGGTTTAAAGGTTTTTTTAATCTAATCCATCTAACAGACCATCCAGATGCCGTGGTCTACATAAAGACCCATCCCCTGTCTCTCAGATCTTACCCTCTTGACTTGACTACAGCAGAGTGGGAGGATGAGAAAGCCATAGGGGACACAGGCAGAAGGGTACATTACAGATCAGCAGAGGGTAAGAACAAAAGATGTATTTACATCATATGTGAGTAAATAACTATCTGACTATCATTTCTTGTTGGGTTCCGAAGGGTTTGAGTGAGTAAGTTATAGTCCCCACTTAGATTCACTTTGTGATCATGTTCCTTCTGGGCAAGATGGCTTGGGTAAAACACAAAGATAGTTGCTGAATGAGGGATACTGGAAGGAAAGTCTTAAAAAATCCCTCTGAAGTTCTGATGAAAAAATGGATTTTGATGGCGGGAGAAAAGGGGACCTGGATACTCTGGGATGAGTAATGGAGGAATTGGTGGTGGTGGCTATGTCTGGCCCTGAATGGAAATGACTGATACTCTCCTGGGAAAGAAAGGGTGAAAATCCATTGCCAAGAGTTGAGCTGATCTTGCCAAAGATTCCTACAAGGCAGTCAGCAATAAGTGAGCTCTAGTTTCCTTCTGCAGAAAGTGGAGATCCAGTCACAGCTACCAGGGATTGTGAGGGAGCATTGTGGAAAGATTGCCTTGCCTGAATGTTCTGGAGGACAAGAGATTCACAAGGAAAGACAAGTGAACTGGGACACTAATGTCAGGTGGAGACTGTTAATAAGTGTATGGGTCATTGTATTAAACCCTCAGAGACATTCTACATGTTCCCACATAGGATGCCTACCATTCAAAATGGATGAGACCCATTTTCCTTCGGAAAAAAGAACACTTTGATGAGACTTGGGCCCATGATCTTGGCCATAAACAGTAACAGAGAGTGAAACTGTACAAAATAAGGCTAGAGGAAATCCCAGGCAATATCACAAGACTTTGAAAGATCCCTGCATGCTTCATTCCTAGGAAAGGATGATAACTCAGAGTCTCTGGTCAGTCTCCAGCTTTGTCTGGAAAACAGTGTGGTGAAATCCCCATGAAATTGTAACTATATATGTATGAAGGACCATAAAGGAACCAAACTAATTAGTTCAGGGCTAAGACCACATAGCCTCAGAGAGGTTTCAGTGCTCTCTTTAACAGAGTTCTCATGATGGCTCTCATTGGGGACTTGCTTAGGTATAGCTGTGATGAAGGCCATAACACATATATGAGAGAAAAAGAGAAGGGGTTCTCATATTTCTGAGACTTCATTATTTCTGCAAGCTACAACAAAACACATTTGCAAGCATTCTACGAGGAGTTATAAATAAGGAAAATTAAACAACCATCGACCCAATGAGTACAGCCCATTTCATGCGGTGTTTTCACAGCAAAAGCTCTCTGACTTGATACCGGCAAAATTTGGTGATTTGAGGTGTGCATGGCTGCTGATACGAGTAATTAATAATGGTGGAGGATATTATTTTAAAGAAACTGACTCATTTGAAGGCATTTAAGGGATAGAGCAAAGCTAAACACAGACAAAATGAATGAACAAGAGTCTGCTTTCAAATATTTTGCCCTGGTACAGATTTAACTGGATCTTAGCTCCTCTGGAATCTGAACCAGCTCCCCTTGGAGACTGGGGAAAGGCTTAATTTATTATATACCAAAGACAAAAGGGATGGAATTCTGTCCTTCCTTGGTAAGACTGTTGGCAGTGAATGTTTTTATTTCCCCTATATCCTGTGAAATCTGTGCTCTTCTTACCTAGGTGATGTCCGTTGCAGAGGAAAGGCGAAGAGAAACTGCCTCCACTGGAAAATGCCCTAGATAACTCTTTTTTAAAGCATTCTTCTACTTGGGTCTTACGGCAGAGTCTGCTCTGAGCAGGCTGATGTTTTACTCTCAAAAATACAAACCTGAGCAGGCACCCAAGCTGACTGGATAGGGCTTGACACAGGCCACAAAACGAGTACTACATCTGAATTTGAACCAAGAGCCTAGTCCAAGCTCTGAGGTTTTATGCAGTACATCACCCAATGAAACTGCCTTTTTTCTCCCCCTGTTTCAATTAAAAAGAACATTAGGTCAATCAGATAAAGCCACATTGGGAGGATTTCCTCTTTATGGCGCTTGCCTCTTCAATTATCTATAATGAACTTCCTCACAGCTCTGCAAAGCTTTTTATATGCAAACGAATCCTGTTTTGGGGCTGCCGCAATCACTGCTTGTTAATGAACTTGAAACAAGTGTTATCGGAAAGGTTACAGCACCAGGGGTGGGGGGTGGGGTCGGGATAAAGCTAGACAAGACCAGCCTGCAGAGCTGGGATTGGCCTGCAGGTAACATAGTGGACTATCTCCAACCTCCATCCTCCAGCCCCCTTCAGAGGCTTTTCTGTTTGACAGACATCAAGCAAAATGCCCCGCTCTTGGGAAATGGCTGCTCAGCGGCAGATAGGGCTTTCCCATCCTCCTGTCCCACCAATTCACTCTGCCAATGCATCTCTCTCTCAACTCCTATAGCTGAGGAGGAAAAAAGATTAAGAAGATGCTGCCAAGGTCTTTTCTTATGCCAGGAGAGAGGGAGAGAGCTGATTCAGAGGCCTCAGGACACGTTGGGAAGATGAAGGGGAGGATTCTTGGGGTGTGGAAGCCATACAGTCCCAAATGGTATTTATACACGGTATTTGCTGGTGTGATCAGAAGTGAAAACTCTCACTTGTGTTTTGACATAACCTAGACCACCTCCTTCCCCTGCTCTCAGGGTTTTTATAGGTCAAAGTCACCCAGGGTTAGATTATGCCTCACTTTCTCAAGCTGAGTAGCTACTTAACCCTTCAGCTAGCCTTAACGCTGATGTGTCTTGATAGGGTAGGACCATTGAACCCAAGGTTGGAAGGACTTTCTAAACTGTCAGTTCTTACCCTTTTGCCAATACAAACACTTCTGTGATGCTTTGACCATTGTGTTTCAGTATTAGTACTTCCCTGGGGACATTTCATCACAGGACAGGACAACAGCAAGAGCAGGGAGCGTTGGAACAGAGTGTAGCTCGTCAAGCACTCCTGGAGGTCAGATACAACCTCTTTCCACACTGGCTGTGTCTTGTGCATGATGGGGCATAAGGCAACTTCCATTGCTCATATACTCAGATTCCTGGACCCTCGTCACACGTGTCTGCTTGTTGAAGTGCTGCTTAGCACCAGGGTCTCCAAGGCTGCAGAGAATCACAGTGGTAAACCTCATCACATGGACCTGCCACCTCCAATCCTTACACCAGCCAGCCAGGTTGATGTGATGGCCTATGAAGCCTCAGTCCTCAGTAGCATGTATTAAGCTAGGCCTTGTGCCAGAATAGCACAGACAAACGGCCACTAGACCCAAGACGGTTGACCTCCATCCAGCCCCAGTGACTGTGTGCTTCGCTGTCCTTTTTCTGATGTCAGCCTGGGCAAGGCCAACTGAAGTCCATCAGCAGCTCTCAAGTACTTACACCATTAGGATCAGGCTAGAAGTGCAGATGAGAAATCAGGTTGCCCCAAAGCACTCTTCAGTCTGGCATCCCCAC
>Ga0181612_129555_pt1 | contig 27567 bp, 21 predicted proteins | sample HoacroProtozoa21_FD_119630 | JGI IMG/M metagenome (GOLD analysis project Ga0181612, IMG submission 119630) | Hoatzin crop microbial communities from Cojedes, Venezuel. Combined Assembly of Gp0051906, Gp0051904, Gp0051908
AAAAGGAGCTGCAAAGAGAGGTTTTTGAATACCCATGAAGTACTTACGTAGTTGTATTTGTGCAGCCTACTGTAGGTGACCCTGCTTCGGCAGGGGGGGTGGACTAGATGACCCACAGAGGTCCCTTCCAACCCCTACTATTCTGTGATTCTGTGATTCTGTGATTCTGTATTTGACAGCCAAATGTGAAAGTATGTGAATTTATATGCTGTGTTCTTTAATCTGATGTGAAATATTGATTTGTTGGAAATTATAAATAACCATTTTTCATATCTTTAAATGTCTTGCCTTTCTTTTCTCCCTAATGTCTTTTATTTCTGTGCTGTCTTTTTTTTTTGTCTTATCCATAGAATACAAGCTCTGTTAGGTGCTGAACATGGTTTGGTTTTTTTTTTTAGCTTACAGTGCCTTGCATAGACTTTGTAGTTGAAATAGAATGTTTGTAATAATTTATTCATGGCAAATTGAGGTTGAAATTTGTAATTAATTTTCTTTAGCAAATATATAGTGCTTTCTGGCTAGCTGTCTTGTTGATTTAGTGGACAAGTCAAAACACTTTTACATCAACTTGTTGCCATTTTCAGCTCCCGTTCCTGGTAAAAGCAAAAGACGGATCTCATGTAAGGATCTCGGTCGAGGGGACTGTGAAGGCTGGCTTTGGAAAAAGAAAGATGCCAAGAGTTATTTCTCTCAGAAGTGGAAAAAATACTGGTTTGTCCTGAAGGATACATCTCTATATTGGTATATCAATGAAGAGGTAAGCATTTGTGCTCATTGCCTCAACAGCTACCCTGTGTAGTGCTGTTGTCATGATTAGTGGGAAGCCAGTGCTTTGAGTGCATATATATATGAATAACTTTATTCACCCAAATAATAATACTGAAATTAATACCAGCTGCTTGACTAAATTACCATTAAGGTCTGGAGATATTTGATCCTTCAAATTCATCTGTTACTACAAGAAGAAATAACACACTTTCCTGTTCCCTGCTCTCACCAGTTTAGAATGAATCTATCCTCAAAGCTTCGAAAGGGAAAAGGTAGTTATTTAATCCTGCCATTCAAGCTTAGTCATGGGAATGTAAACTTTGATGATGTGCTGCCTGGTGTTCCTTGTTTATCTGTGCTAGTGAAATCACCAAAACCTCTGGCAATTAAGGGAGATGCTTTTGTTTTCTCAGTTGTGTTCTCCTGTCATTCCTTCTTTGCAATTTTTGATATGATTTCAGTGCTCATATGTGCTGAACTTAAGAGCGCCACAGCAGCCCAACTGAATAGTGTACAGCTTTGATTGTGCACCATGTTCTGCATTACTACATGTTTACTTACAACAGCTTTAGCAAAAAAGCTTTTTGCCAGTGAATTAAGAAACCTTAGTTTTGAACCCTATTTGTTTCATTAGTAAATATCCTGAATAGAATAATTGCCAGCATGTGGAGGTACTCAGTCCTGGACTTGTTCTTTTAATCACTGCAAACATTTCTACGTAACCTTTTTAAGATATTGTGAACCCCAGCTTTTCACTGAGTAAACAGAAAGCAAGTTTGTTCCATGAACAGAGTTACCAAAGTCTGTTTTCCCACAGACTCATCCCATTTGTGCCTTGATCCCAGCTTCAGATCAGTAACTCTCCCTCCCTTCTCTCCATCCTCCCTCCTCAAGGACTACTACGAGGTCTTCATCAGGGCAGTAATTCATATCTACAAGTACGATGACTGGTCACCAGCCATGGCCAAGGAGCATGTGGAACCACTGAGCTGTGCCTTAGTTCCCCATGGAGAGGGCAGTGGTCTAACTGCCCCTGTCTTCCCCCTGTCCCAGGTTTCTCTGAGAATTGCTGAGCTTCCATTATTTTTGAGACCTCAGCTCCCTCACCAAAGTGTCTGCAATCACCAATAGATTCAAAAGCTGGGGGGGAGCCTCAGTGGCAGATGGACAGACAAGCAAACAGTGCTCTTGCCAAAATTTTGTTTCCTTAGGTAACCATGCAAAAAAGAAATAGCAAGATTATTCCAAACAGTGCCCTTTCAGTTTTAAAATACCTGCTAATGCAGAACCTGTTACAACCTTGTACCTTCCACAGAACAACTCTAGTTCTAGTTGTATATGCAGATTTGTGCCTTCATTTATTTTTAAGAAAGCATACAGTCATGTGGACTGCACATGTAGCATAAATAACCATGGAGATTCTGAGAAAAAGATGTAATTCTGTGGAATTTCTTAACATACATTTGTGTTTTCTGCAGCTTCACTTTGATGATCCTGTATTAATTTCTCATGCAAAGTTATGAGCAGTTAAATAAGAGAGTCTGTGTTATTGATGTATTAGTAGCTTAAAATAAATAATGATTTCAAATTGTGAAAAGTCAAGGGAAATTGAATATCTGATAAAATAAACTATGTGCAAGTCTTTAGAGGAGAGGGGAGGAAGGTCAGATGTCTTCTCTCTTGAGAAGACAGAGAGATGAAAATAGTTGAAGAGTTATCATGCCTCTTAGCTATGATATTGTATAAAGATGGTAAACAGCACACATTTAAATTGCTGTTTTCCCACTTTCTTACAGTAGGCTGCATTTCTCCTTACTAATTAGTCCATCTTCCCCTAAAATTAACTAATTACAATAACTAATTGCCTGAATACATTTGGCCATTTTGTATATTTGCAAGTGCTGGTTCAGCTGTGAAATTGTTTGAGAAAACCAGGTATTTAAAATTTTATTTTATACCAAGGGATCTGTCTTACTACTTTGGCAAAACTCCCAGTGACTTCTGTGGGAGGTTTGCCAGAGCAGAGCATGCATCAGTATTCCTTATGTAAGAAGTGGGCAAGTGAGAATACCTTTAAGTTTTCAGTGTGCTGGTGGTTTTTTCTGACACCTTAACAACAGTAATGTCTAGAACTATCTTTGCAGGATGAAAAGGCAGAAGGATTCATCAGTCTACCTGAATTTAAAATTGACAGAGCCAGTGAATGCCGCAAGAAATAGTAAGTATGCTAAAAAATAATGCAATGATACAATAGAAAATCTGGAACAAAGGACAAGGTTTTCCCTTAAAACAGTGACATAATGCACTTTGTTACAATCATTAGTTGGTGTATCACAGAATAAGCTCACACAGAACAGGCAAATTCAGTGTGTTTTCTGTGTGCCATCTTTCCTGAGGAAGGCTTATTTTTACTTTATCGTGAATGACAGTGCTTGACTAGAGCAAAATGAATTAAAAGAAAGAAGGCTGCTTGGCTGCTTCTGTCCCTTTATTTTCCTACTTTTCCTTTCTTCTTTTGTTTCCTTTTTGGTTTGGCAGGTTTTTTTGTTTGTTTGTTGGGATTGGGGGGTGTGTGAATGTGTGATACCTTCAAGCTCAATAAAGAGCTTTAAGCATAATAAAGAGACCATCCAAATAAAAAAGTCACCAAGTTCATGGCCAGGCATCAATATTTGACGTAACTTCAGATTAGTTAGCCTCATCTCAAAGTTTGCTGACACAGTGTATCAGTCCTTAGGCAGAGTGAAAAAAGAGAATGACAGCGATTTGCCATATTTTTGAGATATGACCTAGAGGTCTCAAATAACTTTTCTTCTCGCCTAGCTCTGTGTGCTGCTGTCCAAATTTGTGCCGTTGCACAAATCGGTTTCTTATTTAGATGCAAATTCAAGCATATGTAGCGATGTGACAGGTGCATACTCCCACTGAGGTTTTTTAGAGTCATTTTTGTTGAAAACATTTTTGCCTTGCCTTCTAATGGTTTTCACTGTTCTTTGAAGTTTATCAGGACTGTGGAATCACTGAAATTTTTACAGAAAAGCAATTGCGAAATACGATGGTATTATTTGTAGTACATACAGTTCTAAAGAAGACACTGACCTTGTATCAGTTGGTCTACTTATCCCTTCAGGATGAACTCTACTCTTCTTGATGGTCTCAAGGGGCAGAAGATGAAAACTGCCTATTTAAAAAAAGAGATACATGAGCTTGGGCTTATTGTCCTGTGTCCTTGGGCTACATTGTTGAAGTGCTTCATTTTTTCTTTTTTGTTGGAGCAGCAGTATAAAGTCAACTTATTTTTCAGAATTGCACCCGGCTTAAATTGTTTTTTTTACCTGATTTGGTATCTACTGGATAGTAGAACATAAAATGTGGCTGTTAAAATTACTTACTTGAATGGCAGATAAAGAAAAAAGACTCTAAGAATCCAGATGACAGATGCTGTAAAAATTTTAAAAAGTCAAGTTCTGGGTCTCAGTAACTTGATGATGTCTTTGTAAACTGAGCAGATGTCGCTGTACATCTGCTTTCACTTGCATAACATTGTGTCATGCTCTAATGCGTTAGAGGAATTCTTTTTGTCTCAATTTTACGTTACCTTCACCAACAGTAACTTTACTGGATATCAATTTCATATCCCTAGTTTCTTAAAACCTATTTTCCTATATTTATGTATGTGTACACACACAGACATCTACTGAGAATTGCTGGCATGATGCACATGAAGAAAATCATTACCATTTTTCTGAGACACAATGGATTAGAGAGAGTAAGAATTAGTTTGTTATATATATCTTTATATATATATATATATAAAATCCATTGTATCTCAGAAAAATGGTGATTGTGTTCTTTGTGTGTCGTGTTTGCAGTTTTCCTTATTTTCTTCGGGGCTGTTAGCATTTTTTGTTCTTATTTCAAGACACACCTTCAGCGTATTCACAAAAATGATTGTTCTGTATTGTAAATTATTAATTACATTCAGATGTATTTTCTGGATCTTCAAGCACTTCACCATAAATCTTTATCCAACATAGTTAAAAAATTCTTTCTAGTAATTTATTTCCTATTATGTATGAAATGCAGTAATCCTCTCAGCCCAGTCGTGTTGATTACTTCAATGGAAACAAAAGATGAGAGGTAATTGCCCATTGCTTAGAATGACCTCAAGAACACAACATTGATTTATAACAGCTTTTCAGAAGTCAGTCAGCACATCACATTTTTCTGTATGAAATGCAGTCATTAGAGCTAAAGGTAATGTCAAGGTCATTGGGATGTGAGAAATCACCAGGACTGAAATTTTTTCTGTTGTACCGAATAAATTGTTCCGTCAGTTTTCTGTCCAGAAAAAATTGACACCTATAGGTATATCAGCAAAATTGCCTGATACATAAAATTATATCCTTAACTGGTTAACTTTATCCAAGTATTCACTGCAGGTGAATGTTGAACAATATTTATGCACATATGAATTAATCATTATTTAGAAAGGGGTAGTTGAAGAGCACTTTACTTGGTGAAATCTGGCACAATCCTAAAAGTTGTATGTTTACATACTGTTCAAGGGCATCCAGCAACTCAGGAATTCTGAACTCATCTTATTCCTTGGTGACCACACTATCTTACTTTTAAAAAAAAAAAAGTTGTGCCATTACATTTTTATAATTATATTTTTCCTCTACAGTGCGTTCAAAGCCTGCCATCCTAAGATCAAAAGTTTTTATTTTGCTGCTGAACATCTAGATGATATGAACAGGTAAGGAAATCTAGCAAAGTTCAAGGAACCAGTATGTGACACTTCTTGAAGCTAGTAATAACATAGGGATAATAAATTATGTGTGAATCTAAAACATTAAGTTTCATAGCTAAGAAAATAAGTGCAGAGTAGCCTTGTTTCTGAGTGGCTGCATATGCTAAATATTTAATTCATGCAAAATTTACTTTTTTTTGAAACAGAGGTTTGAAGATTTTTAGAAAAAAATTTGCTCTTTCTAAAAAGAAACAAACACAGTAAGTGAAAAAACATCCAAACACAGTTTCAGTATTCCAGATTTCTGTAATGCTGCGTGTGGTTGTGTGGCACCTGCAAAGGTGCAGTATCTCCAACTCCGCTTCCTAACATACTCCCAGACATGTGATGCTTACTCTGAGGATGCTTGTATTTCTGACCCTGGAGGGAATGAGAAGTTGGAGAAAGATTTAAAGCAGTCACTGATTTTTCTTCTGCCAGTCTTAAAAAAGGAGGTAGAGATTACAAGGAATTAATTTTGCATGTTCCCTCTACTACCATGAATTCAACCTACATGTTGAAGTGAAATTTTGGTTGTATTGAATTTAGTGGGGAAAATCTCAGCAACTCAGAAGAACAAGGACTTAAGTCATAATTCTATGAGTATTGAGCTTTTCTGTACCATGGGTCTCAAGTCTATTCAAATATTTGGGGGGGTATTTAGTTTCACAACATAAACTGAAATTAATTCAGTTCAAAATAATATGCCATTTTCATTATAGGACAGAGGACACAAACAAAACAAAAATCTACTGTTGCAACCTGAGAATTGTTCTATCTTAGATAATGTCTGTGAACATCCTCACTGAGCAAAATTGCTTTTAAAACAGAGGAAAAAGGAGATAAAACTCAATCCATGAAGCTGTTAGTAAGTGCTGTAATCATGGTTTAATCTCTCCTGTGTGTACTAGATTCAGCTACCCGACAGAGCACCTTCAGGGTACTGCCAGTTCTTTAGTGATAATATTTGACTGGAAAAGTATGCCGATACTATACTACGCTTGTTTTCATTTAGAAATAGCTGTCTTAACTTTTTTCAAAAGTTCACTCATGACTAAAGCTCACTTCAAAAGTCTCTCCTCAGTTTGAAAACTTAAAACCTTTTTATTTGTTTGTAAAATTTTAGGCTTGCATTTCCTTGATAATTCTGTCAAGCCAGTCACTCAAAATGCAATTTGCTGCACAGCAAACAGAATAATGGCATGGTCTATTCGCATACCCTGAACTGCAGCAGCAGATAAATCATTTCTGTCAGCAGGTCCTCAGTCAGTATGACAAGGCATCTTGTTTCTAAGGATAAAAATTTATGTAACTGTTCAGTAATCAAAAAGCAACAGCAAATATGCATCAACTTTTAAAAATATATTGCACAGTCTAAAACCCAAGAACCAAAAGATTTTTAACTTCCAAGCACAAATAGTCTTTTTATCATATTTTCAACAAATTGCCTATTAATTCATTTAGAATGAGCTTGACCAGATTTTGATCGGAGTTATACACATGTAATTTTAAAGCAACTGTCAAGGTCTATGGAATTACTTGATTTTCTTACATCTAAGTTGTCATTAGAGTCTCACCATATTTTTTTTCTCTTTGTTTAATGTATTAGAAAATGTAGTTCACTTTCACAAACATTGAATTAACTCAATATATTGGGAAAAAAAAAGTGGGTTACTGAAAAATAATCTTTCAAATGCAGAGATAACAAAATACTTTCTAAATACTGTCTAAAACCATTTTGTAGCCTGGCTGAAGTCAAACACAGAATCAAGTTATTAAGTTAAATTAGGACTGTTTTGAACAATTTCTGTTCTTTTTTTTGGTCAGCTTTGACATACATTTTAATTATGTATCATGCACTCAGTTCTGTTTATACTTGAAGCAAAATAAATGAAAGTAGAAAACTGCTAATACATAGTCTAACTGAAAGTTCAGAATGTTTCAATTCCTTCACCACTTGTGTGAAATTATTTAGCAGATTTAAAAAAAAAAAAGTATATGCAGGATCTCAAGTTTTTGTTTGTGTGTTTTTACTAATATAAATGGGTATTTTTGTCTCGGGTAACTGTCACTATTCAAATTTTCTTACTACTTTTATGACTGTGGCACACCATTATGCAGGTTAGGAGTCTGGAGAACTAGGATCACTGAACTTTATAGTTGTGGCATCTGAAATTCCTTTCATCTTCATGGTAGCACCAGCAGAAGTGTTCTTTCTACCCATATAACATGCTTAGTCTGAGTGAGCAGAAGGACAGAATATCCGTTATTGATGCAGTGCACTGTTTTGCTAGTGTAAATGTATAGTCATAGAAACATTTTGCTTGAAATTCATGATTATTACCATTCCAAGAAAATATTCTGATGTAGAAGGCAGTTCATGTATTTCTACTCGATGATACTGTATGCAACTTTATTTTGGTTTTCTGTGGTAACTGTGCCTGCTGCTTTTATGGACTAACTGTTCTTTACTCAAAAATTCTGATCATCAGCTCAGAGGCAAATGCATCCTTTCCAGGGTTGGCCGGCTTAAATACTTACAGTACTCTTATTCTTCCTTTTTATTCCAAACTGTCCATTTTTTAAGTGATGACATATATGGCTGCCAAAATTGTATCTTCTAGGCAGGGAAATACAGTCCATAACTTCATGAGGAATACTTGTCTGAGAAATTCCTTGACCTGCTGTAACTGAGCTGTCCTTTTTCTCTTTTTGTGACATTGAGTATTGACATTTGTAAGAATTTTCTTCCTCAGTGTAGCGTTATGATCAAGAGGAAAAATGACAAGTCAGCTGGTAGTATTAGCACATGAGAATGTCTCGGGAGTATATGAGTGAAGATGGTCTCTAAAAATTCTCCCACATTGTCTACAGGCTTCTTCACCGCAGTCAAACTGCGGTTGGGTGCTTACAGACACTGTAAGGTATCCATATTCCCATACAGCAAATTTGTCCTGTGTCCTTGAGATTTGTGATTAAGGACAATTTGACACCCTGCTTTGATTAAAAGCATTGCATCTACCTGGAACAGAAGATAAGGTAGAAAATTTCCTACTGTTCTGTGAGAGTGCCAATACTGCGCATTCTTCTTTACAGAAGTTACAGGTCTACAGAAAGATTTTTTTTTTTTTTAAATCCTGTTCTATGTGTCATAAAATTGTTTTCATTAAATAGTGATGAGAAAGGTATGTCCTATTCTTAAAAAAAAAAAACTGAGAGGATTGCTGCAACTACCAGTGCTACTGTGTTTATTGTCATACCTAACAAACAGATTTTATAATTCTCACAAGAAAATTAAAGCTACATTTGCAATAAGGAATGAATATTGTCTTGGCCTCTTGCCCTCTCAAAGTTATAGTGGCTACTAGGACACAGCACATGGCAGGGAAGAAAGATTTAAGTCTTCCCATGTCCTAGGGCTTGGTATCTTTTAATATTCATAGTAAGGAATATTTGTGTAACAGTACGCTTGGAACTGTAAGCAGGCATGTTTTTCTCCTCTTCCGTTCTGCAGGAGATCTTTAGTTTCTCTTTGATACAAGCCAGTGCACTGGATTTCTCATACGGTTCTAACTTCAATGAACCAGAACTCTAGCCATGCTTTATTAAAATAGTATTAATTGTCTAACCACACCTATTCTAACCATATCTGAAGAAGCTTTAGCAACCACATATCAGAAAATATGCAGAAGTTCATACTATTCTTTTATTTTCTAAACTAGCAAACTGCTCAAATGCCGTGGTTGTTAATGGTTTACAACCACATCAGTACCTTCACATTCACTCCTCAGGCATTGCAGGTGATATTCCAAACCATGACACAGATCATGACCGGCAGGAAATCACTGAATGTGAAGGCAGTCTGCTGTCTCTCTCTCCGACTGGTGTACATTTCCTGGGTTCTCATTAGGTCATACTTTTCAGGAAAGAACATTCTTCTGGAAACAATCAACAACCATAGCTGTAAGCAGTATCAATTAACTGTCAATTGTGTGTTTGTTAATTTAAATGGTTACCTCACTCTCATGCACACTTAACATGAAATGCTGTCTCATATTTAGGAAAGAATGAAGTTTTCCAACAGGAGAACCTTTATAGGTCTATCATCTAATACTTTGTGGCCAACAGCCCTATCCAGAAGGGTTCAGTGGGTGGCTGTTCCTTGCTGGCTGTGCTGGGGGGTGGTAACATGAAATCCAAAATCAGCGAGAGGCAAGAGAAGGGCCACCTCCACTGCCTGCCAAGCCATTTGACAGAACAGGCGCTTGTCTCCTTGTGCCACTTTACCCTTGGGACATGGACAAGTCTGTGCCCTTTGCTTCTCCCTCGGCAGCATGGAGCTGAAGTGCTTTGGGTACGGTTCCTGCCTCAGTGCCTCTGGTTTGGGCTGGCAGCGCTGTTGAGACAGCTGAGCTTTATTCCCCAAAGAAAGCATTCACATATGAGGGATGTGAACCTAACAGATAGCTTTGTAGTGGGTCACCTTTCTGCTGTGAAGAGGTGAAATCATTGTCTAACACACAATTTGTTGGATTTCTGTTCCTATGTGCCAGTTATTTTTATAAATGTGTGGCACTTCCTAACAATTACAACTGAAAATTTAAGTCTCTGCTTCAGCTTCCCTATTCTTCTGGCAGAAATTTTGATTGTATGCTAACAAGAAGTATTCTGTAATCACTTCAGGAGTAAATCTCAAGCTTTCTTCCTGATGTACAATGATTTAGGGGCCATCAATGTGATTTACAGATCATCCACGTGGTCACCATTTGTGGAAGAACAGTGACAGGAATTAATTTGGAGGGGAGCAACTGTATTTTATGGTGTAATAATGCCTGCTTAACCCTGTACTGAAAATGTCTTGAAGGCTGGCATGCAGCAGTGGTTACAAAGGCGTATCCCTTGCTAAGACAATGCTACACCCTGTTTCTGTGCGTACAGGATGCAAATAAAAGCCATCAGGCACAGTTTTCTGAAACAGGGGTTTCGCATCCCTGAAGAAAATGCAAACCTCACTTCAGTTTTCCTTCTGTATACCCTAGCAGTAAAATTGCAAGCCAGCAGGCTGGCAAACCAGGCCTGTCAAATCCTGACTTTGGGGATGACTGGAGCAAGTAATTCCAGGTTTACCATGGAATGGGCAACCACGGCAAATTGTCATGGTGGTTTAAAGCCTCATTGATGGAGTACCTGATTTAGTGTAAGCATTTGAATAATGAATACACTGAGACCCCCACAGGGGAAGAGGGCAGGTTGAAGCAGTGCACTGCTACAGGCAGTTGAGTCTATGCTTGGCAATGACAGCCCTGCTAGAAGAGAATAGCATAGTTTGGGGTTGTTTTTTTTTTTAGTTTGTGCAGCTTGTGGAAGCATTTTTTCAAGTCTAAATTGAGGTTAAAGCCTTAGATGTGAATTGCATTGGGGCAACTGTCTTTTCTCCCCCTGCTTCTCTGACACAAACACAAAAGTCAATTCTGATATGCCTCCTTTTCTTTGTACTTGGCACTGTAGGTAAGCTCTAAAACACATAATGGCATAATTAAACCTCACTGTCTGTTTGGGAGTGAACCTGTTCTTTTTATTGCTGGTTTCTGCTCTGTTCCTCTGCTAAGTTGCCAATTCAGGGCTTAAAATATTGCTTAAATCTCTGAAAAGTGGTGTTTATTCTGAAGAAGTCAGAACAGCAGGAGTATTGGTGTGATGGCATATCTGTGAGCAGCAGACTTAATAGCTCTTTGATTATCTCCAAATCTTTTATTTTACGAATGTTTGACATCATACATGGTTTTCCATTTGAAATAAAATCTTTGGTGTGAAAACAATTTGTTCAACATCAAAATCACAGATCTTTGGAGACTCCCTGAGTAAGAGTATCAAAGAAAACAGCTGTCTAATATGAAAAATAATATTGTCCTGAATCTCCTTCAGATGTTCCTAACTTTGTTTTCTGTAGAAATGCACCCAAAAATTAAGAGGCTGGATCAGTATCACTGCTTTTTTTAATATTATTTCAGATGGCTAAACAGAATTAACATGCTTGCTGCTGGCTATGCAGAAAGAGAGAGGATCAAACAAGACCAAGGTAATGTGTTGTTATTTTGGTTTCTTCCCTCAGCTCGTATCAGAAGTTCATCTGTTCTTTTACTCCCTGCTGTGTACCAGGCCTCATTCCCGTCATCTGAAAGCAATTCACATATGGGTATCACTGTTGTTGCTTTAGAGAACTCCTTCTCTCTCAGGGGTTTTGGTTAGCTCCTTCAGCTTCTGGTCCACAGACACCGGATTATCTCTGAGAAGGCTGCAGAAGGTAACTAAAAGCAGCAGATGTACTGCCAGTAAGCTCCAGTATCTGGTACCAAGGAGTCTGTGTCCCCTGTCAGGAGAAACTTGAAAATCTGCAAGCTAAAAAATATTTTTAAACATTGCATTTGGTGTTTGAATTCACAGGGGGCAGGAATGCATGAAATTGGTCTCTGGAACAAAACCATTCTTCTCAAGCCTCTTGGCATAACTGTATTTCCCCTAAAGACTTTAATTTTAAGGCCATTTAATTTCTTGTGATTTCTGCTGTTTTTGCTGTATTGAGGTGTGTTCTGAAGCCCTGTTGGCAGTTCATCTGGAGTTGCAGGTGTACAGCATTTTACATCTGTTTATTTTTCATGTCTAGTATTTCATGGGTTTGAAAAAGCGACATATATAAAATAATCAGTCGCTTTGCTTTAGTTTGCTGCAGTAGAAATCCTTTTTGCAGATGGGAAAAAGAAAGGGTCAGTCCTCGGTTGTATTGGGGAGCTTGTTGCCTAGAATTGCCAGTGACATCGATCCACAGAAGTATTCCTATCCAACTAGCTGTTTTGGCAAGCAGCTGGCTTTTGACTCCATGCTCTTTTTTACAGATGTACCAGGCAGTAGGCACCAGAAAAGTGCAGTGGTCATGATGATCCAGAGCTTATCCACATGCCTGTCTACTTGCTGCCCACTGAGTCAAAACCTCACTTTTTATTTCTGTGGCTCTGAGCATTCATCAGCAAGGTTCTGTCTTTTGGCCCAAAAAGCTTGTAGCTTGGAGTTGCATGTATTTAATCTAGTCTTTTATTTACAAAGACTATAGTTTTTACAATTTTTCAGGGAGAGTTGTGTTCAAAAGGCTATCACTATGCTTCAAAAGTTGCCACATGGTGTCCTCCTTGCCCCCCAAAGTGATGGTTCTGTACCAACCTCTGTGACAGCAGCCTTAGCCCTCAGTTTCTGGTGTGATACCATGAGCAGGAAGATGCACATGGTCTGTCTCTCTGCAGTGTGTTGCTGTGGTGCCACATTCCTGGGAGACACTGTGCGAAAAACTCCATTCCCCAGTGAGAAACAAGGGTGACTTCAGCAGCCAGCTAGAAACATCAAGAGAGTAGGATGTTCTGTGTGGTAGAAGATTAAAAGCCAGCATCAGAAAATTATGCCTGCCTTGATTCATACCCTGATTGTCTCACCACAGAACATCCACAGGGATCAGCGTGGGGTTGAAGAGCAGTGGCTTACAGCATGCTGCCGTAATTCAGTGGTAGCAGCATGCGTGGGAATGTTTTTGGGCGTTCTCTCATTCTCACACGTAACTAGGTTGTACCTGCTGTTGCCTCATTTCTAATCATGTCTTCCAAGAAGTGCAGCTGCTTATCCTGCGAGTGTTGCCCACACTCTGTTTCAGTAGTACTTATCCTTGGCACGTCATGTCATTCGTAACACCAGGCCCTCTGCATTCACACAGCCAGGATAGCAGCACCATGCTCGCTGTTGCTCCAGTAATGTTCTCAGTGCCTCACCAGACTTCAAAATCAGTCTGGGAATCTGTGCTCCTCAGGCAGTACTACAATAACCAGTTTGGAGGGACCTGTATACCATCTGTCACTGCTTGAAGAGGCCGTGAGCAAACTCTGAATCTTGGAGTCTTCTAGGAAATCCTCCATGTTAGCATTCAAAGCCAAATTCAAACTTTTATTGACGGCAGGTTGGCACTAGAATTACAATAACATGGTACAGTAAGGAAAAAGGTGTATGAACAGTTACGTGAACACTGTCCAAGTGCACAGTTACAGACATGATAACACCTTTCAAAATCCAGATGGATGTGGAGAAATATTTTTGCTACCAAGCAATCACTGAGTAATAACAGATGATCCAGCTCCTAGACATGAGTTCATGTGGATTCAGGCCTCATGTTACATGTTATTAAAATGTGTGCCTGTTAAAGGTAATCAGAGAGACCCCAGGTACTATTGAAAGTATATCCCAGGCACTGATAGAGATGTTTATTACCTCTCTAACACCATTCACTCAAATTGATTTATCATAAACAGGTAGGTAAAACTATATCGTCTTTTGTGTTGCTTAGTTGTGTTTAGTGTGGGAATCAGTATCACATTCCCCTCTCGCCGCCATGTACTGTTTTTATGCCTCTCGTGATTATCCTTGACTCCTAGCATAAGGGCTATTAAACACCTCAGTAGTGTCCCTAATTAGCAGAGGCATCAAGTTAGCAAAGTAAAACCTCTCTATTGTTTCAAGCATTTCTGCAATTATAAAAACTGTGAAGCTGGAATTTTCCATATTCAATGACTGTACCAATTGTCATAACTTTTTTTTACAAAAGGTCTTTTATTTCTGTTCAGTTCAGCCCTTTGCAGCGAAGCTTTGTGATACCTCTGAAACATTTCAACAGTAGTTGTCAAACGTGTTTCAATTAAGAGTTGAATGGTTCTGAATCTAAAGTGCATAAATATATTTCAAGTGCTTCAGAGATTCACGATTCACTGAATTGTGGGTGTACTGCTGAATAAAATGTCACATTCTGTACAGAACAGTTTTATAAAAATACCATCAACTTTCCATATTAAATACAATGAATCTTAGCAGCATGGCAAGAGACTTCCTTGGATGGAGAAGTTACACACTTTCCAGTCATAAAAAATCAGAGAAGATAATACTTGGTTATATAAATAGAAGATATTTAATCAGCAAATGGCAGGTCAGTGTTATTTTATATATAATATATGCAGTCTATTGCTGCAGAAAAGCTTTCAAGGTATGCCCGATGAGTTGAGCTTGTCCATCACCAAATTGGACAAAATCTGCAGAGAGAAATATGGCAGCTGTTCAGTAGCATTCTATAAGTTTTAGATAGACTCTAATGAGTCAGTTGCCAAAAGCAGAACGCATTTAGAAATTGGTGGGAGGCTATTTTCATACATTTCATCTGGAAGTTGACCACTGTGACTGCAGAATTTTTCTAGACAAGCCGTAGGTTGCCAGCAGAATTCCCTGTCTGAGGTAAGGTGCACAAAAGCATGATCATACAGCATTTTATGTGGATTTGACAGCAAGAACCTCTTTGTAGTTTTAGCCAAAATTGGAACCTGCACTGAGGCTGCTAAATTTTACTTTCAGACTAAACAGCTGAGCTCCAAGTCTGCAGAAATCTCACTGAGTGATGCGATTCTGACAGGCTTCTCACCACACATCATGCCATTAGGCTTTGCTGTAATAGGAACAAACATGCTTATATGCCAATATTTTCAGGTGTTTTGAGTTCCTGGAAACAAGTTTTAAGAAAACTGACTTTAAAAAGATTTTTCTCTGGTTTAGTCTTTCATTCCACAAAAACTCACTATTTGCAGATTTCTGGAGACAATTTTTTATTTTTTATTTCAGAGCCATGAAAACTTTATTTGTGCTATTTATTATGCCATTTGAAGAGAATCTCTCGTCTATAAGCTTGCAGGAAGCAAATCAAGAGACTCAGAGTTAAAACAGAGTTGTTGCTGCTTGCAAAAAATAAATAGATAAATAAGGCTGCCCCCACCATTACTACAGTCTAAAAATATACAGCATTTTAGGGACAGCTGTTTCAACGTGGTGTCATTTTAATGTAAGTTTTTGTTCTAAATCTTGAATAAGCTTAGGTACAGTAGATCATTAATCATACAATACAACAATCATCACGGTATCAAAAACTCATTAAAGCCGAAATTGCATGTTGTGCCAACTTGGATTTTTGGTTTAGATCATTCATGAAGCAACAATCAATCTTTTTCTTCTCATCTATTAAAGAGAAAGTAGCAAGTCATGCAGTTCATTGAACACTTGCTAGGCAAAGAGAAAATTGCCTGTGATTAGTCTATGAATAGTCCTGTTGTACAATGGTTTACCCAAAAACTAGAAGGTAATATAGGCAGAAACAAAGTGACAGCAGAGATGTTTGCAGAAGTCTTACAATGAGTAGAAACATTAGTTATCCATATTAAGCTGAGTCGACATTTCAGTAGGTTTCTTTTGTGAGGAATATTAAGGTCCAGTGTCCTGTTAGTTAGGTGCTGTTCTGCTTCAAAAATATTTGCAACAGAATACATATAAATTCCCATGTGGTACATTCTTCCATGTGTTTTCCACTTTGATCAAGCTACCAAACAGATGAAATGTGCTTGGCCAAGACTTCATTTCCTGACAAAATGAAACCTCATATCCCATTAGATTTAGCCCGGAATCTGTGTCTTTTTATTTTTTCATTCATCTTTTGGAACTCTGTGCTTAAATGTTATTGTCGTGTTTTTGCTTACCGTATCACCTTTTATGTTCTTGTATGGATAACAGGACATCAGCTGTTTCATGAAGCAGATATACAATATAAAGTTTTTCTGTCTTATTTAAATGCAGCTGTTTGTTATTAGAAATTGAATTGAAAAGCTTGGGTAACTGGTAGTATACAACGGGGAAAATGGGTAGAGAAATAACATTGATTAGTCATGTGTGCAATAACTACTACTTGTTTGCTTTGCCAGTTGGTGTTAATTACGTTTGTTAATGTTCTTTGCAGTCAACAAGTCTTTCGCAAGTTACATTTTTCGTCTTTTCTATTCAAAACATACTTTCAGTATTTTCCAGTCAATATATGTCCAATCGTAATTATTTTGATGGCTGTATAAATATTTGAAAATCTAATTCTTGTATTAGGAGTATTCTGTATTCATGGTATATTTATAAGGTGTGTACACAAGTTAAATTTGTGGCTCTTCTGCAGGCTGTTGGTTAATAACTCTGCAATGGGGCATTAGACTTAGTATACCCCATAACATTTTGAATTTTCCCTATTTAAATTAAAGCAACTCCAAATTACAGCAGCTAACGTTTACAGAGTCGGCACTGACTGGTGTTTAACTCTCAGTAATACTAAGGATAGAGTTTCCAGTTGCTTTTGTGAAAGTGAGTCTGAGTGTCAAAATGTGTTTGTAGTTTTTCATCTGGCCTGTATGTAACTTGCAGATTACTGGAGTGAGAGTGATAAGGAGGAGGCCGACACTCCATCCACGCCCAAACAAGACAGCCCGCCACCCCCGTACGACACCTACCCACGGCCTCCTTCGGTAAGTCACCTGTAACGCTATACGGGAATGACTACGTAAAGTGTCACTTTTACCTACTCTGTTGCTTAAAAGCGAGTCCATGGGCACATTGGGGCACTCTCCAGTATATTTTTTGAGTCAGTACTTGACTTAAGGCATTTGTTAAGTAACATGCATTGCTGACTTGAACAGCCGTCATTGCTGTTTCCACTGGGGTGTAGAGAACGCAGATTTATAATTCCAAGTGCTGTACACAATGGATTAAGTTACAGGACTCTTTCTTCCTTCGTGATGGACCCCTACTCATCCATGCAATCGCACACCGCCCCCTTATCATCTTCTCTGACAAAATGTTATCATCTCAGTAACAGTACAGCCTCTTCTCTAAGGCACAACAGTTGTGCTGTGAAGCTTTACAGTAACAAATCACACTTGAATTTCCACAGAAATGCCAACAAAAAAAGTTATCTCTTATATGCCAAATAGCGATACCAGTTGTTCTGTTCTTGTGAAAACGGAGGCTTCTCTATGAATTAGAAAAAAAGGAGATTGTTTTTAATTTCTTCTTGAAGCAGCTGTTCGTATAAAACCAGAGTATGGACATCTAACTTATTTTGTGCTGGCGATTTTAATTTTTATGTTCATATACTCAGACAGTGTTAACTAATACATCTTACTTGAATATAGTTTCTAAAATGCAAACATTTGGATTGAAAATTGGGAAAGTCTGGGGAAAGAGATTGTTCATGATGTTTAATTTGGATGCAATACTTTGTCTTCCAAAATCATAGAACTTTGAACTGCACTGGAGCACTGCAAAGACGATGCCAAAGAAATTTTTGGCAAGATAATATTTTAGCAAGGGGACAACATCCAGGCATTTGGATGGCATTTTCAAGATTTTTAATGGACCAGACACATCTCTGTCTTCTGTAGTGCTGTATTCTGCAAAGTTTTCTGCAAATAATTGTGTTGGCTTATTTTGTAAATGAAGGGACGTAACAGGGATACTTACTACAGCTAAGTATCAGTATTTGGCCCACAGGTGAGGCACGTGTAGATGTGTGCATTCCTTAAAGTTAGGATCAGGGCAGGTTAATCAGGTAAGTTTGTGCCTTTGTTACTAAGCTGGGTGCCATCAGAGACCATGAAAAGTGCGTGATTGTTACTAGCGGTAGGTCTCGGTCTGTGCTGATCTGAAGGTCGCTCCGTTGCTGACGTTGCAGATGAGCTGCACGAGCCCGTACGTGGAGCCCAAGCACAGCCGTCTCTCATCCACCGAGACCTCCCAGTCGCAGTCGTCGCACGAGGAGTTCCGCCCGGAGGTGGCGGGGAGCGCCACCGACTCGCCAGTGCGCAAGACGGCGAGCCAGCGGCGCTCCTGGCAGGACCTCATAGAGACGCCACTGACGAGCTCGGGACTCCACTACCTGCAGACACTGCCGCTGGAGGACTCCGTGTTCTCCGAGGCGGCCGTGGTCTCACCCGAGCACCGGCGGCAGTCGACCTTGCCCACCCAGAAGTGCCACCTGCAAGACCACTACGGCCCCTTCCCCCTCGTGGAGGGTGAGCGGATGCAGGCGCTGAATGGGAATGGGGGAAAGCCCCGAAGTTTCACTCTGCCTCGGGACAGCGGCTTCAACCACTGCTGCCAGAGCCTGTCAGTCGGTGCTGCTGATCACCACGAGGAAGCGCAGCAGAAGGAGGTGGAGGAGGAGGAGGAAGAGGAAGGCAAAGCAGCAGCAGAAGACCAGGAAGATAAAAGTAAGTATGGGACGTTTCTGTGGCTTTTCACAAGTCCTGTTCGTGTAACATAGAGATTGCTTCTCCTTTTTCCTATCAAAAAAACCCAAACAGTCTTTCAACATCCCCCATTTTTTTACCAGGTCCCCCTTGTCGCACACCTCTCTGGTCTGCCTTATGTATAAGGCTTAACAATCGGAGTGCTGCATGACCTGTCACGATCACCAGACACTTTAGGCCCGTAGGCTGGTCACCGATCACCTTCTAGTAGTAGTTCATAGTTATAAATGGATCTTGGTTTCTAAACACTTCCACTTGCACAGTGTCCTCCCCCACTGAGACATGTACGTCTCAGGCCATACTTAGTAAGATTTCCAGCCAACCCCATCTGGGTTGTGAAAAACACTCAGAGTGCAGGGTCCGGCTGTGATCATGTAGTATGCAGGCAGGCAGGTCACAAGACAGCCCAGAAGCTGTAAGAAGTTGAAAAAGAGACTGTATTTTCCCCAGTTCCTCACGTGGTGATTTGTAGAGAGAGAAGTTCAAAAAACATTTCAAAGAAACAAAAACATTAGTGGAGAACAAATATGTGACCAGCGGGACTTAAAAAAAATCGTAACTCTGAGTAACGGTCTCTTAAATGGCACATTAACTCCATAGAGATTAGTGTTACTTGACAAAAATGATCCAAATAAACAAGGATCGGAGAAGGTCCCTGCTCCTCCTGAACATGTAAACGCATTTCTGTGTCTGTTTCATGCTCTGTCCTTCACTGTCATTTATGGAGCTTCTCAGCATGTGTTGCTAGCGAACTTGAGTTCACACCCAAGTTGTGGGATTGGTCAACGAAGATGAGATTGTGGGGTGATGCTGCGATTAAGTTACTTGTAGTGGCAGGGAAGGCAGGATGACCCGTCAAGCTCTCAAAGGGTCTGTGCTATCTGGTTCCTTCAAATTCAATTTTTTAACTGCAGTAAAGGAGTATAAAAAAGGTAAAAAGAGATAGGAAAGGGTAATGAAATCTTTGGATAATTAACTGCCTACCTAAGTTAATTCATTAAGGTTAGCACCTTTGTTGAGCATTAAAATTCATGTGGACATTATTTAGTCTCCTTGGGAGAGATCAACAGTTTTCCATTGCCCTTACGCTTTAGTCAATAGGTTCTAAACACCTCGAATTCTTGCCTTTGAGAAAACAGTGATTCTTTTGCAGATATTAAGTTTGATGCCATTAAAAGTTAAAAAAGGCACGATTTCAGTTGTGTTCATGCATGAACTTTCCAAAAAAAACATGTATTTTTTAGGGTAATATTAGACTCTTATGGACTGTGAAATGAAGCTGTCTAATTAACAGGGTTAAATTTCATCAACCAGAATGTTTTATCCTATTTTTAGCCTTCAATTTTGGTTTTCAAATGGGTTTTTACTGATAGCAATAAAAAAATATTTTAAGAAAGATTCCTCACAACCAACGAAAAGGGTCAGGGAGACTTCCCGCTGGAGTTCCTGTGCTGTTTGGGCATTACTCAGAGATACTGTTGCAGGGCCTAAGTCGTTAGGTGTTTTAAATCTCCATTTTACAGCTTTTGGGTTCCTGGTCCTAACATTTTATAGCATACAATGCTAATAAAGGGCTAGTGCTTGTTTTAATGGGCCAGAACTTGGACTCTTCTCCATCTTGCTATACTAATTTCCAAAAATGGAGAAAAAAGTTTAAGTTTTGAAGTGGTCTCCCTGTAAACACATACTTTTAGTCTGGGGTTGAAGCTTTAACAGGAGATTGTTTTTGAGACATTAACGTCCAGCTAGACAGTTAAAGCACTCATGGTGAATTACTGACCATGAAATTATAAAACCCAAAAGAAAATACTGTTTAGTCTTTTGAAGAGTTTAAGTGTTGAACTGCTTGTTGCTATGGCTGCGATGTTCTGTTTGCAATGCTGGCTTTTTCCAGTGTCCGTACCAGTAAATGGCAGGCGGTATTTTCTGCAAGTGGTGTTCTTAAGTGCAAAATCCCAGTTTCCGAGCTGAGAGATTTGCTTGTAGCTGCTGTCTGCTAAAAGGATGGGTGCCCTTGTGTGTGCTGCGTCATTGCCCCCCTCACCTCCATTGCTCTGGGAAAACGAAACGTTGCAACTGGCTGGAGAAGGGGAATCCTCTCCCTGTTAGAAATGTTTTAACCTCACCTTCAACCTTCCCTGATGTGGTATCAGACAGACCTTTTAAATGTATTTATTTGCCTTATACATTTGTGATCCTGACCTAGTTCTGAGCTCTTGGATGATTGTATGTGTTCTTATGTGTACATGTATGTGTTTTAAAGCTTAATCATTCCTGTTGCTTTTTGTGCCGGACAAGGAACGCAGCTCCTTTGCAGTTGTTGCTGTACAAGTCATTGCCAAAAGTTTGTTTTCTCAACTTTCTGTTTTACATTCCCACTTTTAAAACCTCCTGAGTTTAAATCAAATAGTAAAATCCAATCCTGTTTCTTCCAACTTCTTTTGCATAATTGTTTTCAAATAACCACACCACAAATTAGGAGCTTCATGCTTTTTTCAGATGCTGTCCTCAGCCGCTACAATTTAACATAGTTCTGTTGACTTTCTACTGAAGCTACACTGATTTGCAACAACTAAGAATCTGCTCTCTGTTTATACCTTAAATAGATATTGCAAGATTTTACTGGTACTGCAAATAGTTCTGTGTATCAGCTCTGCTGTAATGCCTAGATATATTATGGTAATCTGAAAATATAGGTTGTCCTTTCTTATGTTTATCCGTTAGAATCTAACTCTGTTGTGTGTTCACTTGCTTCTTTTGTCTTGTTATATCACATGAACATTACACTGCTAATCTTTCTTCAATGGATTGTTTTATTTCCCTAATTAAAATGACTTTGTGTAAATCATTTAGATGTTCCATATTGACACCATCCTGTAATGGTCTCTCGCTTTGTAATTGAAGAGGATTCTCTTGTGGGATATTTGTGTTTGTCCATGTGTTTACTCCTGAGGCTGTGCAAATGGCAAACCTGTGGCACCAGACATCCCTCTTGCAGTGCTGTTCAGAGGCAGCCTGCACACGGGGAGCAGGCCAGTGGCTGTGGCACGGTGCGTTGCGTTTCCGCGATTCAGTTGTGAAGGACGAGTTGGGCCTTTTCAGGTTTGTCTGCTGCGAGGGGGGGGTAACAGGAGTAGACAACTGTGCATGACATTGTCTCACCTCCTTCCCCTCTGTCCCCACCGCCATCTGCACTCTGTGTTTCAACAGATTTCATCGCTTAATGCCAAACAATGCTTGTAGGATCTTCTTGGGAGACTATTTCCAGGTTTTGTCCCAGGAAAGCATGCTTCATTTTTTTGCTTAATTTTTTGATGGTGGTTCCTTCATTTTCAAAGACTTCTTTAGTTTGTGGAAAAGTAACAGGAGTGACTGAGGGTTTACCATTTAAGAGAAGCAGGTACTAGCTCTCTTCGGAGTGTAACTGGCTGTAGATCCCACCAACTTAGCCGCAGAAAAACCTGCACCTTTTTTCCATACTCCCTGAAAAAATGAGCAGTAGCATCCGTGGGAGTCTCTGGTGCAGTCACCTTGGCAGACAGCACTGGGGCAGGAGCCCTGCTGCTGGCTCCACGCGCCGCGGGGCTGGCCAGAGCGGCAGTGGCACACCTTCCGGGGACCTCACGCCTGAGACCTGCAACGGTGTGCAAGGGAGCCTTCCTCTGCACAGACTCCGTAAGATTTCGTCAGGAATATGGAGCGAAAAGCATTGACCTCTGTTTGAGTCTGAAAAGGTGTTTAGAGCAGGAAGAAATTACTTAAACTGTCGTCCCACTGTTCAAGCCCATTTCCTTCTGCATTGTTCCTCACCTCTTCGTTCTCTTGCTTCTGCAAGTTTTCTGCCCTTTTCCTGCACTCTAAGTACTGTAATTCCTGCTGACACGTGTTTTAGGGTTTTTTTGTTGCTGCCCTAGCATCATAATTTTGGATTATCTTCTACATAAGGTGGGCAACTATAACTAAGTCTTTAACAGATTTCAGTAAATCAAAGGCTGTCCTTTTGGGGCAATTCAAGGGTGGCAAACATTGGTTTGATGCATTGATTCCCCACCCCGAGTGTTTAAAAGATGCAACAATCTTCCATGTGTGACTTGTGTCACCTTGAAAAGATTTTGCAACGTTTCTTAAACCTGGGCACACTCACATGTATTCCCTGGCATTTTGCTCTATCACTCTAAGCCCTTTTTCAGCTTTGCAGCATCTCCCAACCCGCCATGCTTAGTCCTACACAGTCTAGTGAGCGCTGTCCCAGAGGAGCGCAATAGCCTCATGCTCCAGTCTCTGAAACTTGGCGTTTTACCTTAGATCACTGAAGACACTTGCCAAAGGCTGGAGCGGGAGCTGGTGCTGGCATTTTGCAGCTCGTAGAGACGTCCAGACACTGCAAAGGATTTCAGGAAAGCTCCCCTTGCTGTTAGTGAGAGCAAGTCACTGAGAGAGGTGTCAAATGTCTGCTTGTGCTGAGGTACCAAGCCTGAAACTTTTTTTCTTTTTTTTTCCAGTAAAAAATTAGGAACCAGCAAGAGAATATTAAGAGAAATAGAAAGCAGTTTCTCCCACCCCACCTACAAGTCACAGAAATGAAGCTCAAGGTGGCAGTGCTTTTACAGAATAGGGCAGATAGGTTTAAGGACTCCCATGACTAGCAACAGGTAGAGTTTCAGGGACTGTGCCCAAGAAGGTGTATCCATGGGACATCCTACGCAGCACTTGACTTCAAGAAGGAGTTTGCACTAGTAAAAAATATACTCAGAATAGGTCAGGTATTTCAAATTCTGAAATACAGGTGCAGGAAGGCTTGCCTCTTTTTAAGAAGAGGACTGTACTGTGCAGTGCAAATGCTATCTCTCAGGAAGATCAGTGTTTGCTAATTAAGCACTACATTATCAAGTGGTACACTGTGTACCGCTTCTAGGACTTGCTTCTCTGCATTTTGGATAGGGTGTCTTTTCCCTTTGGCAGGCTTTAGGCAACCGTGAAATGTGGGAGGCAGGGTGAAGAGTGCGTAAAGCTTGGACTGTGTGCACTGGAGTTGATGGGGGGGTGTGTCTGCAATCCATAGGGCGGTTTGCTTTTCCAACAGCCTCTTTCCATTTTAGAGAGGATACCGTTAGTGGTGTCCTGTCTTCTGGCCACCTAGTTAGTTTTATCTGCACCGAGAGGGAAGGAGGAGACCATTAAGACACTGTATCTTCCCCACTGGAATTATTCAGGTTAGTAAAGGTGTGCGTGCCTGGTAGTGTCTTAAATAAGCGGAGCTATGAGAAATGACGCAAAATGTTTCACATTAGAAATATTCCTTAGGAGGCTGGCGCGTTGCTTAAAGTGCAGCACCCTCTGGGACACTAAGGAGGATGTTATTCTAACTTACTACATCCACTGTCAGTCCAGCACAAACCAGAGCATTTGCCAGGGTTGGGGTTTTTTTTGCTCTACATCGTTCTGGGCAGCACAGCCCATGCATGCTCAGACACTGAAGCAGACTAATGAAATGGCTCGTTTTTCTGAGCTTTGTTTTCGTGATCTGATTTTTCATTTCTAATTCCCATTTGAGCCTTCCCATGGCACCTGACTGGGCGTTTGCACTCCTGTGAGCTGAGGACCATCAGCGTTTCGTGCCTTGTCTGCCAGGAGGAGACCTCTCTCCCTCCTTCCCTCCTGCCCTCCCACTGCTTCTGAGGTGCTAGTTTTGCTGTTAACTCAGAACGAGCTTGCTTAAAAATACTGCCTAGTTATATTCAAAAATATGATCTTAAGCCTGTTGGTTTGTAGTGTAAATGGCTAGCGTGCACTGCTTTAGTTTATGTAATTAAAAAGAAGTTTTCATCAGTGGCTCACAGTTTCAGAGAGGAAGGAATCGTGGAGAAGCAGGACAAGACATTGGCTGCCGTATCACCTGGTCTGCTTTTCAAACCAAATGCTTTACGTAAAAGCTGTCTGGTGGAATGGCATGTCTTCACATACTCTTTTTTCCTTTTTTTTTTTTTTACTAAATCACTTAGTGCTTCATTTGTCATAAGATCCGGTGAGATCCTATGAGAACTGTTACATTTGAAAATGAATGGGGGGGGACGACGACAACATCAGTGATAAGATAGGTTAGATAATATAGGTTATACATCAGGCTAAACTTTTTTATCCATGTTGAATTTTAAGATGCATATTTATCTGAATAGGAATTTCTGTAAGCTTCCAGATGCAACTGCATATTTGGGAAAATTGTCATCCCAAATAAGAGTTGCTTAGTTATCTTCTAGCTGCCATACATGTGTGTATGTTCAGCTGCATGTATAAAAAAGTGGTTTAGACTATTATATTTAATAAAATAATGATATGAAGACTAGCTTGGATAAGCAAGTACTGGGAACAGGTGTCTTTCTGAGCATGTTCTTTAATGAAAAATTTTAACTTTATTAAATAAAGCTTTTCCAATTCTCATATGCAAAAGAAACTCCATTATAAAAGTGGGTTTGTATTCTAAATAAAAATTACGGGATACAAATCCTCTGTTTTCTGATTTTAAATTTCAGTTCAAGGGGAAAAAATTGCCTGCAGTGTTTGAAAGCCAAATATTGAATTATTTACTGAGTAGCAATTCAGAAAGCAATATGGGCTGTCAACAAAAATAAAAGTAGTTTAGTTTTATGCCTGTTAGTGTTTTTACATATGAACAGATTTTACCAGAAATATGCTGTTGCCACTTTTTAAATTTTAATTGATTTCCGTTGTCATGCTGCTAAAAATGGCAAAGCAGAGGTGAATTCCTACTCTTATTTTGGTTTTAATAGTTTTGGGTGTCATTGCCAACAAAGGTTTTATGCTTTTGCCTGAAATGTATGGATTAAACAGTCTTTTTACAAGCAAAAGAAATGCACAAGACAATTTCTTATGTGGCTGTTCTTATAAATTATTTTTCTTGCAAAGTATCATCAATTCTGTTACTAAATTGGTGGCTGTCAATGGAGTGATGCTACCAGAGACACCTTCGGGTTACGTGGTGGAGCGAAAAATTTATGGATGTGAGAATATATTTTTGCTTTTTTCTATGTTCTGCATCAATTTTCCTGCTAGGTGTCATGTAACCAAGCTGGTTTGCCTTTAATTTTTCTGTTTCTTGGCATAAGCAAGCTCTGTCCCTGCCGCTGCCCTGTCTGAGTCTGGCTGCAGAGATGCTGTTCTTGGGAAGAGACAACTCTGAAGTGACAGACCACCTCACAAGCAAGGCCAAGAAGGCAGTCCAAGCCCTCTAGGACTCTCTGTTTACCATACTGAAGGATATGCGATCGCTTCCCAGATTGTTGGCCTGATACATCTCAACAGCACTATAAAAAAAGCTTTTTTGTGCTTGCAGATTCCGCCCTCGATCCCAAATGTGCTTTCATTGTGAAGTATAATATAATCACAGTTCTTAAACAAGGATATGTAGCTTTTTGGAAATTATTTTGTGTACAAAAAGGAAAATCAGACTTTTTTAAAAAATTAAGATACAGTTTCCCATTAAAAAGAGGGTTCTCCTGTCCCAAAATTTATACTCATGTCCATTTTGATTTCAAACATGGAAAGCATACATAGTTTTTAATCATTTACGTAAATCTTGTCACTGAAACTCACTGGAAATTATTTTAAAGACACTCTCAGATTTGACCACTGCACAATACATGAGGAAGCCATTTTTCACTGGGATTTTTGCAGAGCTGTGTTAATTCCTCTTTGAGATGCAGCAGGGGCTTAGCCTAATCTGAAATTTTCTGAATGCAAAGGAAACAGACACCTACAATGAAAAACATTAACCAGGTATTGTGTGCATGAGAATGTTCTTTTGAAATGTGTAATTTTAAAATTCTTAGCTTCTTTCAAAGCTAGGAAAAAACCCTCAAACCCTTTCTATGATCGATTATAGCTAAATCAGAAGAATATGACACTGTACCAGTAGGACTGAGAGAACAGAGGAGGACTAAAATCTTTTCAGAATTTATTTATTACATCTCCAGGTGTTACCATCTGCTGTCTGTGGCTCTCAGGTTCTTTCAAGGCAACTGTTAAAACATATGCAGGGATGAACTTGAGTCGGTAGCACTTGGAAGGGCATGGGAGAGATATAGTTTTATTAAACTACTACCGTGCTGAACTTCTGCAGTGTCACCGTGTAAACATGCATTCTTGTTTAATTAGTGTTCGTTGTGGGAAGCAGGATGAGATATTGAAGACCTCAGCATGAACAGCCAGCATCCTGCTAGAATTTTTTTTTCTTGGACAGGAGGCTCTGGAAAAGCCAAATTTGTTACAAAGCAGTTTGGTTTAATCAATTTTTAAAAATAAATCCTTGGAGTTCTTGGATTTAAGATGAAGATTGTCATGGAGGCCTAAGACATAAATGTCGCAGGGTAATTTTTGGTGAGTTTTTCTAGCGTCCCAGTGTGGCCTTTGGCTGACTTTCCTTTCAGCCTCTAGCTGCTGCTCCAGAGGGTCACGGATCTCTTGTTGATCGTGTGCCCAACCTGCCAGCCCTATGCAACTTCCTTGGATACACTTCGACAGCTAGAATGTCACTAGATGCTTCTACTTTGGCAATTTAATCTCCTTACTTGTTTCCTAGACCTTTCCACTGCAGGAAGGCAACATATGTAGGCTAAAATATCGGCCCCTCCGAAGGCTCTGGTGAAGCTGTAAGTGTGCTGTGCACGTCTCGGAGCCCATGAATTGGAAGTGAATTCACAGAATGGTAGGGGTTGGAAGGGACTTCTGTGGATCATCTGGTCCACCCCCCCTGCCAAAGCAGGGTCACCTACAGCAGGCTGCACAGGACCTTGTCCAGGTGGG
>Ga0181612_170511_pt1 | contig 27567 bp, 19 predicted proteins | sample HoacroProtozoa21_FD_119630 | JGI IMG/M metagenome (GOLD analysis project Ga0181612, IMG submission 119630) | Hoatzin crop microbial communities from Cojedes, Venezuel. Combined Assembly of Gp0051906, Gp0051904, Gp0051908
GTGGTAGATGCCCCATCCCTGTAAACTTTCAAGGTCAGGTTGGACAGATCTCTGAGTAACCTGATCTAGTGGTAGATGTCCCTACTCACTGCAGTTGGGGTTGGACTAGATGGCCTTTAAAGGTCCTTTCCAACCCAAACCATTCTATGATTCTATCATCACCAGCACTGTGAAAACATGCATCAGAAAAAAAAGCATACTGGTTGTCAGACACCAACAGCCAGACTTCTGGAGGTGCAGGGCAGTCCCCCACAGCCTTATTTAAAATTCCTTAAGATGTCTTTGTGACAATTTACAGATTAGCACTGCACTAATTTTCTAATGCAGCCAACTGCTGCATGGGAAAAACTGTCTCGGAAAAGGGGAAGAAAATGTTCAACTGTCCATTTGTGTTTTCTCCATGCACACATCTCTTCTCTAAATTGTGGGAGTCCTTCGCTTGTACCTTTATGAGATTTTCCACCTCTGTGTTTTGCACACAGAGCTTCAGTGCTTCAGGAGCCAGTCTGACTCACTGACTTAATGAGAAAATATCTGGCTGGGAAGGGATGGATCATTTTTCCCCCCCGGCTTGGATGATAATAGCTGATGAAGGGGCAGAGGAGCATGAAAGCAGAGTATGGCCCAGCATGGGCTATTGTAGATGGAAGCATGGGAGACCGGAGGAGGAAAAAGAATTTGGAGAGAGAAGCAATGGGGAAAGGAGACCTTCCTCTTTCATTGGCAGCGGGAGAGGAGACTGCCACAGCCATCTGTGGGGACACAGCTGGGCTAGCATGTGCCTCTGCTCCCCACATACAGGAGACAGGTAAAGGAATGTTCTCTTTCACCTCTGTCCTTCTGAACAGCGGGGCCAGAATCGCTTTTTCAGACTTACCACCATGTGTGCTGCATAGGCTGGTCCTGCTCCACGCAAAGCCTTCAGAGCAGGAACTGTACCACGAAGGATCGTGGAAACTCAGACCCGTCCCTGGTAGTTTAATGAGCTCAGTAATTGAAGCACTTTGAGGAGCAGATATTTTCATCCCTTTCTAATTTGCAGTTGAGACCTAGGGCAATTTTTGTTCCTAAAACTTTGGAGTTACTTCAACATTTTAAGCCACAGAACAACTGCACATGCTCTCGCTCCAGTCATTTGAAGTCTCCCTGTGAAACAGCTGGTCTCTGATGTACAAGATACCTGCTTCCCACTATTTGGCTTCCAACAGCAAGAAGATGACTTACGGCCATGAACTATCCCTTAATTTAACACATCAAAACCAAGCGAAAATAAACAAAGCAGAGTGAAGAACACATGTAGATCATGAACTCGCATTCTGCACCTTGCACTTTTGCCCAGAGCACATGTTTTTGCAGCTTATCTCCCTAGGTATCTGTGATGGTGCCTTCTTGTGTGTTTGTTTTCCTTGTGTGCGGATACTTGGCAAGAAACTGCTTCTCTAGGGGAAAAAGCAGTTTTTGCTTCTCTCTGGCCATGGACCAAACAAAGACCTTAACTGGACACTTAACCACAAGCTTGCTGCAAATCCTGTCCCGTTAAGTGGCATGGGTTACCCTGATTTCAGTGGGTCTTGAGGAAGGTTATGCCCAGACTGTTTTGTCCTTTTGAGCTACATTTCCCACCTTCATTTAAATCAGAGTTTTCTTTCATTTGTCTTTCTCTAATCTTAAAGAGCCCTTCTGCAACCCCAAAATGCAATTCAATGTCACAGCAACATAGCTGGAGTGAGTCTTGCCTCTGTGTCTGAGATTGGGAAAAGACCCACCCATGGGTGAAGCCTTTGGCAGTTGGGATTTAGCCTGCAGTGTGACAGGCAGTGATCTTCATGTCTCTCTGGTCAGTGAAAGTAAAAGGCTAATAAGATACTTCCTACCAAAAATGATCTATTAGTTCTTGCTTTCATTTCCATGGAGTGCTTCTTTTCTGCTGGTTTTAAATGAAATGCTACTGAAGTGTTGTCACTCATAGGCACCTTACAAGTACGGCAGTATCAGTACCTCCCTCTTGGAGAAAAGACTGTTCTATCTGCAAAGGCATAGCTCAGAAATGCTTTAGACCAGAGATTCCCACTATGGACTCCAAGTCCTGCTGTATCCAGTGGCTCCCTGATTTTGCAGTTGGAAAACAGACTTGGTGAAGCGCGGCTTCAAGTTAACTGAAGAACCTGTAATATCTCCTAAAAACCACTGTTAACACATTTCTAAATTTCTTTTCTTCTTCATTCTGGAATAAATGGCATTTTAAAAACATAGTAAGGAAATCAGTCCCCGTTTCTGCTGGCCAGAGAACAGACATAGACCTTCCTGTTGATGCTACGCTTGCGTTACAGCTGACAGAGATCTGAGAGGCCACGTCCCTCGCAAGCACAAGCATCTGAGTCTTCAGATGGTTTTGCAGAGCCCCAAAAACCCACTCAGAAACTCATTCATTGTCAACACGGATCTGCCTACGTGGATCTTGTAGATATAAAACCATTCGCGTACGGCCAAGGAGAAGGTGTTACAGCCAGTACATTCCCACTGGTGATAAGAATGAAAATACAGCCTTTTCTGTGTTACTTGTGATGAATACAGAATGAAAGGGTCAAATCCAAGAGCTAATGGCTGGTCAGAGATTCAGTTTGGCGAGGGTTAAGATCAAGTCTCGTGGAGTCAGGAAGGAGAAAGGCCCCAAGTGTCCTCGAAATTTCCATATGCTATTTAGGTATCAATAAGGGCATTGTTCAGGAGCAAGAGCTCATTTTCTAAGAAAGGCTTGCTGCTTGTGGACTGTGCTCCCTGCAGCTGACGATGCCAGGCTGCTCCCTGTCAAGAAGCTTGTTAGTTCATTTTAGAAATGCCCAAGGTAAATGAGGTATAAATCAACACCGTTCCACTCACATTAAGACACACCATGTCAATCCTGCCGAGGACACTGGCCTGAAAATATTTAATGATGTCAACATTTCTAGGGAAAACTGTTCTTATGTGGAATTTCCAAAGGCTTTTGGTGCTTTTGTAGTTTATTGTTTATTTTTCTTTTAGAAAAGGTATTCACTGTCTTTTTTTTTTTTAAGGATTATCTGTTAATCTTACCCTGTTACAAAATATATTCATAATCCTCATAGCAGTTACTTAGCAAGTCTTAAACCTGTCATTAAAATACCTCCTCTTGTTACTACAATCAGCAGTCTTAATCCACTGCAAGTCTCTTTTTTTCTTTTTTTCCTTTTCTCACTTTGTTCCCAAATGGCTTAAACCAAGGTATGACAGGTAGCAAACAATCCCCCACCTAATTACTTGGAAGAAACAAATAAAGGGAAGGAACATGTTTGTGTGGCAAATTCCTGAGAGTTTGGAAACTAGAAGCCGTAGGAATGTGCCCCAGGAAATTTTAAACCCACTCCAAAGCTGTGGGTTTGAACAGCAGTGGATTTAGTCCCTGGGAGGCATCGATGGGGAGAGGTACAGCCAAAAGAGGGGGCGGCTGCTGGCAGCTCCAGACGCGCAGTCTCAGCCCCAGGGTGAGGACGAGGGAGCGTGGTCCTCTGCGGGAGGATGCTCACGGGCCAGATCCAGCAAAATATGCGTTGAACTTTGCCTGGAAGTGCTCAGCAGACTGATGTGGCTCAGCAGTGCCCTGAACTCCTTCTGGCACTGAGTTTCCTGGGAAAGCCCAGACTTGGGAGCTACAGGAGTTGTTGGACACCGGTGAATAGGAGGGCAAGCAGTGGGAAGCAGAAAGGAACACATTGCTGGAGAAGTGGGTGTGAGTATCAGGGAAAAATAGGCCTGTGGCAGGATGTCTGATTCATGGGAAAAAAGAGCCCAAATTAGAGACAAGCAGAGGAAACGTGGCAGCTCTGCACTACACATTACTGGAAGGGGAAGGAATAAGGTGTCATTTGGTCAGTGCTTTAGCAGGACGCGGCACTAAGAGCAGGTTAAATGCATCAGACAGGTCCCACTTGTTCGAAGCTCAGAGCTTGTTCTGTACCTGACCCCATTCCAAAAGTGCACCTCTGGAGGAGGGTATCCATAACAATTCCCAGCATGTGCTTTCTGTGAAGGTTTTTAGGAGAACACAAGAGCTCACTTTCATACTCCCCAGAGACCCCAGGCTGTCCTGGGAGCTGCCCGGTAAACACGGCATTGGTTTGAAACCAGATATCGCCGGTACAAAACGCTTCAGAAGATAATTAGGCTGAACTGGGATTTTTTAAAGGCCTTAAGTCCATGAACTTTTCAATCTAAAACAATGCCACAATGACCACGTTGGGAACAAGGCATTATGGTCCTTCTTGGAGATCATGTGTTGAAGTTGTCTTGAAGTAGGGAGACATTAATGCAATAAAGGAAAGCATTGTGTCCTGGAACAGCTGGGCTTTTCTAACTGCTTGCCTAAATGTGGGTGATTAATGACCAAAATGCATCCTTGCTGAATGGTATTGAGAGTCTGGAGGTATTTCATGGCATTTTCCTTTTCCCATTTTTGCAAGAGATTTGTTGCAAACAAAGATCCATTGATGTAGGTCCATTACAGATATGCAAAGTGAATACCATATTATTGCCTATCTGATGTGTGACAATAATGTTACTTTGTTGTTGTGTGCTGTATGCTGCAGGATCCGAAGATGCTCGAAAAAATGCTTGGTGCTTTTGGAGAGCGGAGCCACTCAAACATTTTAACAAGATTTGTTGTCGTTGTTGTTGGAAAATGCTGCTTCATCCAAACCAAAATGTCTTGAAGAGAAATAGTGCCATTAATAACATTTCCATGGGAAAGTTTTCAGAGTTTCTGGGGTCAATTTATAAGCAGAGAAGGAGCTAAATGAGAATTCAGATCTTCTCGATCTGAAAACAGATGTTTCAATGGCAACAATGAAAAAACAAATCCATTTCGGGGAAGCGTTTGAAAAATTTGGTTCTTCTTCCACACTGGAATGAAAAGACATTTCCAAACCTCAGAAACCTTTGTGGAAGTGCACTGCTGATCTCTGGCTGCCTCAACCAGAAACTCCACAGCCCGTCAGAGAAGGGGCTGGCACATATGTCCCTTGCAGGCCCAGCCATGCTGTGGTCAAACCCCTCCTTGCTTGGACTTTGGTGAGGATATCGCCCCTCTTCTGCTGCTCTCTGCTTTCCTCCCCCACCAGCCCAGAAGCCTCTGGCAATGCAGAACTGCCTGATATTTTGCCTTGCTTTTCTCCACCTGTTGAAATGTGCAAAGTGGGTCACAAAAAAGAAGAAAAGCTCCTTTGGACCTAGCAGCAGCCATCTGGGGGAGATGCAACGTTGTGGTAGCATGGGGAATGAAATAGTGTCACCAAATTAAACCATAGAGTGGGTTTATAATGTAGCTATCAAGAGTACATGGGAAAGTCGAAGCCAAAGTCTAGACGACTTTGCAAGAGATGTCCTAGTTTCCCACTAGCTCCTCCCAATGTTACTCTTCAACACCATCCCATGTCCTCCATCATGCAAATTTGTGTCTCGTCCATCATTGCTGCATCAGCAATGACTTGGGGACTCTCAGCTGATCGGAGGTACCTGGACAGGCGGGGTGGATGGATCCGTAACAGGGGCTCCAGGTCTCTTTGGGGTGGGACAGTTGGTTTTTAGTTTCTTGCTGACACTGTGTGCATGATTGCAGGTTTGCAGTCCCTTTGGTGGGAAAGAAAGAACAACATTTTGACACCTGCTGGCTGTCCCTTCTCTGCCCACTAGCAGCACGTGTGCATGATGATTTCCTTCACCTAAAGGTATTGCTGCGACCGGGGAAGGTGTACTTTGGATTTATCCAAGAACCTCACTTACAGGCAATTTTTTTTCTCCTCAGCCAGCGTGTTGGCTTATATCATTCAACAGGCCACGGAATTGTTTTCCCTAACATCCCCTTAAGAAGGATGTATTTTTCAAAATACTGCCATTCCCTTCTCTAAAACAGGTTTTGATGTGGCTACTTCAAATCAAAACCATGAGCTTTCCTCTCCTCACGCCCAACCAACTTAAAATCTGCCCCCAATGCCAGTGGTTCAGAACTATCCAAATAAAGCAGTTGCTTTAAGGACTGTTTGCTTTTCCTCTCAGGCTCCTTCTCCCGACGCTATATTGTTTGTGGAAAAAAGAGTTCTCTGGGTGGGTCATTTAGCTGTCGTGGTTACGAAGCTGTATTTGAAGTCTGGTTCTGTGTAGAAGAAAAACATGTCAAAACAGCCTTGAAAATACAGTTCACTTTTTTTTTTTCCTCCATGTCAGGATGTTACCTTTTTCCCTCCGTGAAACAGCTCTTTCCCATGAAAAACAGCTTCATGAGGACATTTGCTGGGTGGCTCCAAAATGCAGCGAACATAACTCTCTTTTCATACCAGGAAAACAAATTACTTCTTGAATAAAGCCGTGCCTATACAGCTCTGCATTCTAACTTTGCTTGAATACCTTTATATCAGGGAAGCATGCTTAATTATTCCTAAGTAATTTTGCCTGCTGGACTGCAATCCCTCAAATTAGTGCTATGTGGGAATTTGTTGATGATGCTGTTCTTTTCATTTGAAATTATGCCAAGGAGCAGGTTTCCCTCTTCCATCTTCTCCCTCTACCTTTTGACTTTAAAGCAGATACTCTGTGTTCCTTGAATAAACATTCCTCCAAGATACTTTTTACAGAGTGGCATGTACGCTGTGAGACAAAAATGGCATTAATGCATTTTTCTTCTGCGGCTTTGGAATGACACGCGTCTAATGTGAATGTGTGTTACCTGGGAGAATGGTCTGTTTTCTATTCTTCCATTTGATTTTCTGCAGCTGGGAAGCCACGTTTCACAGGTGGTTGCTGAGCTGATTAGATTATTCATAACTGGTTTTATTTATTTCTTTCCTTTTTTTACAAAAAAGCAATTAAAAACATGTGTCAAAGGAGGTCTGCGATGATTAGAAGCACTGCTGAGATCTATTTGCCAGTTACCTTTTGCTGTTTTCACTTGGGTTACACAGAGCCCGGCACTGGTGCTCGTACGAGTGTGCCGCTTACACAGGGACACGGCTCCGAGCCCCCACCGGCCGAAGGAGCGAGAAGTGTGTGCTGCTCCTGTTTGAAATAATTTATATATAAAAAAAAATTTCGCTGATGGTTTGTCGGGGATTGCTGCTTGAGAAACTTCTGTTGCTTTGCTGAGACTGAGCAGTAATCACTGTAATAATTACGATAATGATGATTAATGTTTTGAGGCATTTTACTGCTGATGATCCCAAAGCAGTGACAAACTCTGGGCAAGCAGAAATTAATCTGAAGATGAATTCCTGATCTATGGCAGTCTCAAAAGAGGCATGTACACCAGGAAGGAGAGAAGTACTGAGGGAGTCACTGATGGGGAGAAGTTGAGGCAGCAGAATAGGCCAGCTCCAGACCCCGTTAACATGAATCCCCAGCTGAGATTCCATCCGGACTACCAGGCTTTGCAAGCCTCCATCCGGAAGGTCCCACGTGCAAGCCAGATACCAGCCCCGCACCTCCTGCAGAGGTCAACTCTGGTAGCCCTCGTGTGGCCTGTTCAGCTTCTGGTTCCCAGAGGAGCCAAGGCTGACTGTTTAGAGGTGTTGAGCTTTGACTGGCTCGGATTCAGGCTGTGCATTGCCCTTTGTGAACAGTCAGACCCCAAAAAGCTGAGATGATCTTCAGAGAGGAACTTCTAGCAAAGGAAATTCATTCAGTGTTGTACATTCTATACAGGCTTTTTAAAGTGCTTTTGTTTAAGAAGAGTAGAATTCATATTTGGTTGAAACTGCTGGATTTTTAAAGGATTCATGCACACAGTGGGAGGAGAAGAGGTAAAAAGATCAATATCAGAAGCAGTGGTGTTAACAGGTGGCACCCACAGTGAGAAGTTCTGGTGGATATACTGCTTTGTTGATAGCAAAGACATCAGCGCTCTGCAGCCTTCAGAGCTCTTGAACTCCTGTCTTCATGGCTGACTCCAGGAGTAAATCCATAGACCCTTGTATGGGGGATGCCCAGTTCAGCCCAGTCCAGACCTATGGGCAGAGAGGAGAAGCATTGCAAATGGAGCTGGGAGAGGTGCCCAGCGTAGATGCGGGCTGCAGTGATGGGACCGCTTTTGCCTTCATTGGGCACTGAAGCAGCTGCTTACATGCAGAATACTGTGGGGCCAAGTAGAGCTGTTCACTCTGCTCCAGAGCATCACCCATCCCCAGAGCACTGCACACCAACACACTTTGGGCAGAAAGTCTTTGTCTTCCTATTCCTCAATGTGTTTAAGTGCCAACTACATCTTCCTGTTGGCTCCCACAGCGCAGCCGCCTGTTTCCACACTCGGCCAGTAACCCCCTGCTTTCCTCCAGCTCATCTGCTGCTAAATAATTCAAATGCTGAAAAGCTTCATTTTAAAATGCTCCTGTTTTATTGGTACCCTTCATGCACTGCAATTTTCTGCATTGTCTCCTTCTCTGCCTTTGGGTCATTTCTTATACACGGGAAACAAGGACAGGATGGCAAAATTTACATGAAATATCTGTTCTTGCCCGGAAGAAAACACAGACTGCTGACTCAGGCTATGCTCACAAACAGCCCAAAGACTGTGAAATCTGTAGCCCCACCGCTCCTCCAGCTGTGCATTTTCCCACTCGAACCATCCGCCACGACTTGTTTGCACAATCAGCCTCTTTGGAAATCACCCACCTTGAAGAGCTGCTCTTTGAAAATATCAAGAGGGAAAGACTTAAAAAAGTTTTGGAACGCAGCAAGTGTCTGAGGTTGAGTACACTCCTACAAGTAACGTCACCCTAACGCAAGTCAGAGTTGCAAAATGTGCTGTCTGCATGGAAAATACCTCTGATAGCAGCCTTTTGTCATGTTTGGTGGGTACATATGCACTGGTGGAGCTGTGCTACTCGGTGACCTTTCCTTCACAGACGGAAATGAACTTCTCTTCATCCTGACATCTGCGAGCAATCTGAGGCTGCTCCATACCACACAGCTTGGTTTCCTAACATTTTGGTGAGGAAAGATCACGTGGGATGAGCCGAATGATATTTTCAAGTTTGCCTATGGCTCTCACCTCTGGTTCTAATCATTTTGTGGAAGCCAACAGCATGTGTACGGTGTCTGATCAGAGGAGAAGACAGATTAATTCAGCTATCTTTTTTTTTCCCTAAAGGCTCTACAAACTTGTCTGAATTCCTATTTTCCAAGTGAGAAGTTAGTGAGAGAGCTTCATTAAGGAGTCATGGAAACACCTAAGGAAAAGAAACAACCTAACAGCTGACTTACATAGCAGTGAGAGAATAAATCTGGCCTCAATCAGGGGAATCTGGAGTCATTCTGGAATTTTATTGCACAAATACCAGTCTTACCCCAGAAGTCACTCGCTTTCCTGTCCGAAGGTCTGTTCCTACTGTCTCAGCACTTTTCAGCTTGTCCACTTGTAAGTTTGGTCTTCTGAGACATTTCCTGGAGGGTGAGGAGAGGTGGACTGTGCTGGCAGGTCTGTCTCTGATGCCCCACATTGCCCATGGAGGTCACCAGCAACATCACTGCTGAGAAAGCGCTTCGCTGGCTTAATCAAGGCCATATTCCTGGGAGGGCTGCTATCCAGGAGACAGTGCTTCCAGCCTGCCCGGCCGCATCCGCTCGGCAAATGCTGCCCGATGCTGCACAGCCCCCACCTCTGCCCTGGCTGGGACTACCCTTGGTAACAATGCTCCTACGGTTATCAGTACTAAAACTACAATTAACCTCAGTGAGATCAGACCTGGTGCAGCTTGGAGTGATTATGAAAATCCCATTTCTCTCATCTGCTTGGTTCATGGATTCCCCCGGGACAAGACCGTTTCCTTTGCCTGTATTGGAGGTGGAGACGTCTGACTGCTTGCTTGTGGTTCTGGAGGATCACTCATCAGCACCAGGAGGCACAAATAAAGAACAGTGTACGACACTACCTGAAGTTTATCTGAATGAAGATTGGGGTTTTAATTGCCTAACATAAGGAGAAATATGTTGGGTTTTTGTGGGTGGCTGGATTCCTGTTGGTGAAGTGAGAAAAACTCCCTTCTGCCAACAGCTGTGCCGGGGCTTATCTCCTTTCGTCCACTTTTGGTTTATTAATGTTAGATTCTGCTTGATTAGCTGAGCTGCCACCGTCGCTTGTGTTTCCCTGCTCATCTGCACAGATTGCTTTCACAAATGGTGTGACCTCTTCTTTCTCTGGTTACTCTGCAAATATCGTTTTATATGAGCGTGTTTTCCAGTCCTCCCAGCTGCACCAAAGTGACTTTTCCTGTAGCAAGAAGTTTGTCCAAGGTTTTGCTGCAGCCTTGATAGTTAAGTTGGAGCTACAGGGAGCTGTCAGGCAGCCTACATACTTCTCTCAGGTTTCACTCCTAGATCACTCTTTTTCTGCAACTTGAGCTCTTTATTTTTCTCGCGCGGGACCTACAGTCCCCAATGCTACGTGTACACGTCTCAGTTCACTCCAAGGGCTCAGCAACGCTCCCCTCGCTTCAGGGAGCAGCGAAAAGATGCGACTCTCCTGTTGAAGAGAACTGTTTGTGGTAGAAACTGCAGGGAAAAAGTTTTCTCTCCCCTTTCCTCCTCCCATCCTCCCTGTGGGCACCCACATTTTCCCAAGCGCTTTCTCCGCTGTATTTTCATGGAGTTAAGGAAGCAACTCGCTCTTTGGGATTTACATGCCTTTGAGGTAAAGGCAGAGCAGCTTTGAGCTAGGATTCCTTCTCTCTGCTGCCTGCTTTGTGGCTAGCCTTGCAAACCATGGGAGAGCGATTTTGCAGCTCAAACTTTGCAGCCTTTTCACGTCACTGTCTGAGCTGACACCTTACCTTTGAAACGGAGAATGCGGCAGGCGGTTTTTGCCCAGTGTCTTGAGTCTTAATCCAGCTTCTGCGAGGGAGTCAAGATTTTTGTGGGCAGTTTCTTTTTTATTCCTCCCCTGACCCACTTTGCTGCTGTGCTTGGATAAATAATTTCTGCAGGGTAGGAAGTGCAGCCAAAGTAAGTAGCTTAATGTCTTCTCTCAGTAAAAAAATCATAAAGATTATCAGTCTCAGATTCACTTTGACAGTAAGTTAAAACTGCTCAGATGTGATGGAAAAATATCACAGACAAAAACTGCATAAAGAGCCAGACTCCAAAGTGGTTAGTAGCTTCCCGAGTTACTGAAGCTTATACAATAAATTTGTGCTTTCAGTCAGAGTATAAAGCGAAAGCTGGTGTTAAATCTTGAAGCGGTTTTCACCCAAACTTCACCTGGTGGCCTCATCAATTTTGTGTGATCAAGTCATCCCATGTCGTCCTTGTAGAGCTGAAAGCCAAATGGAACAATAGAGGATTTTTTTGTTTTTTGACACATTATTTCTGAGGGAATCCTGCAAGAAGAGAGAAAGGGACGTTCTTCCCTGCTAATCTGGGCTGCTTGCAGGGGACTGGCTGGAATAGCTCAGGGTCTGCCTTTGAAGTACCTGCAGTGAGTGGGGCTCTTGCACACCTGGAGACACCCATCAGCCAGCTCCTGAGATCTCAAGATTTCCCTTGTGCATCTACAATCAAGACGAAGTAATGCAGCCCCATATCCCCCTAGAAGACCTTGGTGGGTTTTGGCCACCCTGTAGGAGGAGTGATGGGATTCCTCTTCTGATACACAGTATCTCCTGTGACTAAACATCCCAGTGTGTTCCTACTTCAGGACTTTGCAAAGAGAACATTAATCAGATGTGGCCACATCTGAACTGGCATGAAATATAGAGGCACCCAATGTTTTTATTCTCTTTCCAGACCTCTGTCTTTTTTCTACTTGGTCCTTAAGTGATGCCTTTACAAGGAAAGATTGGGATTTTTTCCTGTGAACATTAGAACTGGTCACCAGATATCATAATCCCCCACGGCAGTTACCTGATCGTGTCTGCACACACTGCCAGCACTCCGAAGCAGACCATCTGTAGATCTTAAAAAGCCTGAAGTTATGTCTTTCTTTGCTGACTCCAGATAATCAGGTAAAGCTTTGTCCATGCCCCAAGGACAGATAATAAAATAAACAGAGAAATTCTGATAAACTGGAGGCAAAATATAACCTCAAACTCGTGCTTGGTTTATGTAAATAAAGACAAAAATTTCACTTGTCATTAGATTTCAGCTGATGCACTGTGTCATCCCACCTTGCCTGGACAGCATTAATAACATTACAGGTTTTTCTTAGTACCTGAAACCAATCTGGTAAGGCAATTTCATTTCTTCTCGGCAACACTTGTGATTAAAAAACTCTCTTCCATAGTGGAAAAGACTGTGAAACATTTACTCATCTTCCCCAATAAAAAGCTTTCTGGGGATGAAGGGGAAAAGGGGAAAGTAATGTTTTCCAGCACTCACCAGAGCTAGAATTTCATATGAAATTTTAATTCATCGTATATTTTTAATCCTAGAGACCTGATCTTGGTAGAATGGTATTTGTATATCACGTATCACACACACACAAAATGCTGCTCAGAAGAACACACATGCATAACTTGCGAGGGATTATTTTGTATTTAGTAATTTATTGCATCCACATATTGACATATTAATATACTTCTATGTTGAATTAATAGGATGTACTCCTGCCAAGTGTGGAGTGCATAGCATAGTGGACCACCACGCTCTGCTGCCATTCAAGCAACCCTGCATCGTCCCTCCACCTGGGATTGCCACATGAAGTATTGCACACAGATACCAGTGTCCCAGTCCTCCCCCATTAAGCACCAGTGCTGGGCTGGGTGGCTGCAATGAGGTGTCACATGCCCCCCCTATGGGTTTTGCATCCCCTCTACTGAGTCCAGCACATTTTGGCTCCTTGGGGATTAGGGTTTTTTGGTTCCCTGTGTGATGCCTGATGAGCTTAGCCCAGGCAGGTGCACAGCTCGGTGGGTTCCAGCCCAGGGCCAGATCTTCTCCTTCCCATGGCCGCGTGCTCACCACTCCATCAGCACAGATTTATTTCCAGGCTTGATTTGTAGGAATAAAAGAGCCAGATAAGCAATATGTTTTTAATAGTAATGTCACCAATGAATGCCGAGGATCTTGATATCAGCCATTAAGTAAAAGCAGGGGTGGAATGAGCATCATTTGTCTGTTGCCGGCTTCTCTCAACTGGCTTTCATTTAGAGCAGGAAAAAAACCCAATCATTGCTATCCAGGTAATAGTGAAATATATTTGTTGTCAGCAACAGGTCAAAATGCACAGATATGTTATTCACAGCAAGCTGACTTCACATTTTCTGATGGATCCGTTTCCTCAATTATTCACATATGTTTTCTGGTTGAATAATAACCCACATGCTTGTCCCTCAAAGAAAGCTTGCAGTTTACGGGCTTCATGATGTTCAACTAGAATACATACGGCTTCTTGGCCATTTCTTGTTCTAGAAGCTGAGCCAGCGAATCTCAGAGATGAAATTAAGAAAGGTACCAGCATGAAGTGCATCCTATTAAAACAGAAAAATAAACAATTTACCTACCAAAGAAACTGCAAATGAGAAAAGTTTTAATGATGCAGCTTCAGGGTAGCGACTTCAATAAGAAACAAAGCAAGCCTGATGGTCACACTGCAATAGCTAACCGATGTTTTCCCCCTGCACAAAAACACTCTGTTGTTCAGCATGTTTGGAGGTGGCTGCCACTGTGTTCCAGCGTAGCATACTGCATTCCATGGTGAAATAGCATATATGTAGTGTTACGTGATAAATGGCCACGCTTACTGCTTAGTAAGTGCTCGGTAACTTAGATGTATGGCTTTGTCTGGTGTGTGGCATGTGACAGCAGAATTGCCCAGGTAAACGAGTATGTGCTCTGGTCTGAACAAACACATCATTAGTTACAAATGCTGGAGCTGCTTGGCAGATGTCTGTCTTTCCTTCTTGCTCTCTTTCTTTCTTCCATCCTCTCTGCTTCAGGCCTTCTGCAAAGCAAATTGCTTTTCTACCCACATGGATTTTGACTACTTTTCTATATCAGCTTGGTTGATGCATTTTCTTACCCTCTGAATCCTGCGTGGGTGCAAGGCTTCAGAACAGCAAAGGCAAAATTAAAATAGCAAGCGTGATCTGGCCTTGAATAATGTCTCTTTGTACGCTGCTTCGGGATTACCATATAAACAGGCACAGGCAGGTTCTACAGCTGATCCCTAACAGAGAAATTATGGTCTGTTACCCCATATAAAAAGCATAAGGATGCTAAGGGTGGAGTCCATTTAGGAAACAGGGAGTTCAGTGGCAGTAGGCATGGCTGGAGCTAGATAAGGGTTAATTTGTTCTGTCAGGGATGTGCCGGGCAAGAAGAGAGGGGTGGGAACAACCGTGGTCAGAAAGTCCCATTCCTAAAATTTCCTGCTCACATCATCATTCATGTCTCATTTTCAGCTCTGTGGCAGCAGGGAGGTGCCAGCTCAGGAGTCATCACCACGATGGTGATGCTGTACTTATCATCATTACAAAACCCCTTGTCAGGTCCTGGATCCAGAGGACTGGGCTGCTCACCAGTGGGGGTTTCAGTTTCCAATAGAAAAAACAAACATTTTGAGAACACAGATGGTGTTCATGTAACCAAACTCCATGTTCTCCCCGGAAAAAAGCTCAGTGGAAGATTTCTGACCAGCACCAAATACACTTTTAACAAGATAGCTTAGTGATCCCCAAAGATGAAAGAGCAAGGAGTTTCCCTTCTCCCATGCATCACCTCTGGGTGATGCCTCAGCAGTCAGGCACTAAACAGCTCCTGCGACTTGTGAGCCCCTGTGTTCTTAAAGAGATCACTTTCAAGTCTAATGTGGTAAAACCTCATATGATTTCCATATGTCCCACTGCCTGAATATTCTGCAACTGATTCAGGATGAAAAAAACTTATAAACACATTATCTTGACAGGAGCAATTCTTGAAGTAGCAGGAGATATGATAGCAAAGACCTTGAAAGGAGGTCGATATTATCCAGTAGCATTTTTCACTGAATGTCTATGAAATTTATGTCAACGAGTCACATCCTTTCAAAAGAAAGAATGAAAAGTGACCTGTAGGACAGGTGAGCTCCTCCCCAAGCTTCCTTGTGACTACGTAGCTCCAGAGCTGCTTGCAACCCTGCCAGCGAGGCTATTAGCTGAACAAGCCACAGATCCAGATGCCTCGGCTGGGAAAGAAAATGATCCAAGCTTCGACATATGGGGTTTGCTACAGCTGTGGCCACAAGTGCTGACTCCTTTGCTGGAGGACACAGAGGGGCCAGATGGAAAGAAAAGCAACGCCTCCACTGCTGCCCACAAAACCGGCCGATTCGAGGCAGCCAGTGATGAAACGGCACACATACTTGTGACAGCACGTAACTGGCCATGAGAGCATGGCTCCGGGGGTGACACAGCTCTTGTGAGCTCCAAGTGTTGTGCACAGGATACAAGAGCCTCAAGGTCTGCCAGTCTGGGCCTCCCGAGCTTTCCCTACGAGGCTGGAAGTTGTTCTGTTTAAGCTGGGGACATCTTCCTCCTCTGTGCTAAAGGACTGATTTTGGTGCTTAAGATTTTTTTTTTCCAGAATAACGACCTGGCTTATGGTGTCTGTTCTGATACTGCTTAGGGGGACCTGCTTTCTGGAGAAGGCTGAGCACATGCTTCTCTGCAAACTCCTGTCTGGAGCCCTGCAGCCGCTATCACAGCATTATGGACTCTGACTGGGACTGTATCTCTGGGTCATTCCTAGACCGGTCTCCCAGCAGAGTAACATGCTGTGTGTACCCACCACACTTCAGAGATGTGGGAGAACCAGTGTGGCACAGGCAGCCAGGGCAGCTATCCAAGCAGAGGACAACATGGAGCAGCAGGGCCAAGCTCAGCAGCTCTGCCCTGCTCGTGAAGGCTCTGGTTCCTCTTGCTTCGGCACAGAGCTGAAACCCCAGTGAAAACTTCAGGGGTAAACAAACTGATTGTTTATGGCTTCATCTCAAACATAGCATGGATTTCTCCTGCGTGATCCAGTCCTGGCCGGGTCTGTCTGCCTACTAATGCTTTGCAGGTTCATTTAACCCCCATTTAACCCTGCTTTGTACCCTTCTGACTTTGACTGAAAAGCAGCAAATGTTTCTCTCTGCACCTGACTTCATGTGTAAGAGGTGCTCAACCTCTCCCAAGCAAGATGTTTCAAATGCAACTTCTGCAGTGGCCAATCTAGAGTTATCCCCAAATGGCAGTCCTAGTATTAAGAATAATTGCAAAGCTGATCAACAGCTGAATGACAGAGCTAGCCTGGAAACCCCATACAGACACCCTAGTAGGGGCATCAGACCTGGATATCTAGATATCGGTGTAGGTGGAGGACTTCAAAAGCTGAAGCAGAAGGGGAACAATGGACTCTTGGGCCTAGTCACTGGTCCAGAGCATTTCTCCTGGGACATGGAGGGACATAGTTCTCATCACCTGGGACAGGACTGACCTGCCTTGAGTCCAGGTGGTATTTAGTATTGCCCTGAGACAGATCACAGCAGCTCACCTGTCCCCTGCAGATCTCTTGGATTCCCATAAAGAAACTTTGGTTTAGGTTGGTGAATCTATGAGAAGAGCCCTCCTTTATATCTCTCCTTCCTGTGCATTTGTTTCCCGTCTTACGGAAGTGCATCCCTATCTTTATCTGGGAATGAGAAAGAGAACTAATGCTGGTGGGGGAATGGTGGTGCATTAACTGCTCAGAACACCTGGGAGAAGCTGGTTAGGCTGCATGTTTTTCAGTGTGAAGGCTGGTTCAGCTCTTTGTGAATTTGTAGTAAATCAGCACTTCGTAATAAGAACAAATGTTTCATTCTCACTTAAAAATTACTACGGTTAGAGGCTTGTAATGTGTAGTTTTTGTGCAGGGGTTACATGACAGGAACTTAAATCTGTTCCATTTTCATCTACAATTTAAAACGTGTCATTTTGATCGATGAATTAGTAAAGGAACCCAGGATAATTTTGAAACTACCAGCTTAGTAAAGTTGTCTGACCTTGCAAATAACCTTTCCAGTTTAGAAGTCTTTAATAGCTTAACTATTAGCTAATCTCCTGGGAAACTTCTTCCTCTGGGCAAAACCAGTATGGAAATATAACACCAGTAATAAGGTTTCCATCTTTCTTCTATCTTGATCTTTTTAATTAATTGCCACTCAGTAAAAACATAAGACTGCGAGACTGGGGATAGAAATCCTTGCAAGGGGAGGGCAGGAGTTAACTGCAGGCTGTTTCTATCCTTTACCTGCCTTTTTTGCATAGATTCATTAGGTGCTGAAATATATTAGCAATTGTTAAGGCATAACTGCAGCTTGATTGCTTGACACTTCTGGCTGAAAGCTGTGAAATAGATCACTTTGTAATGGAAAAAATCTGCTCCTGCTTATAATGAGCAAACACTTAAAAAACCTTGAATGCTTTGCAGGGCACCATAAAGAGCCCCTGAGAGCTTTTGTGTTAAGGTTGTGTTGTAGTTGGTTCTTGGGTTTTCTTTCTGGGGAAGTCCAGTGGTTTTTCCAAGGGCAACCAAGGACTGCAAATATGTGACTTGTTACAGGAAAAACAGAGTCGTGTATAAGTGAAAAGGATAGGGCAGGAATTCATGGCCCAGGTGAAACATGGACTGACATCTAGTCTAAAACAGGACTCAGGTTCCTAAGCATTCAACTTAGTTTATTTTTCCAAAGTTTCTAGTGCCGTTTTATCTAATGGCCCTCTAATACACGTGTTCTGTTGAAGTCACACGAGGTTCTCCCTATAGCTTTACCTGGGTGATAAAGGGGTTCTCATTTTACTTTACTTACATTTTGCACTATGTTTTTCCATGCTGTCTAGGGAAAAAAAAGAAAATCTGTTTCCTAGGCTAGCAGTGCATGACCTTTTCATTGCTCTAGCTTCCAAGCAGCCCACCTCCAGCCTCAGCTGATGGCAGACCTCCTTCCAGTACGGACAGGGGCACCAGTGTGTGGAGCAGCCAGGGAGGCCTTGGGTGTCTGCTGTGCTTCAGGTGCTGCTATGCCCACCGTGCTTCACCCTTTTAACCCTATTAACTATTGCTGTTCCAGTAATAAGAAACTAGAGGCATGCAACTGAAATGAAAGGTCCTTTCAAACCACAAGTATGAATATTTCAATTTAAAAAAAAAAAGGCCTTTTATTGTGTGTGTGCTTATGAGTGAAGAGGTTAGTGAGACCTACACTTATTTGCAATCATTCTGCATCTTTTGCTGGGACAAAGATCACCCACCAAGTAGGTGAAGGCACAGTTTACGTAGGAAGAACATGGCTCCTAGATGAAGACATACAGAGTTTTGGTGCAAGGGAATGGAGCCATGAGGGCTTCCCTCGGGCTTATCTTTAGCTGCTGAGGTTTATTTTACATGCCTGCACTTCAAGCCGTTTGCCTACGTGAGTGAAGGTAAGGCCCTGTCTCAGCGCAGTGACACAACCAGCATCTGCTCTGGCACCACCCATCTAGGCTATTGATCTCCAAACACCTCTTTCCCTGCTGAGACTGTGCAGACACCAACTGCATGAGACAGACTGAGAGCAGGGTCCTGCTCTGCGGGCTCTGTTTTTAGTGAAAATGAGCTTCATCCTTGCTCAGCGACTGGTATTCCCTGGTGACCTTTGAACCAGCACTTAAGCCCCTGGAGCACAGAAATTAGACTTCAGTCTGGAAGGACCTCTGCTCCAACAGATGACCTGTTATTTTATCTTGAACAGCAGCAGGCGCGGAGGAGCGTTGGCACATGGCTTTTAGAACTAATCACTCATGCTTTTTGAGGAGAGCAGGAATTTCACCCCCTCCCCCTCCAGCAACCTGGGACTTTATTGCATGTCTGGATCATTTCAGGCTGATCCATCCTTAGTTTTTTCTGTTTGTTTCCCCCGGGCTCAAACTTCTGATACAACCCCCAGACCTCTCTAGCACAGGTGATGGAGGCTCTTCACTTGAACCCATTGAACCCAACACCTTCCCTACTGCAGGTTGCTGTTCTTCCATTCCAGGAGCCCACATGCCGTGTGTTTCACCCTTCTGGGATCTCCCTGATGAACCATGAGTCTCCCATACCAAAATCCTGTCTTCTTGCTTCTTTCACTACCATCATTCATCCCTGATGATGCACAGGTGGCAATCCAAGGAATTGGTGAGAAGAAGCAGCTCACCCACTTCCTTTCTGCCTATAGGGAAAGTCTGAGGCTACAGCCAAATTAAGGAAGAGAATCTCCATCTCCATTTTTTCATGCCCTGAGGCTCCTAAATATTTGTTGCTTATTCAGTGCAGTTCTGCTTAACCTAACAAGGGCTCCCTGCAGGGGCTGAAGTGCAGGGTAGCAATGCACAAGATTGTGCCATGAGAAAATGACAGATGTCATAGCTAGCTGAGAGAGATCGAGATTCAGACCAAGAGCCCTTGTGAACAAATTGTGGAAAGCCACTGGTAATGTACCCAAACTGTCCCCAAACCTTACATGAGAACAGTGGTGAACAGGGCGAGCCCGATTGCTGCTCCAGCCTCCCTCCTCTCCCATTAGCTCTAAATCACCTGCAGGGTCTCTCCAGGACTGCTGGTCACCACCGCCATCCATCAGTAAGTCTGGGCTGGTAGGTCAGACCCCAGATTGGTTCCTCCAAGCAGGTGTTGATGGCAGGCTCACTCCAGCCCTTGGGACACTGCCAGGAGGCAGAGCTCACAGGCTCCCAGTGGGCAGGATGAGACCTTGTGAGAAGAGAAGCAGATGCTAGTGTGACCTCCTGGCCTTGCTGATGCAGTTGCTTTTAGAAATATATTCAGAGTTGCTCAGCATCACGGAAGACAGAAGAAATGAACCTGTTGTGTCTGTCTGGAGAGTCTCACAGCAGTGTGTCTGCAGCACGGTGGCTGTCACCTCCTCTGATCTACCACCTTCAGGGTGATCCTCCACTTCTGATCTCTATGGGGTTATCTGTGGACCATTCACATCCCACAGTGTGTGCCCATCCAGTGACGCACACACATACTTTTCTTGCCAGTCCCCGAGCTAATGAGACTGTACCTGTCCTCATAGTGAACTGCCCTGCAACCCACAGAAAAGCCATTTAATGAAAATGCTGGACTGTAAAGCTTCTGTCTGATTTGGGACATTGCAACTGCAGAATAGAATTCATAGCCTATTGCAGAGTACTGCACTCAAAGTAAATGATATTATTTCAGAAAACAAAATTCATTTTGCAGCCTGAGACCAACTGCAACAGGATACGAAGCTGGGGGAAAAATGTAAAAATGCCTTGCCCCAGGGCTATTTATTATTTATGCACCCCTGTGCCTAGATAAACTCCTCCTTGAAAGAGCAGGACAAAAATAATTCTGCTATGTGGAAACAAACTACCTATTTAAAGTGATTTTATGCCTGAATGGCCTCATTATAAAAACAGTCTGTGTGCAATAACTTTTTACCTTTTTCTACATTATCCAATGAACTGCTTTTTGTCACTCTCACCACTTTCAGTGCTTTCATGCAACCACCTTGGTGGAAAGCCTCCACGGTTTCCTTAGAAACGTCTTCCTTCCTGGATGTTGACCCATGGTGGTTGAGGCAGCTCAAACCCTGGAGAGGTCCTGTTCAAACAGGAAAGAGCAGACAGTTTAATGGCCAGCTTTGCAGCTCTGTTCCTCCACAGTTTACAGTAGTTGGGAGCTATAAAAAAAGAATATCATAAGGAATGTTTCTTTATTTGATGGTCAGCTTTGTCTTGGTATTTTACACAAAAGATGAATCTGTAGCTCAGAGGCTGTTGTTGGGCAGCAGTGGGATAGAGATGGTTCACTTGCAAAGTGCTGGCGCTTGGGAGATAGCTCACCATGTGCAAATAGACTTTGTCCTTTGGAAAAAACACATGCTGTTGAGCTTATAGACACGTTCATAAGTCAGTAGCACAGGGGAGGCAGTCTGAGAAGCCGTACATAACCTCACCTTTCAAGTGTTGTGCAGCACTTGTACATGAATACTCTGTAATGTCTGCACAGAAATAGGAGGCCAGAGTCCAGCAGTACATGAGACAGCTGGGAAAAGCACTGGTCAGGCCAGGACACGATTAAAATAGGCTTATCTCCAGGCCTGCTCGTGGCCAAACACTCACTCCCAGGGACAGATATCCACCTTACATGTTGATCACCGCCACTGGCATTACTGGAGATGTTGCTGGCGAAGTTGGAGGAGGCTTCAGGGTGATCCTCATACGAGGGCACCCAGTGAGACCTTTCTGCCATACACCTCCCACAGAATCATCTTCACCCACCTAAGACATCAGAGAGAGCAAGCCCATGAGCAGGTCATGCAGGTGTTTCATGTTTGCTGCTTCCTTGCATTTTTATTCACTTCCAGAGGAGCTCATGAAGTCTTTCAGCCATGTTAAGACCTGGGCACTTGGTGCTGTCTAAATAGTGATGGCATCTTCCAAATGCTGACTGTTCTCCAGGTTTTGTGGTCTTTACACAAAGAATTAAATAACCAGTGACAGCTGAATTATTACCTCTAAGATGCTCAACACTCCAGTGTGCACTCTCCAATCTGCTATTCCTGCTGCATATAGCAGCTACAGGCTTTGGAAATCCATGGTATGAAGAAGAGCAAAATATCTCTAGGACATTTGCAGCCTGGTCCAAGCTGCCCACGAGTCCCGTGGTGAGTATGGCATGCATCCTGTCCCCATCCAAAGGTGGAGAAATGTCTCTTAACATCAGCACTGTGCTGTGCTAATGCTGGTGCACCAAGTCAGAAGACAGCCAGCTTGGAGCAACCTTGGACCACTTGCAAAAGCCATGCAGCGCTGGCCCAAGGCAGATGGTGGGGGTTGCTACCCACGTGTCTGCCTCTTCTGTGTGCCCTCATGGATGCACACTCATATGCAGAAAGTCTGCATTACTTACGTCCCTGTTGCACTTGCGTAGCTGGTAAATCTATAGAGAAATCTTGTTTGCAAGGACTTGGCCTAACCAGAGAGAAGCAACATAAACAGGCAAAAAAGGGAGAATTGTAATTAACAACAACAAAAAATATTTCGCAAGAGCTTTTCTTTTTAAGTTTTTAATAACAAGCATTACAGAGGGCAGGTTTTTCAAGCCAAACAGGAAGGAAAAAAACCAAACAGCTATAGCCAGCTAATTCACAAGCTTCTAGAAGTCATGTTATCAACCAGGGACCCACAGACAGGAACTGATGAAGCACAAATCTCCAGGGAAACAGATGAGGTTTTCAAAGAACACAAACACATAGAACTCGAAGATGTATGTACATTTATAAATAAGCCCAGGGAAGAGCTGGACATCTGATTCCCAGGCTGAGGGTTATGAGCTAGGAGAAGAGTCTGAACATTTGATCCACACTGTTAAAAATCTGGAAACTGTTGGGAGGGTAATTTGGTTATGTGCAAATGCTGGACAAGACAGATAATCACAGAATCACAGAATCACCTAATGTTAGGGGTTGGAAGGGACCTCTGTGGGTCACCTAGTCCAACCCTCTTGCCAAAGCAGGGTCACCTACAGCAGGCTGCACAGGACCTTGTCCAGGTGGGTCTTGAATATCTCCATAGAAGGAGAATCCACAACCTCTCTGGGCAGCCTGTGCCAGTGCTCCGTCACCCTCAGAGTGAAGAAGTTCTTCCTCATGTTCTTCCTCATACTTTCTGCTGCGGGGCTAGGCTGTGGGTGAAGCAGAGGTCTCCGTGACTTTTCCACACCTCATATTGCAGGAGAGTGCGCAGCAGCTCTGCGAGGCTGCACTAGAGCTGCAAGCCCTAGAAACATCAGCATCTCTAACCTTGCTACAGCCCCACTGTGTGGGGACTGCTCAGTTCAACCCCAAAAGCCGTAACCAGATTTCCAGAGTACGTGGCTCTAGGAAAAGTCAAGAACTAAAGCACAGACTTGTAGACTGGGAATGCCTGCTCTGCAAAAGGGAATCCACGAACCTTAAGAGACCCACTCTGAGCTGCAGCTGCCACAGCTTTCACAGCTTCAGAGCAGCAAGCCTGGAGCTACACATCCTGAAAACACCTTTGGACTTGGGCAGCCCGCTCTTCCTCTGTCAAATACAAAGTACTTTCACTAGACATTGCTGCTGGGACACTTCACCCAGGAGTTGCACTAAAAATGCAACTCCTCACTTTTTGTTCCGTGTGAAAGAAGACTAGCTTGTTCAGGCAGCAAACATGAATCCCCAGTCCTCTGTGAGTAAACATTTTCAAAATAAGGAACTAAATGCCTACTTTAAGACTTTAATGTTTCAAACATCATGATGAAAAATAGCAGCAACGTTACCTCCTGCAGAGGGGAGACAGAAATAAATCAGGGGGGTAATTTACTTCAAAGGTCTCTATGTTTACCTCTCCCTGTCTTCTAACTGGGACACAAATCTTACTGACTGAAACCAAGAATGTAGTCGAGGGAAAAATATCCACAAAGTGCTTGAAATAGTCCAAATGAATGTAGAGTCTGATGGGTTTAGGATTGGTTCTGACAGTTTGTGTTACATGACAGTTTTAGGTGTTAATTTTCATTTTTGTTTGTGTTTCTGGTCACAGTCAGGACATGATTCTCCCTAAGCCAGAGCCTTACTGGCAGCTTGCCTCTGATCTGTTGGAAACCAGCAACAACTGGTGCTGGGCGGGATGTTTCTCTCTTTCCAAGAAAGGCACAACTTCGAGCACAGCACTTGACACAGACCCAGACGGCACACGTCCTGCCAACATCTCTGGCTGATCTGTACCAGGGAAGAGGGCAATCATGACACAGTGTGTGGATCTGTGAGCTACGTTTGCAGAGTGAGCTGCGCTTCTTCTGGCGCTTCCCCTTCCTGCGTCACATTGGCATTCGTGCAAACTGTTCTATTTTGCCTTACCAAAAATACAGCAGGCTATTTTAAGTTGTTAGATTTATTTCAGATTAAGACAGCAACAAATGAGGACAGTGGCAAAGGTTTTGTAAGTGAACACTCAAGTGCCACGTAAGAGGAAAAGCCAGACCACTCTGCAATGCAATGAAAAGGACTTACAGAGGAGATTGCCTGTTTCTTGTTAAATACAGCAAATGGTAAGAGTTTGCTTTTATCAAAATGCATGATTTTTGAACAATGAAGTCTGACAGAATCATCCTAAAACATCCAGAAGTGTTCTGCCTGCACTTCCGTTATTGTCTGGCTCTGCAAGACAGAATGTTTAAAGATTAAAAATTGCAGTGCACAGAAAAATGAGACTTAAGAATGACATCATCAAACACACCACAAAATGAGGTGGAATTACTAAAGGATTCCCTGGAGAAACCACAAGTCCTGCTGAGAACGCTCCTGCTGGGGCTCCCTAATTAATGTACCCATTTTCCACCTGTCACACAGCAGAATTAAACTCACTGCATCTCTGCTTTAATTCTGCACTCAATCAATAATTCGGATAACAGATCCAAAGTCCTGTAGATTCTGTGTATTGATCTTCTCCCACCCTCAATTTGCCAGTTGTCTCCACTAGCTTTGAGCAGTACGTTGCTGAAAGTCCATTTCATTTAAAATGTAATCACTTTGCCAATGCTGAACTGCTTTCCAGTTTCATTAGTCTTTAGAAAACTTTCCCAAAATATGGAGGTGTGTATAAATGCATCGAGTATTGCTTAGAAACAGAAATCAGCATTCAGTCTATGACTTCTGCTCTGGCAACAAAAATTAGTCTATGCAGATACAAAGACAGAAATTCTATATTTTAACCACTAGTCCTTTTCAAGTTCACCAGAATTACGTTAAAACTTCAAATATATTTCTCTTTTTTTTTTCCCTCCATTGCAACGTAAAACAGTTATTGCTGATTGGCAAAAAAAGTTCTACTTACTTATAATATTTCATTGGAAAAGGTTTGTAACCAAAAGGCAGATAAAAAAAATTCTACCCTTATGCTGCTGAGACAGCCTCTATCTTTTCCAACCCTGTAAAGATAGATCTCCAAGTCTCATGAGGTTTCACAGTAATTAATGCAAACCATTTAAATCTGATTCTGAAAGCTGAATGGACTAAACAATGGAAGGTAAATTACTTTTTGCTGTTTTACATCTTTTCAATTCCTCGGCAAGGGTCAGAGCTGACACTGGGAAGATTAAATAGCATACAGCACAAAACGACCCTTATCACTGCCTTTCTGGAAAATTTGTTTTCTATGTATGTAAAAGGTATATAATGCTCTTGACTAAGAAGATACATGGGCATCATTACTATGTTTATACCAAGTGAATAGAAATAGATCAGGAGATTCTCAGTTATTGGCGAGGAGATAGCAGAAGAAAGTTATTAAAATACAGAGAAAGTACTGTTCGCAGCATCCAGTGCAAGACAGATACCTACATTTTTATTCTGAAGATAAAATTCACTGAAAAAAGTTAGAAAAGTAAGTTTCTGATAGCAGTAAAGTCAGGCGTGAGTTAGGATACCAAACCAGCTGTATTCAGTTCCTAAAGCTGGAAGTCTGACTCTGGCAGCGCCACAGTGACACATTTTCCAGAAAAAACAGTGTCCAGAACAGCACCTTTTCTGCATGCCTGTGGTGGGGAAAAGGCTAATATGGGCAGGCTGAAAAATCTACTATTGGGTCAACTCCTTTCATTCCCTAAGCAAAGGTAAAGAGATTTTTGATCTGTGTACTAGCTTTGAAGTATTACTATATTTTTGCCTTGGTCTGCCAGGTTAGTGTACCACCAGCAGCCTACTACCTCAGAAGAAACATGGGAATAACACTGAGTGCTTCTCTGAAAAAGAGAGTGGAAGAAATTTAGAAAGACTTGCTAGCCTGGTCAAATTTCATCCAGCTGATTGACTGGCAGTTGTATCCAAGACTTCATGCATATTTAAAAAAAAAAAAAAAAAACAGTGAATAGCCACTGATATCCTAGGCTGCTTAAACCTGTATTAGAAGTGATATCAGAGCCATTGATTATTAGCTTTGGAAATTAATAACAGACTTGCAGTAGAAGAGAGGGCTAGATTTTTATTATATTTTCCATTCTTAGAAAAGGATTTAGAAAAATTTTAATTAGCTTCATTTCCTGGAAAAATTCTGGAATTAAGTAATCAAACAGATTGTAAGTGCCTGCAAGATAATAAGGAAATGGGTTACACCCAACAAAGATATTGTCAGGAAGTAGTCTTGCCAAGAAAACGTCATTTATTTGTTAATAAGGTAATAGGCTTTGTGGATAGGGAGGAACAGTTAACATTATACCTTAAATCTAATAATGTATGCCATATGATCTTATAAGACAGTCTAACAAAGTGCTAGGAAAACATGGCATGAATGAAACTGCTGCAGGTTAGGTACATGACTGTTTGGATTACCATACTCGAAGCGAAAGTATCGGTGTAGTTTTTCCATACCTCAGCAAATTCACTGCATGGTTTCTGCAAAGGATTTGTCCCAAATGTTGCTCTCCTCGATACTTTTTCTAACAGCACAATCACAGGACATGCACCTATCACCCTCAGATGACAAGAAACTTGAAAGGACTGCCAGTTTATTGGAAAACAGAAAGAGATTTCAAAATGATTGTGACAAACTGGAGAAAAGATCAGAAAAATGGCATGAATAGTGTGAGATACTATGCCTAGGAATATCCATCTGTAGATGTGTACAGTATAAAATCACTGGTTAGTTAAGAGAAGTTAAGCTCCTTTTAAAAAAGTAGCTAGAGGTTAAAATTATTTACAAGCTGAAGATGAATTAACAGGATCATGCTGCTCCAAAAAAGGCAGTCATAGTATAGGAATATACAAAGTCAGGCCTGTAAAGACCATCCCACAACCATTCCGCTCTCTCTGTTGGTATACTGTCACCATCTGCTTCAGAAAGATGCAGACGAACAGGAATCAATAAGTACAGCCCACTCGGTCACAATACCGAAGAGCAAACCCTAAAATGTGACCAGTTAAAAAAGACAGAAAGAATTCTGATTGTTTGATACTGAAGAAGAGATACCTGAGAAGGGGTGCAAATACTTAACAACATTCCTGTGTAAAAAAAAAAATTGAAATCCTGCAAACAGGAAAGGAACAATTTATGCCCCCTGCACTTGAGAACAAAAGAAGGCATACTCCGCTAATGCAGCAAGAAATAGTCAAGCTAGACCAAGGAAAAAACCGCACCAGCAAAAAGGGCAACAGAAAGGGCAATGCAGCGTTGGAATACAGTTCTTAAGGCAGGGTGTGAGTTTCCCTCAGCAGAGGTCTTTAAGGACAGACTTAACAAAAACCTGCCAGGAAAGACGGGATGGGACTGAAGCCCCTCTCAACCCCCCTGCTGCGCTGCTGGGGAAGCACAGCTGCTCCTAGCTGCACGGTTCCAGCTCAGCCAGACGTTCTGCAGTCGAGAGAAATGGACACAAATACAGGATTCCTATTGCTCATACAATATTTGTTTAAGATATCACTGCCCAGCAACGAAAAGATGACTATGCAGATTTTTATGAAATATATTTATCTTGTTTCCCTGCCTTGCATGGACCCTTGCAAACTTCTGCCTTCCTGAATTTGGAAGATGTGTTTTTACATTGGAA